>OGCV01000560.1_pt1 | contig 14425 bp, 13 predicted proteins | sample 1570201 | NCBI WGS metagenome assembly OGCV01 (sample SAMEA2582162, study PRJEB24529) | metagenome
TTTTCTTGTACAAAAGTTAAAAAAACAATATAATATATTTAGGAAATAAAAATTTGAGGGGCAAAAAAATTAATGAAATTAAAAGGTTTTCTAAATAAAGAGACAATGGATTTTTTTAATTTAAAAAATGGAGAAGTATATATAGGAGAACAAAATATTATTCATATAAAAAACAAACATTATTCAGATTATGAAAAATATTTTGATTATATAGGTGAAATTATAAGTTCTCCTGATTATATAGGAAAAAATCCTCGTGATAATTCATTAGAATTAGTTAAAGAATTTTTTTGTGAGGAAACAAAAAACTATGTGAAAATTGGTATTAGAATTAGTCAAAAAGGAACTCTTTTTATAAGAACTTTATATACTTTAAATTCTTCAAAGTTTGAATTTCAAGTTTTAAAGGGAAGTTATAAAAAGGTCTAAAAGCTTTAATTGACTTTCAGACCTTTTTAATATAAAATATAGTTACAACAAGCGTTTTAATTTGAGGATAGAAATGTCAGCTATCACCCAAGTTAGGAGATGCAGGAGTGGCGACCTGTCTATTAAAACGTATATTAGTGAGTGAGAAGAAGTTTTTTAAACTTCTTCTTTTTTTATTCAATTCTTAAAAATTCTTTTTCTAAAATCCAATTAAACGATTCCAAGAGACTCATTAAAGCGATATCATCTATTAATTCTTGATTTCCAAATAAGTAATCGGATTTTACAACATTTCCTCCTACAAATTGATAGTCTATTCTTCTCTCCATACTTACAAAGTATTTGTATCCTGGAGTAGCAGAAAAATTAAAGTTTAAACGAATATATTCATTTGCAACATAAGTAGTAGTATTTGTTATTACACCATTCATATCATAATTATTTTGTGTTATATACCCCATGAAAATAGGAACAGTATTAAAAACATTGCAAAATGATTTTTCATTTAGCTTTTTTAAAATTTCTTCTAAAATCTCTTTTTTACATGATTCTACTAATAAAATCTCATTTATTAGTTCACTTTCACTTCTGTTATATAATTTAGATAAGAATTGTAAAGTAGTAATATTATTTTCTGCTACTCTAAATTGTTTAGGTAATTTTTTCCCACCAAAACCTTTTTCTCTTCGATTAGTAAATTTCATTAGTTTTTTTTAACTCCTTTTATTTATTATTTATTGTTAAGTAAGCTATCTAAACCACTTAATGCAGTACCTATGATAACTAATGCAGCACCTATAGTTCCCATAATTGCCTCCTTTCTTTAATTTAGATATATCTTATTAGTAAAATATGTTTATAATGATTCCTGGAGTATCTAAAATTTTTATTTTCATTGAACCTCCTTTTTAATAATAATTAAAGTTGTCAAAAGCCCAAAGATCATAATTTTCCTCCTTAAATAAAAACTTGTGTATTGTTCTTTTGTGAATGCTTTTTTAGTTGTTTATTTATTCTTAATAAGAATATACCTCGTAATAAACAAAAAGTCAATATAAAAAATAAAATAATTTTAATTACTTTCGTGAATAATTGCTAAAAAGTTGCATAAAGCTTTTTTTAGCATGCTTTTTAAAAAAGTTGTATGCAACATAATGGATTAAAAAATATTTTTTAATCCATTATGTTATAGTTAAAGATTATTTTTAGATTAATTTATAAAAAATTTATAGAATATTAAATAAAACTATTAAAATATATTTATAGTAGTTTATCTAGTATAGAATTAAACTCTTCTTTTTTATCAAAAACTAAGAAAAAATTAAGTTACTGGCTAAAGACTTTGGAGGAAACTTAAAAGATATCCAAGTTATAGAAGTTCTAAAGATTAGTAGAAACACGTACTTTAAATATAAGAGGGAGCTAAAAGAAGAGTTATAGTAGTTTATATAGTATAGAATCACTATAAAAGTATAGTACTACTACACTATATATTATAACATTAGTAAAACTGGAGCAGACTGAAGCAGAGATATAGTGTATTGCTTCTGCTATAACTTACTATTTTATAAAGAGTTTTGAGGTTACTGGAGCAAATACACTATAAAGTATAGTTAGTATATTAATTAAAATTTTCTATATAAAAAATTAGAAAAATAAAAGTAAAAAAATAGTTGTAGAAGCAGTAACTATAATATTAGCAGATAATTTATTCTTTTATTAAAATTAAAAATAAAGAATCCTTTTGTAGTTGAGTTTTTTTAGTTATGAAGTTATAATATAATTATTAATTAGTGAACCACTCACTACTTATAGAAGTGGGCGACTTTTTGCCTGTTAGGTTAAAGTAAAGGAGGGGAAAATGAAAAAGATTCCTATTGGAGTAGATAATTTTAAAAAATTAATAACAGATGATTATTTTTATATAGATAAAACTAAATTTATAGAAGAAATAGTGAATGATGGAGCAGAAGTAAAACTGTTCACTCGTCCAAGAAGATTTGGTAAAACTCTTAATATGTCTATGCTTAAAACCTTTTTTGATATAAAAGAGGCTGAAGAAAACAGAAAATTATTTGATAACTTATATATAAAAAATTCTCTTGTATTTGCAGAACAAGGAAAATATCCTGTAATACTTATTTCAATGAAAGAAGTAATTGGTAATTCTTTAGAAGAGCTATATAATAGTTTGAAAACTGTTTGTTCAGATTTATATGAAAAACATAATTATATAAGAAAATATTTAAATGAAAGAAATCTTGAATTTTTTGATGAAATTTGGAAAAGAAGAGATACTGATTATTCAACTGCTTTAAAATTTTTAAGTGAGATTTTAGAAAATTATTATAATGAAAAAGTAATAGTTTTAATAGATGAATATGATGTTCCATTAACATCTGCTTATGAACATGGGTATTATAATGAAGCTGTTGTCTTATTTAAAAAGATATATGGTTCTGTTTTAAAGACTAATTCAAGTTTAAGAATGGGAGTTCTTACAGGAGCAATAAGAGTGGCTCAAGCAGGAATATTTTCTGATCTTAATAATCTAAAAATCAATACTATTTTAAGTAAAGCTTATGATGAATACTTTGGTTTAACAGAGTTAGAGGTTGAAAACTCTTTAAAAGAGTATGGGATAGAGTATAAGCTTGAAGAGGTAAAATCTTGGTATGATGGATATAAGTTTGGAAATGCAGAGGTATATAATCCCTGGAGTATCTTAAATTATATTGATAATAAAGAATTAAAAGAATATTGGATAAATACATCTGGAAATATTTTGATAAAAGATCTGCTTTTACTTTCCAAAGTAACTGTATTTGATGATTTGGAAAAGTTAATAAATGGTGAAGAGATAATAATATACCTTAATCAAAATATAGCTCTTGGAAATAATCTTTCTCCAAATCATTTATGGGAATTAATGTTATTTAGTGGCTATTTAACAATAAAAGAAAGTATAAATAATAATACACATTATGTAAAGATTCCAAATAAAGAAATACAAAGTTTTTTTAAAAGTATGTTTGTAGATATAGCATTTAGAGGAAGTAATAACATAGGTGAAATGAAAAAAGCACTTCAAAGTAAAAATATATCAGGTATTATAATGATTTTAGAAGAGGTAGTAATAAATGCTATGAGCTTCTATGATTCAAATACTAAATATGAAAATCCATATCAAATGCTTCTTGGAGGTTTTCTATATGGTTTAGATGATTTTTATGAAATGAAACCTAATCCAGAAGCAGGAGATGGCAAAGCAGATATAATATTGAGACCAAGAATGAAAAATTGGGCTGGATATATATTTGAACTAAAAAGAGCTAAAACAAAAGATATGAAAAAAGAAGCTAAAGCAGCCTATGAGCAAATAGTGGAAAAGAGATATGAGGCTATATTAAAAAGTGAAGGGATAGAAGATATAATAAAAATAGGTTTAGTATTTGATGGTAAAAAAGTAGAAACATATTATTAAAAAATAAAAGGAGAAATAAATGATAAAAGTTAAAGTATCAGATGGTAGTGTAATTGAGTTTGATGAAAAAAAATTATATTTTAAAAGAGTTAGAACAATAGATCCAGAGTTTTATACAGAATTAGCATATAGTTTTTTTATTGGAGAAATAAAAGAAAATGCTGAAAAAATATATGGAGAAAAAGAAGAATATTTGATAGATGAGGCAGTAGTTCATGCTATAAAAAAAGATTATCCACAAATAAAAATATTTGAAGAAACACAAGTTTTTGGGTAAGTTAAATGATAGAGAAAATAAAAGAAATGAAGTCTTTGATGATTGATGAAGACATTTTAGCAAATATATTTTTAAATTATTCTTCTTATAAAAATAATGATATAATATTTCTTTTAAAAAAACAATTTTCTATAAAATTGGGAATTGAAATAAAGGATATTAAATTAATTGGAAGTGGACATATAGGCTTTGGAATAGATATAAATAAAAGTACTATAACTAAAAAGAATGTTGGTGACTTAGATTTTGTCATAATAAACAATGATTTTTTCATAAAAATATATGAAAAAATTAAAAATAATAATTATATAAAAATAGGAAATAGATTGAAATATAAAATGAATAAAGATCAAAAAATTCCAACTTTTGAAGAAGCATTTAATAAAAATTATAAAAATGATAAATTACATTTAAGATATGTTACACCTGATTTTTTTATATTGAAAATATGTAAAGAAGTAGATAAATATTTGGAAAATAATTTTGGAATAAATTTGAAAACTTCTTGCTGTATATATAAGAATGAAAAAGCATTTTTAAAAAATCAAAATAGATATTATTTGTCATTTTTAAAAAATTTAAAATTAGAAGAAAATAAAGAAGAAAAAATAGAAAAAGTATATGGATATTAAAAAATAATATAAAGGAAATAGTAGGAGGAAGAAATTATGAAAAAATTATTATTAGTAGTTATGATGACAGGATTATTAGTAGCTTGTGGGGAAAAAGTACAATTTACAAGTACAAAAAATAAAGAAATAATGATAGAGAAAGTATATGAAAAGCAAGATATAGCAGCTAAAAGTGAATATGATGAAATATTAGCTAAATTACAAAAACAAGCAGATGGAGGAAATAAAGAAGCACAAGAAGAAATAGATGCTTGGAATGATGTTAGAAGAAAATATGAAGCAAAATTAATGATAAGAGCAAGTAAAGAAACAGAAGAACATGCAGCAAAATTAAGAGCTAAAACAGGTTATGGTTGGTAAAAATAGGTGATAATATGATATATATCACAGGAGATAAACATAGAAATTTCAATGAAATAAAAAAGTTTTGTAAAGAAAATAATACAACTAAAGATGATGTTATAATCATTCTTGGAGATGTAGGACTTAACTTTTTTGGTGGAATAAAAGATTGGTCTAAAAAACATTCTGTTGCAAAACTTCAGATTACTTTATTTTGTGTCCATGGTAACCATGAACAACGTCCTTTTGCTATTTCAACATATAGAGAAGTTGAAAAATTTGGAGCAAAAGTATATATGGAAGAGGAATTTGATAATATAGTTTTTGCAAAAGATGGAGAAATCTATAACTTTGATGGACTTAAATGTATGGCAATAGGAGGGGCATATAGTACAGATAAATACTATCGGCTTACAAATAATTGGAAATGGTTTAGTAATGAACAACCTAATGATAGAATTAAAAAGTATGTTGAAGATCAATTAGAAAGTATTAACTGGAGTATAGATTTAGTTTTTAGTCATACTTGTCCTTTTAAATATCGTCCAATAGAAAGATTATCTAGTACTATTGATCTTGATAAGATAGATACTTCTACTGAAGAGTGGCTGCAAAAGATAGAAGATAAATTAAAGTATAAAAAATGGTATTGTGGACATTTTCATATAGAAAAATCTATTGATAAAATAAGATTTGCTTATGATGATATTATAGAATTAAATCCTTTATATTTAAAAGATGAAACTATACATCGAGTTATGATATCTGATTCAAGAAGACGACAAAAAAAATTTTTTGAGTTATGGGAAAAAGAAGTAGCTCCATATATATCAAAAGATAAATATGAATTTTTTGGTGGAAATGATCTTCTTATAAAGAATTTTAATGAAAAAGATGATGAAATATTAAATAATTTTTTAACTAAATATCATAATTTTTTTAAGTGTTTAAAATTAAAGAAGAAATATGATATAAAATATTCACAAGAGAAAGAGATAGTTTTAAAGCATGTGTTTGATTTCTAGTTTTATGGAGAAAAAATGATAAAATTAAATGAAATAGAAGTATGGTTTAATAATAAGAAAAAAATAGGAATAATAAAAAAAGTAAATCAACGACCATATACTACTTCTTTTAGATATGATAAGCAATGGTTAAAAAATGGATTTTCTATTAGTCCTTTTAGTTTACCTTTGGAAGATAAAGAGTTTATAGCTAATCCATTTCTTTTTGATGGAATATTTGGAGTATTTGCAGATAGCTTACCTGATAGTTGGGGAAGATTACTTGAAAATGAAATGTTAAGAAGTGCTGGTATAGATCCTGGAGAAATAGACCCAATAAATCGATTGTCTATGATTGGAGAGTTAGGAATGGGTGCTTTAACATATTCTCCTATGCTTGAATTTGATATAGAAGGAAATAATAATATAGATTTAGATAAATTATCTCTATCTTGTAAAGAAATTATAACAGTTGATGATTCAGAATACTTAGATGAACTTTATAACTTGGGAGGATTTTTAGGTGGATCAAAACCAAAGATTCTTATTAAAGTTGATGAAGAGGAATGGATAATAAAGTTTCCATCGTTGCTAGATAAACCAGAAATAGGCAAACAGGAGTATGATTATTCTATATGTGCAAAAAAATGTGGAATAGATATGCCTGAAACAAGATTATTTTCTTCAGTAATATCTAAAGGATATTTTGGAGTAAAAAGATTTGATAGGGATATGAATAATGAGGGAATACATATGATTACAGCTAGTGCATTATTAGAGGTTTCACATAAATTTCCTAATCTAGATTATATTGACTTATTAAAGCTTACCAAAGAATTAACTTTAAGTGAAGAAGAAACAAAAAAAATGTTTAAGCTGATGTGTTTCAATATCTTTGCTCATAACAGAGATGATCACTCTAAAAATTTCTCATTTATCTATAATAGAAAAGATAATTCTTGGAAACTATCTCCAGCTTATGATTTAATTTATAGTAATTCTTCTATTGGGAAAGAACATGCTACATTAGTAAATGGTAATAGTAAAAATCCTGGAATAAAGGAAATATTAGAAGTTGCTAAGAAAGTAAACTTAGATATAGAGGATGCAGAAAATATAGCTTTGAACATAAAAAGAGTAGTAGAAAGAGAACTAAAAGAGTATTTAAGTTAAAAGATATTTTTGTAAAAAATTAATAAAGTAATGTATAATATTTTTATAAATAGATGTGGAGGAATCCTTAATATGAATAATTATGGAAATCTTATAAAAAAATTTAGAGAAGAAAGAAGTCTTTCTCAAAATGAATTAGCTAAAAAAGCAGAAGTTGGGAATGGAACTATAGGAGATATTGAAAGAGGGGCAAGAAAAGGAAAAATTTCAACATTAGATAAAATAGTAAAAGCTCTAAGTTTAACAGAAGACGAAAGGATAAAACTAGAGAATGCTTTTATGGGAAGGGATATAAATATTTTAGGTGATAAAAGAGTAGAAAACTTGAGTAAGAAAGAATTATCTCAATATGAAAAAGTTATAAATGAAGCTTATATATTTTTTAATGATAAATCCTCAACAGAAGAAGAGAAACAGAAGTTATTGATGGCAATAAATGAAATATTTTTTATGAGTAAAGAGATTAATAGAAAAAAATAATTTTTTATAAAATAAACCAAAGATTTTAAGCTATACTTAAATTTTAGAAATAAGATGAAAGTATGGCTTTTTATATATTAAAATAATTTCTTGACACACTCTGTAAAACAGAGTATAATTTTAGCAGAAGATATATCTTTTATAATCATATAAACTCAATAGAAAATATATTTTATTAAAGCTTTTAAAATTATATTTTTCTATGAAAATTTAAATTTTTTTATTAAAAAAACTCTGAAAAACAGAGGAAGTTATTATTTAAAGGAGACCAACTATGAATTGTCAAGTAAATTAAAAGAATAATTATACAAATTTTGCTTCTAAATTTGTGCGCACTTTAACAAGTTATCATCGTTGATAACTTTAGTATACTATAATACATTTTCTTTTAATTATGATGCTTTAAATTCTTGATTTTCTTTTAATAATTTAAATATTACTCTTACTAATTTATGAGCTGTATGACCTAAAGCATTAAAATGACTTTTACCTTGAGATATCTTTAATTCATAATATTTTTTAAATGTCTCATCGTTTAAACTTACATTAAATGCTGCATTAATTAAGGCATATCTTAGTGTAGGAGAACCTCTTTTAGACATTCTTGTACTTCTTGCTGTAAAGTTACCTGATTGTATTACGCTTGGATCTAAGCCTGCGTAAGCAAGTAGTTTACATGGAGTTTCAAAATGATTAATATCTCCTATTTCACTAATGATCATAGCACCATTCAAACTACCTATACCAGGGATAGTTTTGATTACAGAGTTGATTTCTTCCATAGATTTTTCAATGGACTTTTCAATTTCTGTAATTTGTAGAGTTATTAATTCAATTTGCTGAATTGCATGGATAACTCTCAAAACTAGGGCATTGTTATCAATCCCTACTGAGGTTTTTGCTACCTCTTTAAGTCGCTTTGCTTCATCTTTACCATAATGACCTTTTGAAGCTTTAGATAATAGCCCTGTAAGGCGTGTAAGATGAGCTTTAGAAATAGCTTTAGGGGTAGTAAATTCCTTTAGTAATTGATAACAAGATTTAGTATGAATTCCTGATTTAAAAACAGAATGGAGTTCAGGAAAAAGCTGATCTATATATGTGTTCAACATAATTTTAACAGAAGAACATGATTGAACAAGCTTTCTTCTAGCTCTACATAATGTTTTCAACTCAAGAGTTTTAACGTCATATGAAGTTAGATTTCTAACATCATTAAACATTAAAGTTTTAATAATAAGATAAGTATCAATTTTATCAGTTTTTGTTTTTCTGATATTAGTTTTTCTAATATTAGAAGTTTGAATAGGATTAATAATCGCGATTTTGTATCCTAGGTTAAAAAGAAAAAATATAAGATTTTCCGCATAATGTGCAGTAGATTCCATACCAATGATAACATCTTCTTTATCAAATATATTGATTTTAGAAGTTAGTAATGAAAAACCTTGAATGTTGTTATCAAATGGAAATGGTTCAAAAATAATTTGCCCATCAGAATTCATAGCAGCGGCAAAATGTTTTTTCTTAGCAATATCAATACCGACAAAAATCATAAAATCACCTCAACGAAATAAATAAAAACTGTGAAATCCACCTAGTTTTATTCTCATAGACTTGCGTGAAATAAAAATTTGAGAACTTATCCAACCAATAAACAATTAAAATAAAACAATGGCAATATGCTCCTTTCAAATAGTTAAAGCTATATGGAAAAATAAAAAGTCCACAGTTTATTTTAATTATAATACAAATAAAAAAATATAATCAATTAGAAAGGAGGAGTATGGTATAAGTTTTATATTTATATCATACAAGGAAAAATGAAAAAAAATGTGTTGATTACATATGGAAAAAATAGAACTGTAAATTCTGCTACAATATTTTTTACTAAAAGCAATTTAAAATTACTTAAAATAACTTCAGAAACTAAAGAAGTTATTATAGAGTATAAAAATGATATTTTAACTATATATCCTTTTAAAGAAGGAATAATAGATGAAAAATATACTAAGGGAGAAACAATAATTTATCTGAAGTCTTATATAAAACTTGAATATAATAAACAAAGAAGTAAATTTCAGTTTCAAATCCCATATGAGATAATAAAAAATTGGAACTTAGGAGAAAATAAACATGTTGATTTAAAATTAGAAAAAGATAGACTTGTATTTAAAAGATATAAAGAGCAAAAACCAAGATATGAATATAGACCTGAATATATAAGTACTAGAATTCCAATTGTAACTATAAAAGTAATAACTGGAGGAATCGGTAAAACTTTTTGTGCTTGTTCAATTGGAACAAGATTAGCAAAAATGGGATATAAAGTTTTAATACTAACTACAGATCCTCAAAATAGTGTTTTAGATATGTTGTTATCATATGAAGAAGAAGGAAGAGATAGAGTGTATTCTACATATGATGATAAAAATATTATAATAAATAGTGAAACTAAAGGATTGAAATATTGGGTTGAAAATGGAAAAGGAGAAACTATTAGTTTGAGAGAAAATCTTGATTTTATTCCACTTGAAAGTTTTTTGGAAAATAATAAACTTTTTGAAAAAAATATTGGAAAGTTTCTATATTGTTTAAAAAATAAATATGATTATATACTTATTGATTCAATTTCTGCTAGAGGAGTAGATAAAGTTATTTTAAACTATACTAAAAAAGTTATTATCCCATGCTCAGGAGATAAATTCACTATTAAAGGAGCAAGTAATGTTCTTAGAGATTTAGGAGCTAAGAAAGTATCTGCAATAGTATTTAATAAATATTTAGGTAGCATTGTAGAAAAAGCTTTTTATGATGCAATGAAAGAATCAGCAGAAAACACCACTATACTTTTTCCTGATCCAATAAGAGAATCATCTATTATTAAGCAATTAGTTCATCAAGGTAAATCTATTTGGGAATCATCAGATCAGAGATTAGGAAAAGCACAAGTAATTTTTCAAAATATTATAGATAAATTAATATCTGAATGTAGAATTTAATTTTTATTTAATAATAAAAAAATAAAAAGTAATTAATTAGTCATAATGCTATTTTAAATAAAATGATATAATTAAAAATAAAGGAGAAAAACTCCTATAGGAATAGAATATTTTGAGGTGATTTATGGAATACATAGAGATGTTAGAAAATATATTAGAAAAGAGTAGTTTGGGAAATTATTATGCAATATATTTTCCAATAAAAAAAGAGTATGTTATAGTTGATGACTATATGGAAGCTAATAAATATAGAGAAGGGGTATACCATTTAGCAAAAAAATTTACCAGTAAAGAAGAGGCTATTAAATGGGCTGAAGCTTGTAAGAATGAAGATATACATTTTCCAGAGAAAAAAAGATTCTATGCTATATATTTTAACGATACTCAAGAGGGAGTTATATTAACAGATCCTGAAGAAGTTAATAGAATCCTGTATAAACGTTCAGCTTTTTGTCGAAAATTTTTCTTAAAAGAAGATGGTTTAGAATGGATAGAATTAGTTAAGCACCAAGGTAAAGATGTTATTCCAGAAAAGAAAAATAACTCTAAAGGAAAGAAGAAAAAATATTATGGTATTTATTTTATAGAAACAGGAGAAGGGATAATCTTAGATTCTTCAACAGATGTAGCTAAAACAGTCCAAAATAAGGCATCTTATTGTAGAAAATTTGATTCAGAAGAAAAAACTTTAAAATGGTTGGAGATAGTTAAGAAAACTGGTAAAAATATTGAGCCTGAAACTGTTAAAGTATATGAAAATATACCTAGATTACAAATGTTAGGTGAAAAATATTATGGAGTATACTTAATTGAATCTCAGAAAACATTTATAACAAAATCTCTTGAAGAAGCTAATTTAGCTTTAAAAGAGGAAAAAGGATTAGTAAAGAGATTTAAAAAGGAAAAAGATGCTATAAATTGGATAATTCAATGTGAAAATAACAAAAGAGTCTATTATGCTATATTTTTTATAGAAGAGTTAAAAAGTATAATTGCTTTTGATCTTGAAATGGTAGAACTACTTATCAAAGATAAAGCTAATATTAATAGAGCTTTTGAAACAGTTAAAGAAGCGAATAATTGGTTGAGAAATATAGAATATTATTATACTGAAGAAATGGGAAAATTGTTAAAAGAAGATACTATATTCTTTGATGTTGGAACTGGAAGAGGAATAGGAGAAGAAGTTAGAGTTACAGACTTTTTAGGAAACTCTATAATAGAAAAATTACCAGAGTATAAAGAATTAGTAAATGAGTATGGAAATTATAATCTAGGAAAGATTAATAATGTTACATATGGAGAACTTTATGGATTTTATTTGGCATTATTAATAGCCTTAGAAAATAATATTTATAAAATTGCAGGGGATAATACAACTGTAATTAATATTTGGAGTAAAGGTGAGGGAATAACCTCTAAAATACTTCCTTATGAGTTAGAATTAATTAATAAAGTAATTGTATTGAGAAAAAAGTTTGAAGAAAAAGGGGGAGAAATTTTCTATATTAATGGAGGGATAAATCCAGCTGACTTAGGTTTTCATCAGAAAAAAAGGAAGAATATCAAAGATTTATTTGCTAATTATAATGAAAATTATGAAAAAGAAAATATAGATTGGTGAGAAGTAGTGGTAAAGAAATAAATTAAGATAGGATTGTAATTATTTAAAAAAATGCTATTCAAACTTTTTTCTATATAAATTTAATTTTAGTTAAAAATTGATGTTTTTTTAAAAAAATGATAAAATTTATGTATTACAATACTTTTTAAAACAAATAATCTTTTGTAATATAATATTAATAAATAAGAAAGGGGTGTGACTATGAAAAAATTACTTCCTGATGGAATAAGTGACTTTAAAACTTTAATAGAAAATAATTATTATTATGTAGATAAAACTCCTTTTATAAGTGAGATTGGAAAAAATGTAGGGAAAACACTTCTTTTTACTCGTCCAAGGCGTTTTGGAAAAACTCTTAATATGTCAATGCTTAAATATTTTTTTGATGTAAGAGAGGCTGAAGAAAATAGAAAGTTATTTAAGGGTTTAGAAATACAAAAATCATCTTATTTTAAAGAACAGGGAAAATATCCTGTAATTTTTATATCAATGAAGGACATCAAGGGAAATACTTGGGAAAAGCTTTTTAAAAATTTAAAAATAAAAATATCTCATCTTTTTTCTGAATATAGATTTTTGCTAAAAGAAGTAGATAAAATAGATTCTGATTTTTTGGAAAAAATAATATTTAATGACACTGTAGAAGAAAGTGTTTTAGAGAACTCTTTGTCTATTTTTGCTAATATTTTAAAAAGATATTATAATCAAAAAGTAATAATTTTAATAGATGAGTATGATACCCCTTTAATATCAGCTTACAGATATGGCTATTATAAAGAAGCTAAAAACTTTTTCAGTGGATTTTATTCTTCAGCATTAAAAGATAATAATGTTCTTCAAGTAGGAGTAATAACAGGGATAATAAGAGTTGTAAGAGCTGGAATATTTTCAGACTTAAATAATCTAAAAGAATATACTATTTTAAATAAGGAATATGATGAATATTTTGGATTTTTAGAAGAAGAAGTAAACAATGCTTTAAAATATTATGAAATAGATTTTAAATTAGATGAAGTACATTCTTGGTATAATGGATATAAATTTGGAGATAAAAAAATATATAATCCTTGGAGCATATTAAATTTTTTATCAACAAAAGAATTTAAAAGTTATTGGATAGATACATCAGATAACTATTTAATAAAAGATATTCTTAAATCAGCTGATAGAGAAACTTTTGATAAATTAAATAATTTATTGTTTGGAAAAAAAGTAGAAGAAGAAATTACAGGAAAATCAACACTTCAAGAAGTATTAGAAGCACATGACTTATGGGAACTGTTGTTATTTTCAGGATATTTGACTATCGATAAAAAAATAGAAGATGATCTTTATAGTATAAAAATACCAAATAATGAAGTTAAGAAATTTTTTAAAGATAGTTTTATAGAAATTTCATTTGGTACAAATCTAACTTTTAAAAGATTGATAAAAAATCTTTTAGATAATAATATCGATAAATTTGAAATAGAACTTCAAGAGATACTTTTAAAATATATGAGCTTCTATGATGTAGCAAATATAGAAAAAGTATATCATAGCTTTATTTTAGGTCTTATGATTCATCTTGAAGGAAAATATGAGATAAGCTCTAATAAAGAAGGTGGACTTGGAAGATATGATATAGCCATAGAACCTTTAAATAAAAATATGAGAGGATTTATTCTAGAATTTAAAGTTGCTGATAGTGAGGAAACTCTTGAGAAAAAAGCAGAGGAAGCTTTAGAGCAGATAAAAGATAAAAAGTATTACATAGAATTAGAAAAAAGAGGTATAAAGGAAATGACATTTTTAGGAATAGCATTTTATAAGAAATTTCTGAAAATTAAAAGTTCTGAGCATTAATTTAGATATTTTAATAAAGTTTTGAACTGTACTTAGGATCTTAGTTATTAAGATTTTAAGTACAGTTTTTTTATAAAATGTTTAGTGTATAATAAAATTCCAAGAAGTTGCAACATAAATTTCCAATAAAAAA
>OGCV01000563.1_pt1 | contig 14401 bp, 14 predicted proteins | sample 1570201 | NCBI WGS metagenome assembly OGCV01 (sample SAMEA2582162, study PRJEB24529) | metagenome
GCATGACCGTCTGCCCCGGCTGCGCGACGGCGACCGAAGCCTTTACCGCGCTCGAAGCGGGCGCGCAGGCGCTGAAAATATTTCCGTCATCGGCTTTTGGTCCGCAATACATCAAAGCGTTAAAAGCGGTATTGCCATCGGACATCGCAGTCTTTGCCGTTGGCGGCGTGACGCCAGAAAACCTGGCGCAGTGGATAGACGCAGGTTGTGCTGGGGCGGGCTTAGGCAGCGATCTCTATCGCGCCGGGCAGTCCGTAGAACGCACCGCGCAGCAGGCAGCAGCATTTGTTAAGGCGTATCGAGAGGCAGTGCAATGAAAATCACCAAAATTACCACGTATCGTTTACCTCCCCGCTGGATGTTCCTGAAAATTGAAACCGATGAAGGCGTGGTCGGTTGGGGCGAGCCCGTGATTGAAGGCCGCGCCCGTACGGTGGAAGCGGCAGTTCACGAGCTGGGTGACTATTTGATTGGTCAGGATCCTTCGCGCATCAATGACTTATGGCAAGTGATGTATCGCGCCGGATTTTATCGTGGCGGTCCAATCCTGATGAGCGCCATTGCCGGGATCGACCAGGCGTTATGGGATATCAAAGGCAAAGTGCTGAATGCGCCGGTCTGGCAACTGATGGGCGGCCTGGTTCGCGACAAAATTAAAGCCTACAGTTGGGTCGGCGGCGATCGTCCGGCGGATGTTATCGACGGCATTAAAACCCTGCGCGAAATCGGCTTCGATACCTTCAAACTGAACGGTTGTGAAGAACTGGGGCTAATTGATAACTCCCGCGCGGTAGATGCGGCAGTCAACACCGTGGCACAAATTCGTGAAGCTTTTGGCAATCAGATTGAGTTTGGTCTTGATTTCCACGGTCGCGTCAGCGCGCCAATGGCGAAAGTGCTGATTAAAGAACTGGAGCCGTATCGCCCGCTGTTTATTGAAGAGCCGGTGCTGGCGGAACAAGCCGAATACTACCCGAAACTGGCGGCACAAACGCATATTCCACTGGCGGCGGGTGAGCGCATGTTCTCACGTTTCGATTTTAAACGCGTGCTGGAGGCAGGCGGTATTTCGATTCTGCAACCGGATCTCTCCCATGCAGGCGGTATTACCGAATGCTACAAAATTGCTGGAATGGCAGAAGCCTATGATGTGACCCTTGCGCCGCACTGTCCGCTCGGACCGATTGCACTGGCGGCTTGCCTGCATATCGACTTTGTTTCCTATAACGCGGTACTTCAGGAACAAAGTATGGGCATTCATTACAACAAAGGCGCGGAGTTACTCGACTTTGTGAAAAACAAAGAAGACTTCAGTATGGTTGGCGGCTTCTTTAAACCGTTAACGAAACCGGGCTTAGGTGTGGAAATCGACGAAGCTAAAGTTATTGAGTTCAGTAAAAATGCCCCGGACTGGCGTAATCCGCTCTGGCGTCATGAAGATAACAGCGTAGCAGAGTGGTAATTCCTGCCACGTAAGCCCCTCATCGGGCACTAAAACAGCAATACAAAAATATAACCCTCTGTAAATTACAGGGCATGGTGAGCGGCTTCGCTATGCCCAAAATCTGGAGAAAGCTCGCTATGGATATTCCCGTTAATGCAGCAAAGCCGGGGCGTCGGCGTTATCTGACGCTGGTGATGATCTTTATTACGGTGGTCATTTGTTATGTTGACCGCGCTAACCTGGCCGTGGCTTCCGCCCATATTCAGGAAGAGTTCGGCATTACGAAAGCGGAAATGGGCTATGTATTTTCGGCCTTCGCCTGGCTTTATACGCTATGCCAGATCCCCGGCGGTTGGTTTTTAGATCGCGTAGGTTCTCGCGTGACTTATTTTATTGCGATATTTGGTTGGTCAGTGGCGACTTTATTCCAGGGCTTTGCCACGGGATTAATGTCATTAATTGGTCTGCGTGCGATAACCGGTATTTTCGAAGCGCCCGCTTTCCCGACCAATAACCGGATGGTGACCAGCTGGTTCCCGGAACATGAACGCGCTTCCGCCGTTGGTTTTTATACGTCTGGTCAGTTTGTCGGTCTGGCGTTTTTGACTCCGCTGCTGATCTGGATTCAGGAGATGTTGAGCTGGCACTGGGTGTTCATTGTCACTGGTGGTATCGGCATTATCTGGTCGCTGATTTGGTTTAAGGTTTATCAGCCGCCGCGCCTGACCAAAGGTATCAGCAAAGCTGAACTGGATTACATTCGTGATGGCGGCGGTCTGGTGGATGGTGATGCGCCGGTGAAGAAAGAGGCGCGTCAGCCGTTAACAGCCAAAGACTGGAAACTGGTGTTCCATCGTAAACTGATCGGCGTTTATCTTGGGCAATTTGCGGTGGCTTCTACACTGTGGTTTTTCTTAACCTGGTTCCCGAACTATTTAACCCAGGAAAAAGGAATCACGGCGCTGAAAGCAGGCTTTATGACCACGGTGCCATTCCTCGCGGCGTTTGTCGGCGTCCTGCTCTCTGGCTGGGTAGCGGATCTGCTGGTACGTAAGGGCTTTTCACTGGGCTTTGCGCGTAAAACGCCGATTATCTGCGGCTTGCTGATCTCCACCTGCATTATGGGCGCTAACTACACTAACGATCCGATGATGATTATGTGCCTGATGGCGCTGGCATTCTTCGGTAACGGTTTTGCTTCGATTACCTGGTCGCTGGTTTCTTCTCTGGCACCGATGCGCCTGATTGGTTTAACCGGCGGCGTGTTTAACTTCGCCGGTGGTCTGGGCGGCATCACCGTTCCGCTGGTGGTGGGGTACCTGGCGCAGGGTTACGGTTTCGCACCTGCACTGGTTTATATCTCCGCCGTCGCGTTGATTGGCGCGCTCTCTTATATCCTGCTGGTGGGCGATGTGAAGCGCGTTGGCTAATCCTTCAACTGTGGAATATGTGCCACACCACTGCGCATAATCCACTTTCTTAAAGCCGGTGCGGTCAGGCATCGGCTTTTTACTATCTTGCCGAAGAGTTTTAAACGCAGTTTGCGGGTGGCGCGCCAGTAAGCGGTATTGAGCTTCTCTGGCTGCTTCAGTAACACCGAACGCAGAATGTCTGCGCTATCCAGCGCATAGCTAATCCCCTCCAGCGAGCTGGCGCTGATAAATCCCGCCGCTTCACCAATCAGAAAGGCGTTGTCCTTACCGCAGACAAAATCCTGCCAGCGTGAGGGAAACAGCACCGTGCATTTTTCGCTTTTCACCGCCTTACCAAACTGGAACTGAAAGGCGCTCATTTTCTCTTTCAGCGTCGTGAAACGCGTCTGACCGTCTTTCATTGGATAAGCACCGCCAAAGATAAAATAACCGTCTTTGCTGATACTCCATGAATAACAGTTAGTTATCGAATTATCAAAGATGCAGGAGTAGAACGGCACCGGATGTTTCTCCGCGAACCACTGCTGGATAGCGACATATTTACGGATTTGATGATCCGGGTAGAGATGTCGCCGCACCATCGAGTTTGCGCCATCGGCACCGACCAGATAGCGGGCGGTAATATGTTGCTCCCAGCCGTCTGCACGAAAAATGACATGCCATTTATCATCCTCACGCCAGATTTTTCGGCACAGGCTATCGTGATAAACCTCAACGCTGGTGGGGATCAGCGATTTCATCCACAAGTCGAAAGCATGGCGATTAATATTGATATAGCTTCGCTGGTAGTTACGCGTGAGCGATGCGGCGACGTCGACAGTTTTGACGCTGAAAATCTGTGGACATCGACAGGAAGCGTCAGTCCATCGCGAATAAAAGATCGCTGCGCGTCCGGTGCCAGCAGACCGCCGCAAGGTTTGCTGAAACCTTCAGTACCACACTGGTGCTTTTTATCCAGCGCGATCACCTGCATTTTGCCTGCTAATTTTCGCGCCAACGCCGATCCTGCCGGGCCGAGGCCAATAATCGCCACGTCGAAATGTTCCATCTTTTCACTCACATTCATCACGATGGCAAAAGACTATTGTCTGAAAGTGAAGTCCTTGTGAAGTATGATGGTGGGACCCGTTTTGTATCAGGATCGCGCCATGAAACAGATAACCTTTGCTCCCCGTAATCACCTGCTCACCAATACCAATACCTGGACGCCCGACAGCCAGTGGCTGGTATTTGACGTGCGTCCTTCTGGGGCGTCGTTTACCGGCGAGACCATTGAGCGTGTGAATATCCATACCGGCGAGGTCGAGGTTATCTATCGCGCGTCACAGGGCGCACACGTCGGCGTGGTGACCGTTCATCCGAAGTCAGAGAAATATGTTTTCATCCATGGCCCGGAAAATCCTGATGAAACATGGCATTACGATTTCCATCATCGACGCGGAGTCATTGCTGAAGGCGGCAAGGTGAGCAATCTCGATGCAATGGATATTACCGCGCCGTATACGCCAGGAGCGCTGCGCGGCGGCAGCCATGTGCATGTCTTTAGCCCGAACGGTGAAAGGGTGAGCTTTACCTATAACGACCATGTAATGCATGAACTCGATCCGGCGCTGGATTTGCGAAACGTCGGTGTTGCTGCGCCGTTTGGCCCGGTCAACGTACAAAAGCAGCATCCGCGTGAATACAGCGGTAGCCACTGGTGCGTGCTGGTGAGTAAAACCACGCCCACGCCGCAGCCTGGCAGCGATGAAATCAATCGTGCTTATGAAGAAGGATGGGTAGGAAATCACGCGCTGGCGTTTATTGGCGACACACTTTCGCCAAAGGGCGAGAAAGTGCCGGAGCTGTTTATCGTTGAGTTACCGCAAGATGAAGCTGGCTGGAAAGCGGCAGGTGATGCGCCGTTAAGTGGAACGGAAACCACCCTGCCCGCGCCACCGCGCGGCGTCGTGCAGCGACGTTTAACCTTTACCCACCATCGGGCTTATCCGGGGTTAGTCAACGTCCCGCGCCACTGGGTGCGCTGTAATCCGCAGGGTACGCAAATCGCGTTTTTAATGCGTGATGATAACGGCATTGTGCAACTGTGGCTTATCTCGCCACAGGGCGGCGAGCCGCGCCAGTTAACCCATAACAAAACGGATATTCAGTCTGCATTTAACTGGCATCCGTCAGGAGAATGGTTGGGCTTTGTGCTGGATAATCGAATTGCTTGTGCCCATGCGCAAAGCGGCGAGGTTGAGTATTTAACCGAAAACCACGCCAATCCACCTTCTGCGGACGCCGTGGTCTTCTCGCCGGATGGTCAGTGGCTGGCGTGGATGGAAGGCGGCCAGCTGTGGATCACCGAAACTGATCGCTAAATCAGTTATCAGACATTCTGGCCGGTGGAATAACCGCATTGGTGGCTTGCGCGTTGGCTTCGCTTTTTTCAACGCGTGAGCGCACCGAACTGTCTTTGCGGAACACATCCCACGGCAGTAAAAGCGTGTCCATCACAGCGGTAAACGGCATATCGAGAATCGCCAGCGACTTAGTGCCCCAGTTGGTTTCATCGTCGCCAATCATGGTTGCGCTGGCGCGGGTGCCGGGATACGTTCCTTCTTTCCCTCCGGTATGGGACATCACGCTGGAGCATCCTCCGAGTAATGTCATTCCGCTGCATATCATGAACGCTAACAACACATTTCTTATCATAATAAATTCATCTGTTGATCGTGGGTGTTGGCCTGATGAGTTATAGCGATCCCTTGCTGAAAATAACATCATCATTACGTCGCACTGTGGCGGCTATCGCACTTTAACGTTTCGTGCTGCCCCCTCAGTCTATGCAATAGACCATAAACTGCAAAAAAAAGTCCGCTGATAAGGCTTGAAAAGTTCATTTCCAGACCCATTTTTACATCGTAGCCGATGAGGACGCGCCTGATGGGTGTTCTGGCTACCTGACCTGTCCATTGTGGAAGGTCTTACATTCTCGCTGATTTCAGGAGCTATTGATTATGCGTAACTTTGATTTATCCCCGCTTTACCGTTCTGCTATTGGATTTGACCGTTTGTTTAACCACTTAGAAAACAACCAGAGCCAGAGTAATGGCGGCTACCCTCCGTATAACGTTGAACTGGTAGACGAAAACCATTACCGCATTGCTATCGCTGTGGCTGGTTTTGCTGAGAGCGAACTGGAAATTACCGCCCAGGATAATCTGCTGGTGGTGAAAGGTGCTCACGCCGACGAACAAAAAGAGCGCACCTATCTGTACCAGGGCATCGCTGAACGCAACTTTGAACGCAAATTCCAGTTAGCTGAGAACATTCATGTTCGTGGCGCTAACCTGGTAAATGGTTTGCTGTATATCGATCTCGAACGCGTGATTCCGGAAGCGAAAAAACCGCGCCGTATCGAAATCAACTAATTCCCTAAGGCCGCCTGGCGCGGCCTGACATCTCCATGCTCGCCGTCAGGGAGCATATGCGAATCTTCGGATTTGCAGGTACTTACTCGCTTCTTAGAAGGAGAAATGACTATGCGTAACTTCGATTTATCCCCACTGATGCGTCAATGGATCGGTTTTGACAAACTGGCCAACGCACTGCAAAACGCCGGTGAAAGCCAGAGCTTCCCGCCGTACAACATTGAGAAAAGCGACGATAACCACTACCGCATTACCCTTGCGCTGGCAGGTTTCCGTCAGGAAGATTTAGAGATTCAACTGGAAGGTACGCGCCTGAGCGTAAAAGGCACGCCGGAGCAGCCAAAAGAAGAGAAAAAATGGCTGCATCAAGGGCTTATGAATCAGCCATTTAGCCTGAGCTTTACGCTGGCTGAAAATATGGAAGTCTCTGGCGCAACCTTCGTAAACGGTTTACTGCATATTGATTTAATTCGTAATGAGCCTGAACCCATCGCAGCGCAGCGTATCGCTATCAGCGAACGTCCCGCGTTAAATAGCTAACTAGCTATTCTCTTTGCCCCGCCATTCTGGTGGGGCTTTTTTTGTCTTACTTACTCAACAATGCGTTAAATTTCGCCTGTTTAAGATATTTCGGCACGTTCTTTCCCGTGATAATGTGCGCTATAAGGCAAATCTGCTTCACCGATTCAGCCATAATCCGTAGCAATTAAAATGTTATCTCAAGAGAAATGGACGATGAGTGATATAGCATTAACGGTCAGTATTCTGGCTTTGGTGGCAGTCGTCGGTTTGTTTATCGGCAACGTCAAATTTCGCGGCATAGGATTAGGTATTGGCGGCGTGCTGTTTGGTGGGATCATCGTCGGCCATTTTGTTTCTCAGGCGGGGATGACATTAAGTAGCGATATGCTGCATGTTATTCAGGAATTTGGCCTGATCCTGTTCGTTTATACCATCGGGATTCAGGTAGGGCCGGGCTTCTTTGCCTCATTGCGCGTCTCCGGATTACGCCTCAACCTGTTTGCTGTTCTGATCGTCATCATCGGTGGTCTGGTTACCGCCATCCTGCATAAACTGTTTGATATTCCACTGCCGGTAGTGCTGGGGATTTTCTCCGGTGCGGTTACCAATACGCCAGCGCTGGGGGCAGGGCAGCAGATTTTGCGCGACCTGGGTACACCAATGGAAATGGTCGATCAGATGGGGATGAGTTACGCGATGGCGTATCCATTCGGCATTTGCGGGATTTTGTTCACCATGTGGATGTTGCGGGTTATTTTCCGCGTCAATGTCGAGACAGAAGCTCAGCAGCACGAGTCTTCACGCACCAATGGCGGCGCGCTGATCAAGACTATCAATATTCGCGTTGAGAACCCTAACCTGCATGATTTAGCCATTAAAGATGTACCGATTCTCAACGGCGACAAAATTATCTGCTCGCGTCTGAAACGCGAAGAAACCCTAAAAGTTCCTTCGCCAGATACCATTATCCAACTGGGCGATTTGCTGCATCTGGTGGGGCAGCCAGCGGATTTACATAATGCGCAACTGGTGATTGGTCAGGAGGTCGATACTTCGCTGTCCACGAAAGGCACTGATTTGCGCGTCGAGCGTGTGGTGGTCACCAATGAAAACGTGCTCGGAAAACGTATTCGCGACCTGCACTTTAAAGAACGCTATGACGTTGTTATCTCGCGCCTGAACCGTGCCGGGGTCGAACTGGTCGCCAGTGGCGATATCAGCCTGCAGTTCGGCGATATCCTCAATCTGGTGGGGCGTCCGTCCGCAATTGATGCCGTTGCCAATGTGCTGGGGAATGCGCAGCAAAAACTGCAACAGGTTCAGATGCTGCCAGTGTTTATTGGCATCGGGCTTGGCGTATTGTTAGGTTCTATTTCCGTCTTTGTGCCAGGATTCCCGGCCGCGTTGAAACTGGGGCTGGCGGGCGGTCCGCTGATTATGGCGTTGATCCTCGGGCGTATCGGCAGTATCGGCAAGCTGTACTGGTTTATGCCGCCAAGTGCCAACCTCGCGCTGCGGGAGCTGGGGATCGTGCTGTTCCTCTCGGTCGTTGGTCTGAAATCTGGTGGGGATTTTGTGAATACCCTGGTCAATGGCGAAGGGCTAAGCTGGATTGGTTATGGAGCCCTGATCACCGCCGTTCCGCTGATTACTGTTGGCATTCTGGCGCGGATGTTAGCCAAAATGAATTACCTGACCATGTGCGGGATGCTGGCAGGTTCCATGACCGATCCTCCGGCGCTGGCGTTTGCTAATAATCTTCATCCAACCAGCGGTGCGGCGGCGCTCTCTTACGCCACTGTCTATCCGTTAGTGATGTTCCTGCGCATTATCACCCCCCAATTACTGGCGGTGCTCTTCTGGAGTATCGGTTAACTCTTTTCCGGGTGGAGTCGCCGTAAATGGTACTCCACCTGGTATTCGCTGGCATTTCTGAACATCACTGAATAATTCAAAAACTCCCCGCTCTCGCTATATGACAACGAGGTGATCCGCAGCAGTGGCGTGTGTTCCGCTACCTTCATTTGCCGCGCCAGCAGTCTATCGGCGAGCACCGGCGTCAGGCTTTCATAATTACCGCCAATCAAAATCCCACACTCTTGTTCAATATATTCAAACTTCGACCCTTCCAGATGTTGCAGCGAAAGGTTACGGAACAGTTTTACCGGCATATAGCTGTCTTCCAGCATCAGCGGTTTCCCTTCCACAAAACGAACGCGACGGGAGAAGTAGATCTGCTCGTTGATTTGAATCCGTAACTGGCTGGCAATGGCCGGAGGCGCAGGCATGATTTCAAAAATCAGCACCTGGCTGGTGACCGTTTTTCCCTGCCGTTTTAACACCTCCACCAGCCCGGTCAGGCTGGCGGTTTGATGCAGTACATCTTTACGCACCAGGTAAGTGCCGCTGCCGTGGCGGCGGACCACCAATCCCCACGCTACCAGCAGGTCAATGGCTTTACGGATGGTCATCCGCGATACCGCAAATTCTTCCGCCAACTTTTTTTCACCGGGAAGAAGGCTATTTAGCGTGAAATCTGCGGAATTAAGTCGAATTCTTAACCGCTCCGCAATGCTTTTGTAGATCATCTCTAGATCTCTTTTTTGCCTGCAAGCCCGGGTAATGCGCCCACAAGTTCTGCTTAATCGATTGAAAAAACATCTTTTTTTTAAACATGTGTTCGATGCTGTGTACCAGTGCTCACAGATGTCTACTTTTTCGCGAAAACGTAGATCTCTACCGCCCAACGAAAAGCATGAAAGCGATCACGAATCCCATTGGGTCGTCATGTTCTGCCGATCGCATCTTCCTATCCTCGCTCCAGGCCTGCCGCATAACCAATCAGGCTTCCTACTTACAGAATTGAGAAAAGAGGATGTGGAAATGCTCAGTCAAATTCAACGCTTTGGCGGCGCGATGTTCACGCCAGTGCTGCTGTTTCCCTTCGCCGGGATTGTGGTGGGTCTTGCCATCTTGCTGCAAAACCCGATGTTTGTCGGGGAATCACTGACCGATCCGAACAGTTTATTCGCGCAAATCGTACACATTATTGAAGAGGGAGGTTGGACGGTATTCCGTAATATGCCGCTGATTTTTGCTGTCGGTTTACCCATTGGCCTTGCTAAGCAAGCGCAGGGACGTGCTTGTCTGGCGGTGATGGTGAGTTTCCTGACCTGGAACTATTTCATCAACGCGATGGGAATGACCTGGGGAAGCTACTTCGGCGTCGATTTCACTCAGGACGCGGTGGCCGGTAGCGGTCTGACAATGATGGCGGGAATTAAAACCCTCGATACCAGCATTATCGGCGCAATTATCATTTCCGGCATTGTGACGGCGCTGCATAACCGTCTGTTCAATAAAAAACTGCCGGTGTTTCTCGGCATTTTCCAGGGGACGTCTTATGTGGTGATTATCGCCTTCCTGGTGATGATCCCCTGTGCCTGGCTGACATTGCTCGGCTGGCCAAAAGTACAAATGGGGATTGAATCTCTGCAAGCGTTCCTGCGTTCGGCGGGTGCACTTGGGGTCTGGGTTTACACCTTCCTCGAACGTATTCTGATCCCAACCGGTTTACACCACTTCATCTACGGACCGTTTATCTTTGGTCCGGCAGCTGTTGAAGGCGGCATTCAGATGTACTGGGCGCAGCATCTGCAAGAGTTCAGTCTGAGCGCCGAGCCGCTGAAATCGTTGTTCCCGGAAGGCGGTTTTGCCCTGCACGGTAACTCAAAAATCTTTGGTGCCGTGGGCATTTCTTTAGCGATGTACTTCACTGCCGCACCGGAAAATCGGGTAAAAGTGGCGGGCTTGCTGATTCCCGCAACCTTAACCGCCATGCTGGTGGGAATTACCGAACCGCTGGAATTTACCTTCCTGTTCATTTCACCGTTGCTGTTTGCGGTACACGCCGTGCTGGCGGCCTCAATGTCGACCGTGATGTATCTCTTTGGTGTGGTGGGCAACATGGGCGGAGGTCTGATTGACCAGGTTTTACCGCAAAACTGGATCCCGATGTTCAGCAACCACGCGGATATGATGCTGACCCAAATCGCCATTGGGTTGTGCTTTACCCTGCTGTACTTCGTGGTTTTCCGCACACTGATTCTGCAGTTCAACATGTGCACGCCGGGACGTGAAGATGCGGAAGTGAAACTCTACTCAAAAGCCGAATACAAAGCCTCGCGAGGCCAAACCACCGCGGCAGAGCCAAAAAAAGAGCTGGATCAGGCTGCCGGTATCCTGCAAGCCCTGGGCGGGGTCGGCAATATCTCCAGCATTAACAATTGCGCGACGCGTTTACGTATTGCACTGCATGACATGTCACAAACGCTGGATGACGAAGTCTTTAAAAAGCTGGGAGCGCACGGCGTCTTCCGTAGTGGCGATGCCATTCAGGTGATCATTGGTCTGCATGTATCCCAGCTGCGTGAACAGCTCGATAGCTTAATTAATTCTCATCAATCAGCAGAAAATGTTGCCATTACGGAGGCAGTATAATGACCAAATTCTCAGTGGTTGTCGCAGGCGGTGGAAGCACCTTTACGCCAGGCATCGTGTTGATGCTCCTGGCGAATCAGGACCGTTTCCCGCTTCGTGCACTGAAATTTTATGATAACGATGGTGCGCGGCAGGAAGTGATTGCCGAAGCCTGTAAAGTCATCCTTAAAGAGAAAGCGCCGGACATTGCGTTTAGTTACACCACCGATCCTGAAGTGGCATTCAGCGACGTTGATTTTGTCATGGCGCACATCCGCGTCGGCAAGTACCCGATGCGCGAACTGGATGAAAAAATCCCACTGCGCCACGGTGTTGTTGGTCAGGAAACTTGCGGACCCGGCGGAATAGCGTACGGCATGCGTTCCATTGGCGGCGTCCTGGAACTGGTGGATTATATGGAAAAATATTCACCAAATGCCTGGATGCTCAACTACTCCAACCCGGCAGCCATTGTCGCAGAAGCCACGCGTCGTCTGCGCCCGAATGCGAAAATCCTCAACATCTGTGACATGCCAATCGGTATTGAAAGCCGGATGGCGCAAATTGTTGGGCTGCAAGATCGCAAACAGATGCGCGTGCGCTACTACGGCCTGAACCACTGGTGGTCGGCGATATCCCGCAGTTTCAGAAAGGGTTAATGAGTCAGCAAGTGGCGGTGGAAAAACTGGTCGTGGACGCCTGGGAACAGCGTTCATATCAGCACCTGTGGCAGGCGATTACGTTGTCGAAAACGGTACCGAGCGCCTCGGTCGCCAAAGCTATTCTGGATGAGTTGCTGGAGGCCAACAAAGCGTACTGGCCAGAGTTACGTTAATTGTGTGGACTGGCATCCGTTGGGTGCTGGTCCGTATTCTTTAGCACGGCTGACGGCGCATAACCAAATTTATGTTTAAAGGCTTTGCTGAAATGAAAGGAGTCGAAGAAGTTGAGCGTATCAGCGACTTCGCCAACCGAGTTTCCTTGTTGCTTTAATAGCGATAGCGCCAGATCCAGACGCGCATCGAGGTAATATTCTTTCGGCGTCTTGCCGGTATAGCGTAAAAACAGACGACGCAACCAGGCTTCGCTACAGGGGATCGTGGCAGCCATATCAGCTACGCTCCAGCGTTGTTGCAGACTGGCATGTAAAGTGGCAATTAATTTTTCAATTTGCCGCCGTTGTGGATCTTTTTTACCATCTGCGTACATAAGACAAATCCACTGATAAATAATTTTCGTCAGAAAAGCGACTGCCAGATTATTTTTTATTGCTTCTGGTGAAGTTATTAACTCAGCAACTTCGGTGAGTTCCTGATTATAAATTTCGCCATTATAAATAACGCTTTGCTGACCAACGGGAATATCCATCATACTGGTGGGGGTAAATTCCATCCAGTACTGTTCCCAGACTAAACCTTCACAGTGATAAGAGTGAATATCCATTGGCTTTAAAAATATAATACAGTTGCCATGCAGTGTTATTTGTTCGCCATTCTTTAAAAGAATTTTCCCACATCCTTGTACGGTATACACCGCAACCCATGAGTTGGCGATAAGCGGTTTCTTCTTATCCCGCGGCCAGATCACCCGGTAATGCTCGTCGGCGTAGGTATGCCAGAGTGAGATCAGAGAAATTCCGCTGGAGATCACATTTTCGTTAATCAATAAGGGAATATTGTACGGAGTTTCGTTTTTTACATCTGAACTTTGCAATTTTCCATTCATTTTAATATCCCTCCGGCGAATTATGCTCACAACCTGAACTTAACAGAAAACAATCCGTTCAGGGATACGACGTTTGTATTTTAAGAATCTGACTGCCTGACCCGACGCATTTTACCTCTCCCTATATTCATGCGTCCGGGACATAAACATAAATAAGGGCTATGAGATGAATTCGTTACAAATCTTGAGTTTTGTCGGTTTTACGCTGCTGGTGGCGGTGATCACCTGGTGGAAGGTCCGCAAAACAGATACCGGATCGCAACAAGGCTATTTTCTTGCCGGACGTTCACTAAAAGCGCCGGTTATTGCCGCTTCGTTAATGCTAACCAACCTTTCCACGGAACAACTGGTCGGCCTTTCCGGGCAGGCCTACAAAAGCGGCATGTCGGTGATGGGCTGGGAAGTGACTTCAGCGGTGACGCTGATCTTCCTCGCGCTAATCTTTTTACCGCGCTATCTGAAGCGCGGCATTGCCACCATCCCCGATTTTCTGGAGGAACGTTATGATAAAACGACGCGTATTATCATCGACTTCTGCTTCCTCATTGCCACCGGCGTCTGCTTTCTGCCGATTGTTCTCTACTCCGGCGCGTTGGCGCTCAACAGCCTGTTTCACGTCGGGGAATCGCTACAGATTTCTCACGGTGCGGCTATCTGGCTACTGGTAATTTTGCTTGGTCTGGCGGGAATTTTGTATGCGGTGATCGGCGGACTGCGCGCAATGGTAGTGGCGGACTCCATCAACGGTATTGGGCTGGTTATCGGCGGGTTGATGGTGCCGGTATTTGGCCTGATCGCGATGGGCAAGGGCAGCTTTATGCAGGGCATTGAGCAACTCACCACCGTTCACGCCGAGAAATTAAACTCAATCGGTGGCCCGACCGATCCCTTGCCGATTGGCGCGGCATTTACCGGTTTGATTCTGGTGAACACCTTTTACTGGTGTACAAATCAGGGCATCGTGCAACGCACGCTGGCGTCAAAAAGCCTGGCGGAAGGGCAAAAGGGGGCGCTGTTAACGGCGGTGCTGAAAATGCTCGACCCGCTGGTACTGGTGCTGCCAGGGTTGATTGCGTTTCATCTGTATCAGGATTTACCGAAAGCCGACATGGCCTACCCGACGCTGGTCAATAACGTTCTGCCAGTGCCAATGGTGGGTTTCTTCGGCGCGGTGTTATTTGGTGCGGTGATCAGTACCTTCAACGGCTTTCTGAATAGCGCCAGTACGTTATTCAGTATGGGTATTTACCGTCGCATCATTAACCAGAATGCCGAGCCGCAGCAGCTGGTCACCGTCGGGTGCAAATTTGGTTTCTTTATCGCTATCGTTTCGGTGCTGGTCGCGCCGTGGATCGCCAACGCGCCGCAGGGGCTGTATAGCT
>OGCV01000632.1_pt1 | contig 13029 bp, 7 predicted proteins | sample 1570201 | NCBI WGS metagenome assembly OGCV01 (sample SAMEA2582162, study PRJEB24529) | metagenome
ATGGTGCACGTGCAATGGCAGGTGTAATCGTTGTTACTACAAAGAAAGGTAAAGCTGGAGTCAGCAAAATTAATTATACGGGTGAGTTTACTACGCGTATGGTGCCCTCATACAAAGAGTTTAATATTATGAATTCTCAGGAGCAAATGGGAATATATAAAGAATTGGAGCAAAAAGGTTGGTTGAATAGTGCTGATTTATTTCGTGCAAAGAATTCAGGTGTGTACGGACGTATGTATAAACTGATCGACCAGTTTAATGAAACGAATGGTCAATTTGGGCTGATGAATACTTTAGAAGCACGTAATGCTTATTTGACCGAAGCCGAAATGCGTAATACCGACTGGTTTGATGTATTATTCTCAAATAATATTTCACAGAATCACTCTGTAAGTATTACTTCAGGTTCTGATAAATCATCTTTTTATGCGTCATTGAGTGCCATGCTTGATCCGGGATGGTATAAGCAGAGTGAAGTGAAACGTTATACAGCCAATTTGAATACGACTTATAATATCTTAAAGAACCTAAGCATAAACTTGATATCAAGTGCTTCTTACCGTAAACAGAATGCACCAGGTACCATGAACTCATCATTGGACGTTGCGGCAGGTCAGGTTACACGTGATTTTGATATCAACCCCTATTCATACGCACTGAATACTTCACGTACATTAGATCCTAATACAGATTATGTGGCTAATTATGCTCCATTTAATATTCTCCGTGAATTGGACAATAATTTTATTGAGTTGAATGTTGTTGATGTAAAGTTCCAGGGGGAGTTGAAATGGAAGGTGTTGCAGGGCCTAGAAGTCAGTGCGCTGGGTGCTGTGCGTTATCAATCATCATCACAAGAACATAATATAATGGATGATTCTAATCAAGCAATTGCTTATCGTACGGGGTTGGACGATGCTACTATTCGTGATGAAAACGACTGGTTGTATAAGAATCCAGATAACCCATATGCATTACCTATTTCGATTCTTCCTGAAGGAGGTATTTATCAGCGTCAAGATCGTAAGATGTTGGGACTGGATTTCCGTGGTACTGTATCATGGAATCATCTATTTGCAGAAAAGCATATAACTAATCTTTTTGCAGGAATGGAAGTAAATGATCTTCAACGCTCTAACTCTTCATTCCAAGGATGGGGTATGCAATATTCTATGGGTGAGATTCCATCATATGTTTATCAGTACTTTAAGAAAGGTATTGAGACTGGAGAAAAGTATTATTCTATGGGGCATACTAGATATCGTAGTGTAGCTACATTTGCAAATGTTACTTATTCGTATGACGGGCGTTATACGTTGAATGGTACTTTCCGCTATGAAGGAACTAATAGAATGGGACGTAGCCGTTCTGCTCGTTGGCTGCCAACGTGGAATCTTTCTGCAGCGTGGAATGTTCATGAAGAGAAATTCTTCCAATCACTTCAACCAACGCTTTCAAATTTGACATTTAAGGCATCTTACTCATTGACAGCTGATCGTGGTCCGGCTGATGTAACAAATTCACAAGCTATTATTAAGAGTTATTCACCTTATCGTCCTTTCACTGATATTCAAGAAACGGGTCTTCATATAGTGGATTTGGAAAATAGTGAATTAACGTATGAAAAGAAGCATGAATTGAATATAGGAGTGGATGTAGGTTTTATTAATAATCGCATTAATCTTTCAGCTGACTGGTACACGCGCAATAACTATGACCTGATTGGGTTGATTCCAACACAAGGAGTGGGAGGTACTATTTATAAATATGCCAATGTAGCTACAATGAAGTCACATGGTATTGAATTTACCCTTTCAACCAGCAATATTAAAACAAAAGACTTCTCATGGAATTCTGATTTTATTTTTTCTCATGCTAAGAATGAAGTTACTGATTTGCGAGGACGTACTCGTATGATGGAACTTGTTTCGGGAAATGGATTTGCACGTGAAGGATATCCTGTGCGCGGGCTTTTCTCCATTCCTTTTGCAGGTTTGGATGAAAAAGGTATTCCTATGTTCGATATCAATGGAAATATAACATCGACTGATATTAATTTCCAGGAACGTGAGAAGTTAGATTATTTGAAATATGAAGGTCCGACAGATCCTACAATAACTGGTAGTTTCGGTAACGTTTTTGCATATAAAGGGTTTAAACTCAATGTATTCATGACTTATTCATTTGGTAATGTTGTTCGTTTGAATCCATATTTTAATTATAAATATTCCGATTTGAGTGCTATGCCTCGTGAATTCAAGAATCGTTGGACGCTTTCTGGGGATGAGGCAAAGACTAATATTCCTGCAATCTTGAGTAATCCGCAATATGAAGCAAACCGAACATTGTATAAAGCTTACAATGCTTACAATTATTCTACAGAGCGAATTGCAAAAGGTGATTTTATCCGTATGAAAGAAATCTCACTTTCTTATGAGTTTCCTAAGAGCTGGATTTCTGCTGCGAAGATTTCCAATCTTTCTTTGAAGTTACAGGCAACTAATTTATTCCTTATTTATGCAGATAAGAAATTGAATGGTCAAGATCCTGAATTCTTTAATACTGGTGGTGTAGCTTCACCGGTGCCACGTCAGTTTACATTAACTCTGCGTTTAGGATTGTAAGAGAATGATTTTAATAATAAAAAAAAGATTAAAGATGAGACGAAATCAATTATATATTCCATTGTTCATCGCAACGCTTGCTATTGTCGGTAGCTCTTGTAATGATTTTCTCGACGAATTACCAGATAACCGGACGGAGCTGAATTCTGAGCAAAAAATAGCTAAAATGCTTGTTTCTGCTTATCCGGAAGGATCTGCGAATGAACTGTTTGAACTTTATAGTGATAATACCGACGATAACAGTGCCAGATATTCTTATTATAAGTTATCTGAGGAAGAGTGCTATAACTGGAAAGATACCCAGGAAGAATATCAGGATACACCTACAAATCTTTGGGAAACCCATTATATAGCTATTGCTTCTGCTAACATGGCTTTGGAAGAGATTGAGAAACGGGGAAATCCGGAATCGTTGATGCCGCAGCGAGGAGAGGCTCTTGTTTGTCGGGCGTACAATCATTTTGTATTAGCAAATATTTTTTGTAATGCTTATAATACTCATGCATCACAGGAATTAGGTATTCCTTATATGACTAAAGTTGAAACAACTGTGCAACCACAATACGGGCGGGGTACTTTGCAGGAGACTTATGAGAAGATTGAGAAGGACTTATTAGATGGTATGGCTCTTATTTCCGATGATAGTTATTCTGTGCCGAAATATCATTTCACAAGGAAAGCTGCATATGCTTTTGCTGCACGTTTCTATCTTTATTATATGAAGCCTGACTTTTCTAATTGTGATGAGGTGATAAAATATGCAGATCGTGTGTTGGGAAGTGATCCTGCTGCCGAATTACGGGATTGGGAAGCGTTGGGAAAACTCTCTGCTAATGATAATGTACAGCCCGACGCATATATTGCTTCTACAAGTAAGGCTAACTTGTTGATAGGTAGTACCGTATCTAACTGGGGTATTATTCTGAGTAATTACATGACAGGAAAACGTTATCTACATAATAAGTTAATTGCTTCTTACGAAACATCACGTTCTTCCGGATTATGGGGTATCCCTGACCGCATGTATATGCAGCCTTTTACAACATCGGGCTATGAATGCAGTATGTTGAGAAAGGGCGGTTATTATGCTGGTGACTACCTGTATTATATGCCTGTGATTTTCTCTACAGACGAGACTTTGCTTTGCAGGGCTGAGGCTTATACGCTGAAAAAGAACTATCCAATGGCTGCTGCAGATCTTACTACATGGGAGAAAGCATATACTTCTAATAAGCAAACTTTAACTCCGGAGATGATAAATGAGTATTATGATAAGATGGATTATTACAATCCGACACAAAATCCGACTCCCAAGAAAAAGCTTCAGCCTGATTTTACTATTGAATCAGGTATACAGGAGAACTTTATTCACTGCATTCTGCATATGAGACGTATTGCTACTTTGCATGAAGGTCTGCGCTGGCCGGATATTAAACGTTATGGAATTGTTATCTATCGCCGTTCTATTGCTAATAACAATATAGTCGTAACAGATGAAATGCCGGTAAATGACGCAAGACGTGCTATGCAAATTCCTAAGAGTGTAGTTCTGGCAGGAATGCAACCCAATCCACGTACTGAAAATTAAAAGGAGGAAATAATATGAAGAAATATTATATTTATATACTAACGGCTGTTTTGCCCATTCTTTGGGGAGCCTGTAATAATGGCGATGATATTGACACCAAGCATAGTATTTTTTCAACAGAACCAGTGGAACATAATGGTTTTGATGAATGGTTGCTTGCTAATTATACATATCCGTATAACGTTGATTTTAAGTATCGTATGCAGGATATTGAAAGTGATCACAAATATAATCTGGTACCGGCGGATTACGATAAATCGGTTGCTTTGGCCAAGATTATCAAGCATGTATGGATGGAGGCATATACTGAACTTGCCGGACCGGCTTTTCTTCGGTCTTATGTGCCAAAAACTTTTCACTTGATAGGTTCTCCGGCTTATGATAGCAGTGGTACGAAGGTGTTGGGTACTGCCGAGGGAGGAAAGAAGATAACATTGTACGAAGTGAACAGTCTGGACTTTGAGAATGTCGATATCGAAGTTTTGAATGAGTATTACTTTAAGACGATGCACCATGAATTTGCACATATCCTGCATCAGAAGCGTAATTATGACCCATCGTTTGATCGCATTACCGAAGGAAAATATGTTGGTTCCGACTGGTATTTTTATGTTGCTGAAAATGGAAATTCATATTTGCGAGAGGATGCGGATGCGTGGCCGGAAGGATTTGTGACGGCATATGCGATGAGTGAGGCAAGAGAAGATTTTGTAGAGAATATCGCCATGTATGTTACTCACGATCAGGCTTACTGGGATAATATGCTGAAGGTTGCTGGAACTGCCGGAGCGGCTATTATTAATCAGAAGTTTACTATTGTATACAATTATATGCTTGAAACTTGGGGCATTAATTTAGATGATTTGCGTGAGATCGTGCTAAGGCGTCAGCAAGAAATTCCGGAGCTGGATTTAAGTACTATTGAATAAAACAGGAAGATTATGAAAAAGAATATAATGATTTATTTGTTGATGGCTCTTGTATGCTTTGGTTTGCAATCCTGTCTTTTCCAGGAAGAGGATTATTTTGATGATTCTTCAGCGAATCGTGCAACAGAGGAAGTGAAGCAATATAGTGAGCTATTAGAATCGGCGTCTAATGGTTGGAGAATGGAATATTACATAGGTCAGGACTATGCTTTGGGAGGCATAACTCTTCTGTGCAAGTTTGATGGTCAGCGAGTTACAATGGCATCTCAAGGATATGAAGGCGATGAGACTATTTCCTCTCTTTATAAGGTTGTATCGGAGGAAGCTACTATGCTTACATTCGACACTTATAATGCTTTTATTCATGCATATGCCAAGCCACAAGGCGGAGGTTCCAACCCGAATGCCAACCTGCAAGGAGATTATGAGTTTATTATAAAAGAAGCTTCAGCCGAGAAAATTGTAATGCAGGGCAAAAAGTATGGAAATACGATAGTAATGTATGCGCTTCCGGATGATTTGAACTGGGAGGCATATATAAACTCTGTGAATAAGGTCGAGGAGGACGCTTTTTTTAATAAATATCAATTGTTGGTTGACGGACATCTGGCTGGGGTAATGCAGCAAAGTTATTATACTTTTGTCATAGCTTATAACGATGAGAATGGCAATATTGCTCAGAAACAGGAGCCTTTTTTGTTTACTACTGATGGTATTCGTTTTCGAGAGCCCGTATTATTGGCAGGTGTAACTGTACAAAATTTTAAATGGGATTCTACTATAGAGTCTTTTACCTGTGTAGATGAAGGAGTGAAAAATGTCGTGGTGAAAGGTGTTTATCCTGAAGGGTATATTAAGTATGATGATTATCTTGGTAATTATCTCTTAACGTGTGAAAGATACCAGAATGGAAAATCCGAAAGTGTTGAATTACCTATATCTATTGTGGAAGATATCGCAGATAAGAGTTATAAGCTTAAAGGATTGATTGGAGATTTATTACTAACATATGATAAGGCTGAGGGAACTATGGCCTTTAAGACTCAACAGGTAGGTCTTCTGTCAGGATATTATTTAGGGTGTACTACTTCTAACTCGGCCTGGGGATCTTTCTATCCTACATATGTAAGTTATCAATTAGGTGTTATGTTTGGTTTAGTAGCAGTTGTGCAGCAAGCACCTTTCGGATTTACGTTTGAGGATGATGGAATATTCCAGCAAATGTCAGGAAAAGGAAAAGCAGATAATTTGATATTTGATCGATATTCCTCACCTGACTATGGTGAAGCTGCCTTTGTTCAAGGTGTAGCTTGTATTTATGAATATATGAGCTTTATGAAAGTTGAGGAATAAATAAAAAACTAGATTATGAAAAATATACTGAATTTATACTTAATAATATTCTGCTTATTTTTTGTTGCAGGATGTTCTTCTGACGATGATGCTACTCCTGTAAAACTGACAATTCTAAAATCAGATTTGGATATGAAAGCTAGTGGTGGTACCGGAACTGTTGAATTTGCGGCAACTGGACCTGTCACAGCTAAAGTGAATGTCGATTGGTGTCAAGTGACGGAAGTTACAGATAGTAAAGTTACCATTTCTGTAGATGTTAATACGGGTTACCCGGGACGTAGTACACAAATCGTTTTAACTGACGGTGTGAGCACGCAGCAAGCAACCATATTGCAGGAAGGAGCTATTTGGAAATATAATAAAGATGATACGGAATTTCGTATTGACAATGAAGCGGGGGAGCTTTCGGTTGTAATGTCGAGTAGTTTGCCAATTGAGATTCACATTCCTGAAGCAGTTAACGAATGGCTTTCTTACGAATTAACAGATGAAGGTTTTAATTTTATAGTGAAAAAGAATGAGACTGGACTAATTCGTGCTACTTCTGTAGTAGTCAAGACCGGAGAGCGAGAAACGAAATATACGATTATGCAATATAATGCATCTGATTTACTTGGTGAATGGGGCGGAGCTGCATATATGTATGGAATGGGCTTGAACAATGTATATGGGTTTAGCCCGAATCCTACAATTACTGGTAGTGATGAAGATGGGTATACATTAACTTTGCCTATGGTCAATTTTATAGGTACGTCTATTGTATTGAATATGACTTATAGTCAAGGGATGTTTTTAATTCGTATTCCGCAGCTTCAAAACTTTAAAATGTCAGGTTTATTTGCAATAATGGTGGGAGCTGATGAAAACTCGTATTATTACTCAGGAAGGACTTTGGCTATTGCGCCAGTTCTGTTAAAAGATGGAAGTGTTGTATTAACTTGTGTAACAGATGTCTATCTTATGTTTGGATTATATACAACAGCGACTCCATCTAATAATTCGTTTACAGGAAACTCTATTGAATTTCCTATTATGCAGCTATTTCGATAAACAATAGATGTATTTCGTTTTATTTCAAGAACTAGAAAGAAATACATGTGTTAATTGTAATAAAACTCTCTAATTTTTGGTGAGACGATCTGAGTTATTAAGTTTAGATCGTCTCATTAGTTTTTTATTTTCAGATTCAATTGTACTCATTTTAATGATAGTGAATTCTATTCATGAGTTTTTGCATAAATGGATGGCTTGAATATTACGCATTAATCCACTATACTTAGCCCTTTTCACTGCGCTACCTTTGAAAATGGTTTTATATTGCTCTTCACTCAGCGAATGCCAATCATCCTTCTTCATACTTAGCAAAGAAGGAGACGGTTGAAATTCGGCTGTCCGGCAAGGAGTGGCAAAGCGATTCCAAGGGCAAGCTTTCAGACATTCGTCACAGCCATATATCTTGTTGCCCATTTTTTTGCCTACATTGAGCGAAAGTTCGCCACGATACTCAATGGTAAGATAAGAAAGACATCTCTCGGAATTGAGCCTGAAAGGAGCTTCCAGCGCTTTTGTCGGGCAGGTATCCAGGCAACGTGTACACGAACCGCATTGATTTCGTTGTGGAGAGTCATAATTGTCAGCTTCCCTATCAAGTATGATTTCTCCTAAGAAGAAGCAGGAGCCGGCGTGAGGAATGATGAGTTGTGTATTCTTTCCTATCCATCCCAGGCCGGTACGCCATGCCCAATAACGTTCGAGTATGGGAGCGGTATCACAGAATATGCGGCCTTGAAGTGGAGAAGCGGAGGTTTGGGATACTGGGGCTTGGGGTGCTGAGGCGTAGTTTTCAGTATATGTGCCGATATGGTTTGTTGAGGCGATAGTACTGTCTGTTTCTTTGGAGAATGAAACTTCTTTCTCTATAAACTCAAAAAGTTCCTTCAATTTCCCCTTCATCACATCGTGATAATCTTTCCCGTAGGCATACCATGCAATCTGATACTCGCCTTCGGGAAGTTTTTTTGCCGGATAATAGTTTAGCGCAACGCTGATCACCGTACGTGCCCCTTCCACCAACAAGCGTGGATCGAGCCGTTTATCCTCATAATTCTGCATATACGCCATCTCTGCCTGGCAACCGTCCGCAAGCCATTGACGGAAGGCGGTAGCCACAGTTTCATCCACAGCTTCGGCAGGCGCCAGTCCACAGGCGGAAAAGCCGAGGCGTAGTGCTTCGGCTTTGATTCGGTCTGAGGAGAGGAGCTTTTTCATAATGGATATGTATGAAAACCTTATCGGTAATTAGAAAACTGGCTGTCGGCAGGTAAAATGTTTCTTCGCCGGCAGCTAGAATACCTTGAATTCATAGCCCTCCGCTTTCAGAAATTCGATGGCACGGGGGAGGGCATATTGCAGATTCCCGTTGTTCCACGATTTCAGAGAGTCGTGGAAGGTGATGATGGAACCGTTGCGTACGTAGCGTTTTACGTTATTCAGTACCTGTTCCGGGCGCATTCGCTTACTGTAGTCACGGGTTACGAGATCCCACATGATGATACGGTAATGGTGGCGAAGGGTGTAATATTGCCGGAACCCCATGTGGCCATGTGGAGGGCGGAATAGGTCTGAGTGGATAATTTCGTCTACCCGTCTGGTGTTGGCCAGATAATCCGGATTGGAGTATTCAAAGCCGCGGATGTGGTTGAAAGTATGGTTGCCGATGCGGTGTCCGTGTTCTACCACCATCCGGTATTCGTCCGGGTGTTTGCGGATATTGTCGCCTACCATGAAGAAGGTAGCTTTAATATCGTGTTTCTTCAGTAGCTCCAGTACCCAAGGGGTTACTTCCGGGATAGGGCCGTCGTCAAAAGTCAGGTAGACAGCCCGTTCGTTTGGGTCCATCCGGAAGATGGCTTGTGGATACAGCGCTCGGAAGAACCAAGGTGGTTGTTCTATAAACATAAGAGTCTTTATTAATAAGTAACAGGTAATAGGTAATAAGTAATAACCGTGCGGCTTATGGCGCAGCTTATTACTTATTACTTAATACTTATTACTTAGTTTTTATTTCCCTTTCATTCTCGCAACGTACTCATTGTATAGCTGGTCGAGTTGTTCCGAGTAATGTTTAGCCAATTCTTCTGATTTGTATTTCTCCATTAGGCGTACTTCTGCGTCAAGCAGTCCTGCGTTGTACATGAAGTTTTCGCTGGCGATGGAAAGTTGGTAATCAGTCAGGCTGAGATACCAGATCATGTATTCGAGAGACTTGTTGGCAAGTTCGTCGATGATCTTGTTCGCTTTTTCGTTTTGTCCCAGCTGGTAGTAGGCTTCCGCCATTTGGAAGGCGCCGTTTGCCCAGTCATACGGTACGTTGTATGACGGGATCATCTTCTCGGCGTAGTCGAGTGCGGCGAGTGCCTTGTCTTTTTTGCCTTCTTTGATGAGCTGTCCTACGAGCTGTGTGAAGATGCGCCGGTGTGTGTAGCACATACGCATTACGTTTTCGTCGATGTAGATGCCCGGTTTCTCGATGCCGCCGAACTTGAACTTGTTCATCAGGTTGTCGTACATCTTTTCGCTGTCGATCTTGCTGTTCAGCTTGTCCGTATCGAACGGAGTGAAGCGGTATGCCAGACCTTCCTGCGTGAAGTGGTTGTCCATGCCGAGGTGGTTTTCACTGCCTACGGTGATAGCCATGTAGATGGGACGTTCCCAGTTGGCGTTGGCAAGCATTTCGAGCATCATCAGTTCGCTCTTGTAGAGGGCGCGTTTCGGGTTGCCGTTGGCGTCTCTCAGCAAGATGGTCATGTATTCGGGGATGGAGTCGCCCAGCGCTTCCGGTATTTTCATGCCGGAACGGCGGACAGCTTCCTTGTCGATCTTCATTACGATGCTGTCGGTAGGGATGACGCGCAGCCCTTCCTTATCCGAACGAACCCAGTATTTGAGGATATTCTTCAGTTCATACGGGTTTTCTCCGAACTGTTCTTTCAGTTCGTTCATCGCTTCCGGATTTCCGTTTTCGAGCGCGCTGTCTGCCTGTGCATACATCTGGTCGATATTCTTCTTTACTTCCGGACGGATGGGGATGTATTCGTTCTGGCCTTCGACGTATTCCACACGATCCCAAGTGATCGGGAGTGACGGAGAGTCGTAAGCGGGACGTTTCATCTGGTCGATGTACCAGTCGGTTTGCAGGTAGCTGAGGTTACAGGTACGTGCATCGGTACGGAAACCTTCTGTCTCCTGATTGTACCACAACGGGAAAGTATCGTTGTCACCATTGGTGAAGATGATCGGATTTCCTTCTTCCTGCAAGGTCATCAGATAGTTCTGACCGAAGTCACGGGCAACAAAGCGTCCGCTACGGTCGTGGTCGTCCCATGTCTGTCCGGCCATTTGGATGGGGACAAGCAGACAGAGTACTGATGCGAGAGCGGCAGCCGGAACTTCTTTCATCTTGCAGTAATCGCGTAACATACGGATGATACCTGCGACTCCCATACCTACCCAGATGGCGAAGGCGTAGAACGAACCGGCATACGCATAGTCACGTTCACGCGGCTGCGCAGGTGTCTGGTTAAGGTAGAGCACGATGGCGATACCTGTCATAAAGAACAGGAAGAACACCACCCAGAATTGCTGGATACCCCGCTGGCTGTGGTATGCTTGCCAGAAGAGTCCGATCAGGCCGAGCAGCAGCGGCAGGCAGTAGAATACGTTGTGTCCTTTGTTGTTTTTGAGGTCCTGCGGAAGCAAGTCCTGGTTGCCCACCAGCAGATTGTCGATAAACGGGATTCCGGTGATCCAGTTACCGTGTTCTATTTCTCCGCTGCTCTGAATGTCGTTCTGCCGTCCGGCAAAGTTCCACATAAAGTAGCGCCAGTACATGAAGTTGAGCTGGTAGGAGAAGAAGAACTTGATGTTTTCCCATTGGTTCGGTACGTTCACCATCACCATTTCGCCGCATTGGTCGTATGGGACGTCATGTCCCTTGATGTCTACCCACTGCTTGTAGAGTGAGGAGTGCGCGGAGCTGTACATACGGGGGAAAAGCATATTTTGCGCGTATTCGTATTCGATACGTCCCGGCAGTTCGATGTATGAGTCTTTTTCGTCCGGTGAAGTCTTTTCTTTGCGGACGTATTTACTTCCCGTCTGTGACTGGCGGGGAACGCAGTATCCGTCTTTCACGTCGAGTGCCACTTTCGAGGAGAAAGCAGGACCGTAGAAGAGAGGACGGGTTCCGTATTGTTCACGGCCGAGGTATTCGCCCAGCGTGAAGATATCTTCCGGAGAGTTCTGGTCCATCGGTGTGTTGGCGGTAGAACGGATCACGATCAGTGCATAAGAGGAATAACCGATCACGATCATCATGGTGCACAGCAATGCCGTATTCATGGTACGGGCGGAGATGCGCCATTTCTCTTTGATCTTTTCCTGTACTTGCGGAGCAAGGTAGATGCCAAGAATTGCGATCACTACGACACCGATAAGGATGCTGCTTACGCCGTGTCCGTAGAATGGAATACCCAGCAGGGCGATGGTCAGAATGAATGAGATGGCCATGCGGAGTCTGCTCTTTTCGGTGTAGCTTTCGTACACACCCCAGATAAGGGCGGCGGCGAGCAGAATGATATAGACAACGACGCCGGAGTTGAACGACATGCCGAGTCCGTTGACAAACAGCAGTTCGAACCAGCCGCCGACTTTAACGATACCGGGCACGATGCCATAAAGCACGGCTGCTACGAGTACGCCCGATCCGAGCAGGGCGAGCAATGAGCCTTTGGCAGTGGCGTTCGGAGTTTTCTTGTAGTAGTACACCAATACGATTGCCGGCAGACAGAGGAGGTTCAGCAAGTGAACACCGATACTCAGTCCGGTCAGATAAGCGATCAGGATCAGCCAGCGGTCGCTGTGGGGCTGGTTGGCTACATCTTCCCATTTCAGAATCAGCCAGAATACAACGGCTGTAAAGAGGGAGGAGAAAGCATATACTTCGCCTTCTACGGCAGAGAACCAGAAGGTGTCGCTGAAGGTGTAGACCAGTGCGCCGACCAGTCCGCTACCCATGACAGTGATAAGTTGTCCTTTCGTGATGTTGTTCTCGTCGGTGATTACCAGTTTGCGTACCAGATGGGTGATGCTCCAGAAAAGGAACAGGATACAGGCACCGCTCATCAGTGCGCTCATGTAGTTTACCATCTTCGCTACGGTGGTTACATCGGAGGCGAATTGAGAGAACAGGTTCGCTACCAGCATGAAGAAAGGTGCGCCGGGCGGGTGTCCTACTTCCAGTTTATAACCGGTAGTTATAAACTCGGGACAGTCCCAAAAACTTGCGGTCGGTTCTATTGTCAGGCAGTAGACCGTTGCCGCAATGATGAATGTAATCCAACCCACGAGGTTGTTTATAGTTCTGTACTGTTTCATTAGCACTATCTAGATTTTTCGTTAAAAAACAGATTACGTGGGCGCAAAGATAGTGATTTGTAAGGATAATGAGGAAGAAAGTAAGAAATATTAAGTA
>OGCV01000655.1_pt1 | contig 12698 bp, 9 predicted proteins | sample 1570201 | NCBI WGS metagenome assembly OGCV01 (sample SAMEA2582162, study PRJEB24529) | metagenome
TTCTGCCAACTTCTGTCCTCCTTATCATAATAAGGTATATACATTGAAAGAACTGGGCGGGCGCATGCTTTCTTATGGAAAGGCTTCGGGTGAGAACGGATATTATGTACCCGTAACTTTTGAATTCGACAATAAGGGAGACGTTATTCCCGGCTCGTTTGTAGAAGTATTCCTATTATCCTCACCAATGGAGAACGTGTTGTCTCTTCCTCACAGTGCGCTGACCGAGGAACAAGGCAGCTTCTTTGTCTACCTGCAACTGGATGAAGAGGGCTACAAAAAACAGCTTGTCACCCTGGGTGCCGACAATGGCGAAAGTGTACAAATCCTTTCCGGCATAAAAGCAGGCGATCGCGTCGTAACCCAAGGAGCCTATCAAGTGAAGCTGGCATCGGCAACGAATGCTATTCCGGCACATAGCCATGAACACTAATCTCATGTACAATTTGACAATTTACAAAGTACCATTTCGCTATGCAGTATAAGGGTTACGTGACGAATGGGGAGTGTAAAGTCAGATAAACAAGAAATATTAGATAAAACAGCAAGTGCGGCTGACATTGCGCAGCCCAATTGTACATTGTAAATAGTAAATAAAAAGATGTTAAACAAAATAATTGGTTTTTCTCTTCAGAACCGCATCCTGGTGCTGGTAGCATCGGTGCTGTTGCTGATTGGCGGTACTTATACCGCCATGCATACGGAAGTGGATGTGTTCCCTGACCTCAATGCGCCGACCGTGGTCATCATGACCGAAGCAAATGGTATGGCAGCAGAGGAAGTGGAACAGCTGGTCACTTTTCCCGTAGAAACGGCTGTAAACGGTGCAACGGGTGTGCGCCGTGTACGCTCTTCCTCAACGAACGGTTTTTCTGTAGTCTGGGTAGAATTCGACTGGGATACAGATATCTATCTTGCCCGGCAGATTGTCAGTGAGAAGCTGGCAGTCGTCAGCGAATCCTTACCGGCCAACGTAGGCAAGCCGACACTAGGCCCACAATCGTCCATTTTGGGCGAGATGTTGATTGTAGGTCTGACAGCAGATTCGACCTCTATGCTGGATTTGCGTACCATTGCCGACTGGACCATACGTCCCCGCCTGCTCTCTACGGGCGGTGTGGCACAAGTTGCCGTACTGGGTGGCGACATCAAGGAATATCAAGTGCAGCTGGACCCGGAACGGATGCGCCACTACAGCGTTTCAATGGGTGAAATAATGGCTGTCACCCAAGACATGAACTTAAACGCCAACGGTGGCGTACTTTACGAGTTCGGAAATGAATATATCGTGCGTGGGGTACTTTCTACCCCGAAGGTCGAGGAGCTAGGCAAAGCAGTCGTAAAAACTGTAAACACTTTCCCCGTCACACTGGAGGACATCGCCGACGTGAAAATCGGCCCCAAAGCTCCGAAACTGGGAACCGCTTCCGAACGCGGCAAACCTGCCGTACTAATGACAGTCACCAAACAGCCTGCCACTAGTACCCTCGAACTGACCGACAAACTGGAAGCCTCTCTGAAAGACCTCCAAAAGAACCTGCCTGCCGACGTGAAAGTGTCTACTGATATTTTCCGCCAAAGCCGTTTCATCGAAAGTTCGATCGGCAACGTGAAGAAGTCGCTTTTTGAAGGCGGTATTTTCGTGGTGATCGTCCTGTTCCTGTTCCTGGCAAATGTACGTACAACGGTGATCTCGCTGGTGACACTGCCTATCTCACTGCTCGTCTCCATTCTTACGCTGCACTATATGGGATTGACTATCAACACAATGAGTCTCGGTGGTATGGCCATTGCTATCGGTTCACTGGTGGACGACGCGATCGTGGACGTCGAAAACGTGTACAAGCGTCTGCGGGAGAACCGGCAGAAACCGGAGGCCGAACGGCTCAGTACACTGGAGGTGGTATTCAACGCCTCGAAGGAAGTTCGTATGCCTATCCTTAATTCGACGTTGATTATTGTAGTCAGTTTTGTCCCCCTGTTCTTCCTGAGCGGAATGGAAGGAAGAATGTTGGTCCCGCTGGGCATTGCGTTTATCGTGGCGTTGTTCGCTTCGACGGTTGTTGCGCTGACGCTGACCCCGGTACTTTGCTCGTATCTGCTGGGCAGTAACAAGACGAACAAGGAACTGAAAGAGTCATTCGTAGCCCGTTGGATGAAAGGGATTTACGGGAAGGCACTGACTTGGGTACTGGCCCACAAACGGGTGACTTTGGGAAGTACAATCGGACTGTTTGTGGTCGCTCTCGGTGTGTTCTTCACTCTCGGACGCAGCTTCCTGCCTTCTTTCAATGAGGGCTCGTTCACAATCAACATCAGTTCGCTGCCGGGCATTTCGTTGGAAGAAAGCAACAAAATGGGACATCGTGCCGAGGAACTGCTGCTGACAATTCCAGAGATACAGACGGTAGCCCGCAAGACGGGACGTGCCGAACTGGACGAGCACGCGCTTGGCGTGAACGTCTCGGAAATCGAAGCTCCGTTCGAGCTGAAAGACCGTCCGCGCAACGAGCTCGTTGCCGAAGTGCGCGAGAAACTAGGAACGATCACCGGTGCAAATATAGAAATCGGTCAGCCTATCAGCCACCGAATCGATGCCATGTTGTCCGGTACAAAGGCAAACATCGCCATCAAACTTTTCGGCGATGACTTGAACAAGATGTTCTCACTCGGCAACCGGATAAAGGACGCTATCGGAGATATACCGGGCATTGCCGACCTCAACGTGGAGCAGCAGATCGAGCGTCCGCAGTTGAAGATTCAACCGAAACGGGAGATGCTTGCCAAGTTCGGGATTACCTTGCCGGAATTCTCGGAATATGTCAACGTTGCCCTTGCAGGAAAAGTGATCTCGCAGGTTTATGAACAGGGAAAGAGCTTCGACCTCATCGTAAAAGTGAAGGATGACGCACGGGACGAAATGGAGAAAATCCGCAACTTAATGGTAGACACCAACGACGGCCGCAAAGTGCCTCTGAACTATGTGGCGGAAGTGGTTTCGGCCATGGGACCGAACACGATCAACCGCGAAAACGTGAAGCGCAAAATCGTGATTTCCGCCAACGTGGCGGACCGTGACCTCCGAAGTGTGGTAAACGACATCCAAAAGCGTATCGATACGTCTATACAGCTCCCCGAAGGCTATCACATCGAATACGGCGGACAGTTTGAAAGCGAACAAGCCGCCAGCCGGACATTGGCGCTGACGTCATTCATCAGCATTGTTGTCATCTTCCTGCTGCTTTACAACGAGTTCCGCAGCGTGAAGGAATCCGGCGTTATCTTGTTGAACCTGCCGCTTGCACTGATCGGCGGTGTTTTCGCACTGGTCATCACGACGGGTGAGGTCAGCATTCCGGCAATTATCGGGTTTATCTCCCTGTTCGGCATTGCGACCAGAAACGGTATGTTGCTTATCAGCCACTATAACCACCTCCAAAAAGAGGAAGGACTGAACGTATACGACAGTGTCATGCAAGGCTCGCTCGACCGTCTGAACCCGATTCTTATGACAGCGCTTTCGTCGGCACTGGCACTGATCCCGCTGGCGCTCGGCGGCGACTTGCCCGGAAACGAAATTCAAAGTCCAATGGCCAAAGTTATCTTGGGCGGACTTTTAACCTCTACGTTCCTGAACGGTTTCATCGTTCCGATTGTTTACCTGATGATGCACCGCCGGCCTACCGACGCTGCACCGGAGCAAGAATCCCTCGCGACACCCTGCTAATCATCAGCCAGACGTAATAGAAGAAACAAATAAAAGAAAAAGTATGAAACGGATTATCATTATAAGTTCTTTTGCTGCCACTGCACTCTTCACCCTGACGGGGGGTGTGCAGGCACAGAACAGCATAGAACAGGTATTAAAAAATATAGAAACGAACAACAAGGAGTTGCAGGCGAACGCCCAACTGATTACCTCGCAGAAACTGGAATCCAAAACGGACAACAACCTGCCCGATCCTACCTTGTCCTACGCTCACCTCTGGGGAGCAAAGGACAAAAACGAAACAATCGGCGAACTCGTCGTTTCGCAGAGTTTCGACTTCCCCAGCCTGTATGCCACGCGCAATAAACTGAACCGGTTGAAGGCAGGGGCTTACGACAGCCAGGCGGACGTATTCCGTCAGGACAAACTGTTGCAGGCGAAAGAAGTCTGTCTGGACATTATCATGCTCCGCCAGCAGAAACAAATTCTCGAAGAAAGGCTCCGCAACGCGGAAGTACTCGCTGAAATGTATGCCAAACGTCTCCAAACCGGAGACGCCAACGCCCTCGAGACGAACAAAATCAATCTGGAATTACTGAACGTCCGCACAGAAGCCTCACTCAACGAAACGGCGCTCCGCAACAAAATGCAGGAACTGAATACGCTGAACGGCAATATCCCGGTGGTCTTTGAAGAAAGCCGGTATCCCCTCACTCCTTTTCCCTCCGATTACCAGATCTTGAAATCGGAAGTGCTCTCTGCCGACCGTACCCTCATGGCGCTCGGCAACGAAAGCCTCGTTGCCCGGAAACAAATAGCGGTCAACAAATCGCAGTGGTTGCCGAAACTGGAACTGGGATATCGCCGGAACACAGAAACGGGCACACCTTTCAACGGGGTAGTAGTCGGCTTCTCTTTCCCTCTTTTCGAAAACCGGAACAAGGTGAAGATTGCGAAAGCACAAGCTTTGAACATCGACCTGCAAAAAGAAAATGCCACGTTGCAAGTTGAATCCGAATTGTCACAGCTCTATCGTGAAGCCAAAGCACTGCATAACTCCATGGAAGAATATAAAAAGACGTTCCGGTCGCAACAGGACTTGGCATTGCTGAAACAGGCACTCACCGGAGGACAAATCAGCATGATAGAGTATTTCGTAGAAGTATCTGTCATCTACCAGAGCCACCAGAACTATCTGCAACTCGAAAACCAATATCAGAAAGCAATGGCACGGATTTACAAAAGTAAGTTGTAGACCTTATCCGGCCTTTACAACACGCGGATCTTTTCCGGCAAATACCCGCTACGGATACGCCATTCCTGCGGATAAAGATTATTAGCCCGGTTGCCGATATTCTTCACAAAACCCAGAGGAATATTGCGATAAGTGAGCAAAACATACCCGCGAGGGGCTGTCGCCGGCAAAGTGACAGCCTCTTTCCGCAAATAAGCGATTGCTTGTTCATAACTCACCGCCTCGGTTGCAAAAACATCCTGCCGCAGAAGAAGGGCACTCATGGCCAAGGCATGGGCGGGAATCAGATATTTTCCTTTCACCTCGCCAACCGAAACGCCTGCCTGCACCACCCGCAAATGTTGTTTCATGGCAGCCAGTTCGGCTACGCATTGCTGAGGAAACGCGTGTATTTCAGCACCTTCTGCCGACAAGACGTACTTTCCGGCACACTCATCATTCAGCCATTTTCCGGCCGTTGCCATGTTTTCCTTGGAGACAGGCGAAGAAGAGGCTCCCCCACCTTTCTTACCTTTTTTTCCGGCGGATTTTCCTTTCGGAAACGAATAATAATCGGCATAACTGTCCTCCCCTGCCGTTTCCGGTTTGCGGAGTACGGACAAGAAAAAGCCTTCACCCTTCGTCTTATGCGGGAAAAAGTGATATACGGAAGCCGATTCGCCGCACAGCAGATTTCCTGTGATATTCCACTCTTCCCGAATATCTACCGCCAACGATTCCGCCCCAAATTCCTGCTGAATCCAACGGACATTTTCTTCGTCCTCTTTCGTGTTATATGTACAGGTACTGTATATAAGAATGCCTCCGGGTTTCAGACTCGGCCAAACGTCCGCAATAATCCTCCGTTGCCGTTGCCAGCAAATTTCCACATTCTCCGGACTCCATTCTTCAACGGCCACCGAATCTTTACGGAACATCCCTTCGCCGGAGCAAGGCACATCTGTCAGAATAACGTCAAAGAAAGAAGGCAAAGCCGAAAAATCAGCCGGGTCGTTATTCGTAACCACCACATCCGGATGTCCCCATTTCGTCAGGTTCTCCGCCAAAATCTGCGACCGGTTCCGGATTACCTCGTTGGCAACCAGCAAACTACCTTCGGGCAACACACTACGAGCATGGGTCGATTTCCCTCCCGGAGCGGCACAAAGGTCGAGCATCACCACCGGCTTCGTGACATGCTGCCGGAGCACCTGTTCCACGAACATCGAAGAAGCCTCCTGCACATAATAACACCCTGCATGAAACAACGGGTCGAATGTAAAAGTGAGCCGTTCGTCGAGGTAGATTCCCTCCGAAGACCAGGGAGGTTGAACCGATAGAGCATTTTCCACTTTCAGCCGATGAACTTTCAACCGATTCAGTCTAATGCTCACAGGAGGTTCCTGCTGCAAGGCGGAAACCAGTTTTTCGTATTCTTCGACGCCCAACAAAGCGCGGGTATATTCTGTAAAAGAAGCGGGTAAATTCATTTTCATTTATTAATTTGCGCAAATATCAAAAATATTTCGTCTCTTTGCAACTTTCTCGGATACTAACTGCGTCTAACAGACAAAGAAACAAATTAAAAAATAACAAATATGAAACAAATTCTAATAGCATTATTGCTCGCATTCACCACTTCGACAGTAATTAATGCACAAAAACAGAGTAGCATTGAGAAGGATTCTACCGAAAATGTGAAAGTGACCCTTTCGAAAAAGACAGACACCAAGGCGGATGAATCCAACACAACAGTGACGGTGATCGGCGTAGATACAACGGACATGGATACGACGGCGGGCAAGGATGACAACGACCTTCCCTTCGGCAACCTCAGCGACACGATCAGCGGAGGGATCCTGATCTCTATTATCGCAATCGTCGCCGTCTTCGGACTGCCCGTATTTATCTTGTTTGTAATCTTTTTCTTCCGCTACAAGAACCGGAAAGCCCGTTACCGCCTTGCCGAACAGGCCATTGCAGCCGGACAACCGCTGCCGGAAAACTTTATCCGCGAAAACCGGCCGGCCGACCAACGCTCACAAGGCATCAAAAACACCTTTACAGGGATCGGACTTTTCATCTTCCTCTGGGCGATCACCGGAGAGTTCGGAATCGGAGCAATCGGACTGCTTATCATGTTTATGGGCATCGGCCAATGGATAATAGGCAGCAAACAACAGAAAACAGATGATGTTGATCCTTTCCGGATGAACGTTTCCCGGAAAAGAGACATCGACACAGCCGCCCCTTCGGCAACGCAGCAGGAAGAAAGAAACGGAGAAAAGAGCGACGAAAATAAATGAGCCAACTCAACGATATATCGCTAGTCGCACAGGTCGTAGTGTTCAAAAACACTAGGGCCTTCGACCAGTTAGTGAAGAAATACCAGTCGCCCGTGCGGCGGTTCTTTCTCAACCTGACTTGCGGCGACAGCGAATTGAGTGACGATTTGGCGCAGGATACATTCATCAAGGCATATACCAATCTCTCTTCTTTCCACAACCTGTCGAGTTTCTCAACGTGGCTCTACCGCATTGCCTATAATGTTTTTTATGATTATATTCGCAGCCGGAAAGAAATGGCCGGCTTGGACACAACGGAAATAGATGCCATTAACAGTACCGAACAAGAAAACGTCGGGCAGAAAATGGATGTCTACCAGTCGCTCAAAACGCTAAAAGATGTGCAACGAACCTGCATCACCTTGTTTTATATGGAAGATTTAAGCATTGACAAGATCGCAGGTATTACCGGAATACCGGCAGGAACGGTGAAAAGCCACCTGTCGCGTGGAAAAGATAAATTAGCAACGTACTTAAAACAAAATGGTTATGACAGAAATAGACAATGATAAACTCTTGCGCGACTTCTTTACCGAAAACAGGCAGGAGATAGCGGACAGGGGATTCAGCCGCCGTGTCATGCACCACCTACCCGACCGCAGCAATCGGCTGGCACGCATTTGGAACGCCTTCGTCATGGCTGTGGGAGCCGTACTTTTCGTCTCCTTAGGTGGACCGGAAGCTGCATGGGGAACGATTCGGGAGGTATTCATCGGCATGATTAATCATGGAACAACAAGTCTCGACCCGAAATCAATCATTATCGCAAGTGTAGTGCTACTGTTTATGGCTGCGAGAAAAGTAGCTTCATTGGCATAGGCGGTACGGAAATGTTAAGATGATACTATCGACTGTTTAATCAGTCCCCATTATTTTCCTCATAATTTTTCCCTTACTAATAAAGCTATCCGAGTGTTAAACAATAATAAATCTACCCTTTGTCCCCGATTAGCCCAAACATAGATGTTGTATCTTTGTTGCTCTGTAAACTAAAATAGAGAGAAAAGTTTTGAAATTACGTATATTCATTTTATTCCTGTTCCTGCCTTTATTGCGTGCCCAGGCAAGCGTCATCGACAGTTTGATGACCCACCCCCGGGATTCTATCGGACTCACGAGTGATTCCCTTGTACTGCATTTTTTAGAGGAATCGGGTATACCTATCTCCGATAATAATAAAGTGAAACTGCTGAAAAGCGGGCGGGAAAAGTTTATCGACTTGTTTGAAGCAATCCGTCAGGCCAAGCACCACGTGCATCTGGAATATTTCAACTTCCGAAACGACTCTATCGCCAACGCCTTATTCGCCCTTCTCGCCGAAAAAGTAAAAGAAGGTGTCGAAGTGCGGGCAATGTTCGACGCTTTCGGCAACTGGTCGAACAACCAGCCACTCAAAAAAAGACATCTCAAGAAAATCCGTGAACAAGGGATTGAAATCGTCAAGTTCGACCCGTTCACTTTCCCTTATATCAACCACGCCGCCCACCGCGACCACCGGAAGATTGTCGTAATCGACGGAGAAATAGCTTATACCGGCGGCATGAACATCGCCGACTATTACATCAATGGACTACCCAAAATCGGTACATGGCGCGATATGCACATGCGCATTGAAGGCGATGCGGTGAACGATTTGCAGGAGATTTTCCTTACAATCTGGAACAAGGAAACCAAGCAGAACATCGGCGGGGAAATTTATTTCCCCCAACATGAAGACAGTACAAATATCGTTGTCGCTATCGTAGACCGTACTCCGAAGAAAAACAGCCGTATGCTAAGCCATGCATACGCCATGTCGATCTACTCGGCACAAAAAAACGTACATATCGTCAATCCTTATTTCGTGCCGACTTCTTCTATCAAAAAAGCGCTCAACCGGACAATCGACCGGGGAGTGAACGTAACAATTATGGTTTCGTCCGCCTCCGACATCCCTTTTACGCCGGATGCCGTACTTTACAAGTTGCATAAGTTGATGAAACGGGGGGCAACAGTTTATATGTACAACGGAGGATTCCACCATTCTAAAATAATGATGATCGACGACTTGTTCTGCACCGTCGGCACCGCCAACCTGAACAGCCGCAGCCTCCGTTACGACTACGAGACGAACGCTTTCATCTTCGACAAGAAGACAACGGCGGAACTGAACACCATGTTCCGCAACGACATCGAGCACTGCACACAGTTGACACCGGAATTTTGGAAAAAGCGCTCACCATGGAAGAAGTTCGTCGGCTGGTTTGCTAATTTATTCACGCCATTTTTGTAATTTTGCACAAAGAGGATGACTAAAAAGCCAATAGTATCCCAAACTCTCCTCCTTCCCGAAAGAGGGGATTGGAGAGGCTACCGACTTTTAAGCACAGCCTTGCAAATGCATTAACGCTTTGATAATTTACTCATTATGAAACAATATCTCGATTTACTGAACCGTGTGTTGACTGAAGGCACGGAGAAAAGCGACCGCACCGGTACCGGAACGATCAGCGTGTTCGGTCACCAAATGCGCTTCAACCTCGACGACGGCTTTCCCTGTCTCACCACCAAGAAATTACATCTGAAATCAATCATATATGAATTGCTGTGGTTCCTCCAAGGAGACACGAACGTGAAATACCTGCAAGAACACGGCGTCCGCATCTGGAACGAATGGGCGGACGAAAACGGTGATCTGGGACATATCTACGGCTACCAATGGCGTTCGTGGCCCGACTACAACGGCGGATTCATCGACCAGATCAGCGAAGCGATAGAGACGATCAAACAAAATCCGGACTCACGCCGGATTATTGTCAGCGCATGGAACGTAGCGGATTTGAATAATATGAACCTCCCTCCCTGTCATGCTTTTTTCCAGTTCTACGTAGCGGACGGACGACTGAGCCTCCAACTTTACCAACGCAGCGCCGACATTTTCCTCGGCGTGCCTTTCAACATTGCTTCATACGCACTGCTGCTGCAAATGGTAGCGCAGGTGACGGGATTGAAGGCCGGAGACTTCGTTCATACATTCGGTGACGCACATATCTATCTGAATCATCTGGAACAGGTAAAACTGCAACTGTCCCGCGAACCGCGTCCGTTGCCGCAGATGAAAATCAACCCGGATGTGAAAAGTATCTTCGATTTCAAATTCGAGGATTTCGAACTGGTGAATTATGACCCGCATCCGCACATCGCAGGTGTGGTAGCAGTCTGACCCCGGCACGATGCAGACGGGAGAATATCAAACGAACTTAATCTGTATGAGTAAAATATCTATTATAGCGGCCGTAGACCGCCGCATGGCTATCGGATTCGAGAACAAACTCCTTTTCTGGTTGCCCAACGACTTGAAACGTTTCAAAGCACTGACCACGGGAAATACGATTGTTATGGGAAGAAAAACTTTCGAATCACTCCCCAAAGGTGCCCTGCCCAACCGCAGGAATGTCGTTCTGTCTTCAAATCCGACTGCGGAATGTCCGGGAGCGGAAGTATTCCCTTCACTCGAAGCGGCTCTGCAAAGTTGCAAGGAGGATGAACACGTATATATCATCGGCGGCGCAAGTGTCTACCAACAGGCGCTTCCCTTTGCCGACGAACTTTGCCTGACGGAAATAGACAGCACCGCACCGGAGGCTGACGCCTTTTTCCCCGAAGTCTCGCCCGCCGTATGGCACGAAAAAAACAGAGAAGCTCATCCTGCGGATGAGAAACATCTCTGCTCGTATGCATTTGTTGATTACGTAAAAGCGTAAAAAACAACTATTACAACTTATTAATCTTCGTCTTCTACGTCGACCATGATCGGCATCTGCCGTTTAATGGCTTCGTGGAAGGAGATTAGCGTTTCGGTACGCGCCAACCCCAACGGTTGCAGCTTATCGTGGATAATGCTCAGCAAATGGTGGTTGTTCTTAGCATAAATCTTGATAAACATATCATATTTTCCGGTGGTGAAATGACATTCTACCACTTCCGGAATCGCTTCCAATGCTTTTGTCACCGAATCAAAGGACTCGGGGTCCTTCAGATAAATGCCGATATAAGCGCAAGTCTCATATCCTATCTTTTCAGGGTCGATCACATATTCCGAACCCTTTAATATACCGAGATTAGTCAGCTTCTGAATGCGCTGATGAATGGCCGCGCCGGAAACGTTACAAGCTCTCGCTACTTCCAGAAAAGGAATACGCGCATTGCCGGCTATTAACTTCAGAATCTGCTCATCTAAACTATCTAATTGATGATGTCCCATTTTTGAATCAAATTGTTTTAATCGACGAATCTTTTATGCAAAGTTAGCGATTTTCCGGCAACAAATACTATAATTTATTACTTTTATTTGCAGAAAGCGGATAAGTCAACAATAGTTTGTACCTTTGTGGAAAACATAAATATACTATTTATATGAAACAATTTTGCTGTACACTGCTTTTTTTCCTTGCCACTCTGACAAGCTACGCGCAAAATTTTGCGGACTTTTTTCAAGATAAAACATTACGAGTGGATTACATTTTCACCGGAGACGCCAACCGTCAGGCGATCTATCTGGACGAACTCTCACAACTGCCTTCCTGGGCCGGACGACAACACCATTTATCCGAACTTCCCCTGGCGGGAAACGGGCAAATTATCGTGAAAGACGTTGCCACCGGACAATGTATTTATAAAACATCCTTTTCTTCACTGTTTCAGGAATGGCTGTCGACCGATGAAGCCCGGACAACCGCCAAAGGATTCGAAAATACGTTTCTCCTGCCTTTTCCCAAGAAAACGGTAGAAGTAGAAATTACGTTATATTCGCCCCGTAAGGATGTTATGGCAAACTTCAAACATATTGTATCGCCCGAGGATATTTTAATCCACAAACGCGGCACATCGCACGTCACCCCGCATCGTTATATGTTGCAAAGCGGCAGCGAGAAAGACTGCATTGATGTTGCCATTCTCGCCGAAGGATATACGGAAAAGGAAATGGATGTTTTCTATCAGGATGCGCAACGCACCTGCGAAAGCTTGTTCTCACACGAACCGTTCCGGTCGATGAAACAGAAATTCAATATCGTCGCCGTAGCCAGCCCGTCTACCGACAGCGGCGTAAGTGTCCCCCGTGCAGACCAATGGAAGCAAACTGCCGTCCACTCGCATTTCGACACGTTCTATTCCGAACGTTATCTGACTACCAGCCGAGTGAAATCGATCCACAATGCGCTGGCGGGAATCCCCTATGAGCATATTATTATCCTCGCCAACACGGATGTATACGGCGGAGGAGGAATCTACAATTCCTACACGCTGACCACTGCGCATCATCCCATGTTCAAACCGGTGGTCGTCCATGAGTTCGGACACAGTTTCGGTGGACTTGCGGACGAGTATTTTTACGAGGATGATACGATGGCCGACACTTATCCGCTGGATG
>OGCV01000668.1_pt1 | contig 12538 bp, 11 predicted proteins | sample 1570201 | NCBI WGS metagenome assembly OGCV01 (sample SAMEA2582162, study PRJEB24529) | metagenome
TTGACAGGCATTACGAAGACATTTGTCCCTTTTTATTCGTCTTTTCCAGAGATTTTATTGTAATTTTGCATTCAAAATAGTTAGGCATAATAAAATGGAACCATCTATATACAGTTATTCACTTTGTATTGCGCTACCGTTGATGTTGTTCTTCGGCTTTTATTTTTTGTTGGCTCCAACCCCGGAAAAAGCCATTTTCAATAATTATCTGCGTTCCCGGCGAATTATGGGGGTAGCCATACTGTTACTTGCCGCCAACTATTCGGTACATTTCTTTTTTGGAATCAGGTTCAAGAATACCGATGCCGCCATCCTGATGAACCTGTCCACCTATTTTTTGTGCTACTGGTTGTTCAGTTCGGCCCTCACCACTCTGCTTGACCGCTTTTATATCACCAAATGTCGGTTACGGACGCATATCTGTCTATGGATACTGTTTTCCATCCTTTCCGGCATCGTTCTGCTGTTGTTACCAAAAGGTGGTTTACAGACAACGGTGATGTTTGCCTTGGCCGCATGGTTGGTTATCTATGGGCTGTTCCTGACCCGTAGGCTTCTCCGGGCCTATCACAGGGTCATCCGCATTTTCGATGACACCCGTGCGGACGACATCGGTGCCTATATCAAATGGCTTTCCATTTTCACCTACTGGGCTGTCACATTCGGGGTGGGATGCGGACTGCTGACATTCCTGCCTGATGAATACGTCTATATCTGGATTCTGTCATCGGTACCGTTTTACATTTATCTCTTCCTTTGCTATCTGAACTATCTGCTGTTTTACGAACAGGTGGAAAACGCGATGGAGGATGGCATGACTTCTGAAGAGGAAGACCTGTGTGACACCACAAACCGGGAACAGGCACAGAGGCAGGATACTCCTTTTTTCCATGCCGAAATAGCGAAAAAAATCAAAGGTTGGATCGATGCGGACGGTTATATCCGGCCCGGCCTTACCATAAAGGAGCTTTCAGATGTGCTTCATACCAACCGTACCTACCTGTCCGGGTACATCAAAACTACGTATGACATGTCGTTCCGCGATTGGATTATCGGACTTCGTATAGAATATGCGAAACGTCTCCTTGCGCGATATCCGAGGTTGACGATAGCCGACATCTCCGAGAAATCCGGTTTTTTGTCACCAAGCCATTTTATAAGGCTGTTCAAGGAAAATGCAGGCTGTACCCCTGTCAAATGGAGGAAAACAGAGGCGGAATAATACGGTGTGTGTGGATGGGGAAAATAGACCAAACGACAAAAAAATAGTCTGAACGACAAAACCAAAATGTTCTAAATCACAAAGATGTGCGATTCTGACAATTGAGACATTTTTTATAGGCAAGAATCGGGCTGAATTTAAATCTTTTCGCTTATTTTGTATGTTAAGTCTGGATTGGAAATTTAAAAAGCATATAAAAAATGAGCAAAAGAATCCTATTCTTCATTTTGTTTTCGTGGCTGGCATCGGCAGCTTTTCCGGCTTTTGCGCAGCAGAAAGCAGACACGACCTACACCTTCCGGTTCGTTCCGCAGAAGGACATGTTCTACGTGCCTTGGAATGGCAATGACACGGAACTTGCCCGCCTGTTGGAATGTATCGAAAACAACAAAACCACAATTCTTGACGGCAAGCTGCCGCTATTGGTTGACGGCTACTGTAATTCACTGGGCAGTGAAGCCGAGAACCTTGCCACGGCGAAGATCCGTGCCAACCGTGTGAAATCCGAACTGATTATCCGTGCGGAAATAAAAGAGGAGAATTTCATTACCCGCAACCATGCGACTGAGGGTGATTTTGTCACCGTGCGCCTGACGGTACCGGTAAAGGGAACTGCCGCGACGGATGCGGAAGCACGACGCAAGGCGGAAACCGAACGACTGGAAGCCGAGAAGCGTGCCGAACAGGAACGGCTTGCCGAAGAGCAGCGCAAGGCGGAAGAAGCCCGACTTGCCGCTGAAAAGGCAGAAGCCGAGAAAGCCGCTCAACAAAATACACTTGCCGACACGCCGTCGGAAACCAAAATCACAACTGATTATCATCTCTCCCTGCGTGCCAACCTGCTGCGCTGGGCTACCCTGACACCAGATCTTGGCGTGGAATGGCGCATCTGCCCATCGTGGGGCATTGCCGTAAACGGCTCGTGGACTTCATGGACGTGGAGCGACAAGGACCACCGCTATGCACTCTGGGAAGTGGCTCCGGAAGTGCGTTACTATATGGGTGAGAAGAAAGCCTGGTATCTGGGCGCGATGTTCAAGGCCGGACAGTTCAACTACAAGCTCTCCGAAACAGGCAAGCAGGGCGACCTGATGGGTGGCGGCATCACCGCCGGCTATCAGCTGCGGCTGAACAAGGCACTGGCTCTTGATTTCAACCTCGGTTTGGGCTACCTGAATGCCGATTTCGAAAAATATGAAGTCATCGACGGTGTACGTGTACGCCGCGGCAACGAGACAAAAGATTGGTGTGGTCCCATCAATGCCGGTGTGACATTGGTATGGAAGTTATTCTAATACGGAGGAATAGAATATGAAAGCAAGACAATATATAAATATGATGGGAATGGCAGCCGCCGTGCTGCTCTCTTCCTGCGTGAAGGACACGCTTTATGACACGCCGCATCCCGACTACGGGAAGATTGCGGTGACAGCCGACTGGTCGGCCCGCGGTGAAGGTATCGACATACCTGCCACATGGACGGTCACCATGGGTGACTATACGGGTACGGAGACTTCCGCCACCCATACCCCCGACCATCTGTTTGCTCCGGGCAGCTACACCCTTGCGGTGTGGAACCCGGCTGAAGGAATCACGGTGAACGGCACCACAGCCACCATTGCCGCAGCCACGGGAACCCGGGCAGGCACGGATACCTTTGTGAACAATGCCCCGGGATGGTTCTTCACCTATACGGAACAGGTGACCATCGAGAAAGACAAGGACTATCCGCTGACCGCCGCAATGAAGCAGCAGGTACGCGAACTGACGCTTGTCGTCGAACCTACTGGTGATGCCGCCGGACGCATCACGGAGATTGTTGCCCATCTGACGGGTGCAGCCGGAACACTCGACTTCGCTACCGATACCTACGGAGCCGCTTCGAACGTCGTGCTGCTCTTCACCAAGATTACCGAAGGTGACGATGCCGGCAAGTGGAAAGCCACGGTGCGGCTGTTGGGTGTGACCGGCACGGAACAACTGCTGACGGGTGAAATCCGCTATGCGGACGGCAACCCGACCCCCACGACGCTGAAAAGCGACCTCACGGAAGCCCTCAAGGAGTTCAACACCGGAAAGGGCGAATCGCTGACCCTCGGCGGAACACTGGTTGAGACTCCCGAAGGCATGGAAGTGGACGGAGCCGAAATCAACGGCTGGGAAGAAGTGAAAGGTGATGATGTAAATGCCGATTTGTAAATAATTAGCAAACCGAACGCAGAAGCAAAGCTTGCTTTGATTTTGCTGAGGTGCAGCAATTATTGAAATGGAATTTAACTAATATAATGACAGATATAATGAAGACAAGATTTTTTGCACTTGCGACGCTCGCCCTCGCACTGGCGGCCTGCAACAACGACAACGAGAACCTGAACGGTGCCCCCGTGGCCGCCCGGTTTACCGCCGACATCGCCCCCGCCACCCGCGCCGGCGGAACCACTTGGGACAACGGTGACCGTATCGGCATCACCGACATCGGCAACGATACCCAGTACGGCAACGTGCCTTTCATACTGAAGAACGGGAAATTTGAGGCAGAAGGAAAGGTCATCTATATCGAAGATACAAAGACCCATACTTTCCGCGCCTACTATCCGTACAACGCGGCGGGAGGCATCCTCGCAGCCACGACCGATGCCACGGCGCAGCAGAACCAGCCTGCCATCGACTTCCTCTTTGCTTCAGGAGCCACGGGAGACAAAAACAACCCGGTAGTAAGCTTCACCGACAAAACCGCCAAAGGCGGTGAAGACAACTCCTTCCACCACCGCATGAGCCAGATAACCCTTACCTTCGAGGCGGGCGACGGCGTGAATTTCAGCGTGGTCAAGCCTGAACGTTACACGCTGGACGGATTGTTACTCACCGGTACGTTCAACACGGCCGACGGTATTGCCACCGCAGACAACGGGGCACAGACCGGAGAACTGGCCATGAATTTGGCAGACGGCGTTCTCACGTCATCGATCATCCTCTTCCCGCAGACAGTTGCATCCCTGCCGTTGGTTGTGAATTACAAAGGTCAGGAATATCATGCCACACTCACCATGCCCGAAGGCGCACTGCAGGCGGGCAACAACTATACCTATACCGTCAAGGTACGCAACAAAGTCCTTGAAGTCAGCGAAGCCACCATTGCAAAGTGGAACGATATAGACGGTGGAGATGTGGGTGCTGACCTGTAAGATTTTAATAATTAATCGATTAGAATGAAGAATTATGAGACATAGATTATTTATCCCCGCAGCCACTGCACTGCTGTTCGCCCTCGCCGCCTGCACGCAGGACGAACTTGCTGGCGATAACCGTCTGCCCGAAGGTGAATACCCCGTCGTCATCCGTGCCACCGGACTGTCCGTAGAAGCAACGCCGCTGGCAGCCTCTTCCACCCGTGCCGCTGTGGACGGCGACTGGCAGGGCGTCACTTCCGTGGCACTCAAGATGGGCGATGCGGTAAAGGAATACACCGTTACGGCTTCTACCGATTTCAAGAGTGCCACGCTTTCACGCGAGAACGACCCGTACTACTGGACCAGCCGCGACCCGATTACCGTATCGGCATGGTGGGCCTTCAACAATGCCGACATCACACAGATGCCTGCCGTGAAGGTGGCCGAAGACCAAAGCAAATTGGCTGACTTCCAGAACAGCGACTTCATCTCTGCTGAGAACCGGAAGGTGGAATTTAACAACCCGACTCTTGAATTTACCCACCGCACGGCACGCGTGACAATCGAACTGAAGCCTGGCACGGGATTCACGAGCGTCGCTGGTGCCACGGTGAGCCTCGTGAGCCTGTCCGCCGATAACGGTAACCCGACTGCCATCAAGACTTACAACGCAAGCGGCAACACCTACGAGGCACTGACCGCCCCGCAGACCGTTGCGGCAGGCAACCCGTTCGTCAAGGTGGAACTCGGCGGCGGCACCTTCTACTTCCGCCCGCAGAACAACGTCGTATTAGAGGCGGGCAGCCGCTATAAATATACCGTCAAGGTGAACGCCACCGGCCTGACGTTAGAGGGTTGCACTATCGGTGAATGGGCTGACGGCGGCGGCGAGAGCGGCACAGCCGAGGATTTGGGCTACATCTACGACAGCAACACCAAGACCTACACGGTCTATAACGCCGACGGCCTGCTGGCATGGAACGAAGCCTCACAAAAAGATGAATCGATAAATTGCACCCTCGCCGCTGACATCGACCTGACGGGTAAGGAATGGACACGGTCAGGCATATTTACATTCTACTCCGGCGTCTTTAATGGGCAGGGACACCGCATTACAGGATTTAACTCTTCAGCAATGAATAATACTGGATTTTTGGGTTCACTCTTAAGTGAACGTGGAGTGATAAAGAACCTACAACTCATAGATGTGAATCTGTATGGCAGTAGTGGAAATACTGCTGGAATAGTGGGCCGAAATCATGGCCAAATCATTGCCTGCTCTGTGACGGGAAAAATTTCTGCATCATATGGTGGAACTTGTGGTATAGCCGAATCAAATTATGGCGATATCATCGCTTGCTGGTTCGACGGCACATTGAAAGAGTCTAACAATGGAGCTATAGTGCGTTATAACTACGCTGATATAACTTCCTGTTATTGGGGAGGCAATGCCGGGCAAGGAGTATTCCGTATTGAAGGAGGAACGGTAGATGCCACGAAGGTGGACGGCGCGACCGTGAAATGGCAGACAGCCGTCGACGGCATGAACACCGCCCTCACCGCTGGCGACTACCAGTGGATACTCGGCACCGACGGTCTGCCCGTATTACAAAAGAGACAATAACGAACCCTAAACGACACGCATCATGAAACGAACAATCATCCATACATCCGCAGCCATAGCCCTGCTGCTCGGCATTGCCGCCTGCACGCAGGACGAAGCGGGCTTCCTGCCGGAAGGGGCGGAAGGCACACCCATCGTCTTCACCGCCACGGGGCTGAATCCCGCCGCGACAGCCATTGCCAATACCCGTTCCACCGTGGATGGCAATTGGACGGGTGTGCAGAGCGTGGCAGTCCTGATGGACGGCACGGTGAAGACGTACAACGTGACGCCCTCCACCGCCGACCCCACCAGCGCCACGCTGACTTCCACCGACCCGTACTACTGGACCAACCACAACAACATCACCGTCACAGCGTGGTGGCCCTACACCGCTGGCGAGACAACTCCGCCTGCGGTAAAGGTAAAAGCCAACCAAAGTGCCCAGAAGGACTTTGAGGGCAGCGACCTCATCGTAGCCGACGGACAGACGGTGACCTACGGTAGCCCCACGCTTCGCTTCACCCACCGCACGGCGCGGGTGACCATCGTTCTGACGGACTACACCGAGGGACTGGCATCCGTGCGACTGACGGGTCTCTCCACCGAGAATGACAACCCAGCCGAAATCACCCCGTATGACAAGGGCAGCAACACCTACATCGCCCTCATAGCCCCGCAAAGTGTGGCAGCTGGCACGACCTTCATTACGTGCACCTTCACTAACGGCAAGACCTTCGTTTATAAGATGAAGAATGCTACCGACTGGCAGGCGGGTGGTGAATATACCTACACCGTCTCCCTCGCTGCGGCAAAAGACCTGGGCTATACCATAGAGAGCAACGGCAGCTACACGGTGACCTCCGCTGATGGCCTGATGCATATAGCCGAATTAGTGAACGGAGGTAAGAGCGACATTAACATTACCCTCGACACTGACATTGACCTCACAGGCAAAGACTGGACACCGATAGGCACAGACTACGACAACTCATACAAAGGCACCTTCGACGGTGGCGGCCATACCATTACGGGGCTGACCTTTACGACAAATGACGAATATGCGGGTCTGTTCGGCTGGCTCAATAGAGCTGGTACGGTGAAGAACGTGGTGATGGAGGGCGTACAGATAACAAGCAATCAAATATATGGCGGCAGTATTGGCGGCGTGGTAGGATATAGCTGGGGCACCATTGAAAACTGCTCGGTGTCGGGCAGCGTCAGCGGCACGGTGTATGTCGGCGGTGTGGTGGGTGCTCAAATAGGCGGTTCCATCACCGGATGCAGTTCCTCTGCCACAGTGAAGGGAACGGTCGATGTCGGCGGCGTGGCAGGTCAGACGAATTCGAGTGCCACCCTGACCGCTTGCTATGCCACGGGCAACGTGACCATAGAAATAAACCCCGCAAAGAATATCGCTGGCGGCAGTCTGGTGGGAATGAACGCAGGAAGCAGCCTCCTTGCCTGCTATGCCACGGGCAACGTAACCAGTACGGGTAGTAGCACTGGCAAAGTACATATCGGCGGCTTTTTGGGAAATAACTACACCACCGTGACCGCCGGCTATTGGAAGAACAATCATGAACAAGGCATCGGCTACAATAGGGAAAGCACCGGAGCCACGAAGGTGGACGGCACTGACGTTACCTGGCAGAAAGCCGTCGATGCCATGAACACCGCCTTGCAGAACGCAGGCTCAGAGTGGCGTTACGAACTTAAAGGAGCATTGCCCACCTTGAGGAAGCAGTAAGCTGTTGCGGGCGGAAAAGTTCCGTCCGCAACGAACATTAACCGAAGTATAACCCCAATAAAAAAAGGAGGACGTGATGGAACACACGGAGAATCCACCATATTGGTTTTGGCATCAAGGCATTGTCAATAATAATATAGACTCCAGTGTAAATATGGAAGCTGTAAGCCGGACATTGTCAAGATTGGTGCTCATTAAAGACAACAAATCAAGTAATTAAATAAAAAACATGGGACTTTTTCACAGAGGCAAGAAAAATAATGACGATGAGCCGGACAGTGTTCAAACCAATGTAAGCGGTTGAGCAAATACATCTTGTCATAATATCCTTTCCCGCTTATCTTTGTGTGCAAAAAGGATTTATGGCAAAATATATGACAAGGGAGGAGTTTTTCCATATTCTTCTTCGACAACGCCAAAGCAACTTAACGGTAAAGGACTTTTGTGCGAATGAAGGATATAACCGTTCCCAGTTTTACGACTGGCGCTCACGTTTCAATATCTCGGACGAGGAGCTTAAATCCGGAAGTGTTCCCACAGCTGGCATGGATGGTTTTGTTCCGATAAGCATAGACAACAACAATGTATCTGCACCAACGTTTCAGTCCCAACCTGCCTTGTGTCCGCAAAAGACAGAGAAAACTTCCGGTAAATGTACTGACAACTCGGAAATATCCCTGGAGCTTCCCAACGGGATTAAAATGAAATTTAAGGGCACGGGTGGCTGTAAAGCCGCTTTGAGCCTGCTCACTAAACTGTGTGGAACATGTTTTGCCTGAACGACTCCACGCGTTACTTTTTATGCCCCGGCAGTACCGACATGCGTAAGGGCATGTTCAGCTTGAGCGGTCTGATCCGGGAAAAAATGAACGGGGATGTCCGGAATGGAGATGTGTACATTTTTATCAACAGGCTGAAAAACCGTATAAAGCTTCTGCACGCAGAAACGGGAGGTCTGGTGATGTACGAGAAACTGCTTGAGGAAGGAACTTTTAAAATCCCCGCTTATGATCCTGAAACCCACTCGTACCCCATGACATGGAGTGATCTTGTCATCATGGTGGAAGGCATCAACGAGGACAAACGAAAGGGAAGGCAAAGACGGCTCTCCGATCAGAAAAGACACTGGCAAATATCTGTAAACAAATAGCTTGCCGGCTTGCTTTTCCGGTTGTTTTTCACTACCTTTATACAATCAAACAGGATATTGAATGACAACGAAAGAAGATATGCCGAAGCGGGTGACGGACCCCATGCTGGAACAGCTTGCCTTGCTGATGGAGACAAACCGGAAGCAAAGTGAGATCATCGAGTCCCAGGCCAAGACCATAGAGGAGCTCCGTGCCACGATAGTTGAACTGAACGCTTCCCTTGCATGGTTGAAAAGGAAAGTGTTCGGGAAGATGAGTGAGAAATGCAATCCTATAAACAACGGGGACCCCATGCTCCCTTTTGATTACGGCGACTTGGGACAGATAGAGGCGGAAATCGAAGCGGCCAGAAACAAGGCGGCGCAGATTATCACCCCCAAACCCCAAGTCGCCGGTAAAACTCCACGCCGCAACCGGATCATCATGGACGACCTTCCGGTCGTGACGGTTGTCATCGAGCCGGAAGACCTCGACCTTGGCAAATACGTCAAGATAGGCGAGGAACACACCAGAACCCTTGAGATGAAACCCGGGTATCTCTATGTAAAAGACACGGTACGCCCCACGTATGCAATCAAAGACGAAACGGAGGCAGTTGAAAACGGGAAGCGGATGGTAGTTACCGCTCCTTTGCCGTTGATGCCCATATATAAAGGTATGCCCGGGGCTTCCATGCTCGCGGAGATACTTTTACAGAAATACGAGTATCACGTTCCGTTTTACCGGCAGGTCAAGCAACCGGAACACCTGGGAGTGAAACTGTCGAGAAACACGTTGAATGGCTGGTTCAAGCCGGTCTGTGAACTTTTAAGACCTCTTTACCTTGAACTCAAAAAGAAAGTCCTCTCCTCTGACTACATACAGGTGGATGAAACCACTCTCCCGGTCATAGACCATGACAGGCATAAGGCGGCAAAGGAGTATATCTGGATAGTACGAGCGGCGGTGCCGCGCCTGCTCTTCTTCCATTATGCCAACGGATCGCGTTCTCAAAAGGTGGCGGTCGATCTTTTGAAAACGTTCAAAGGATACCTCCAGTGTGACGGCTACTCCGCTTATGACGCTTTTGAGAACCGGAAGGACGTGCGCCTGTGCGGATGTCTCGCACATATCAGACGCCACATAGAGTCATGCAGGGAAGAGAACCGGGAATATGCCATGCAAGGACTTAAATTTATACAAGATCTGTATAACGTGGAGTATATGGCTGATGAGCGGCAACTCTCCTATGAGGAACGTGCAGCGCTACGGCAACGTCTGGCCGGTCCGCTACTTGACGCCTTCGAGCTCTGGCTTCAAAACACATACCCCAAAGTGCTTAAGCGCAGTCTGATGGGGAAGGCTATAGCCTACGCTTATCCTCTCATACCAAGAATGAGGCATTATCTGTACGATGGAAGAATTTTTATAGATAACAACAGGGCGGAGAACGCACTTAGACCTATGGTTTTGACCAGAAAGAATATGCTGTTCTGTGGAAATCAGCAAGCGGCTGAAAACACGGCTGTCATCTGCTCGTTACTCGGTTCCTGTAAGGAATGTGGAGTCAATCCACGTGAGTGGCTGAATGATGTAATCAGCAAACTTCCCTATTATCTTACTCCCAAGTCAGAGAAAAAACTCACCGAGCTCCTTCCTGACAGATGGGGTGGATACCGACAAAGCCACGACACTCTCCCGACAGTCACGGGAATGTCTATGGACAATCCCAGGACTGTCCATAGACAAACTGTACACGCAACCTGAAACTCTGACGAACCGATAAGTCTTACCACTGCACATATACATAACTCAAGCAGAGTGATTTCTCTTGGGAAAAATCAAATGTACAAGATGTATTTGCTCAACCGCTTACGTTCTTCTATACGTTCATAAAGGAAGCTGTCCGAAATAATTCAGCAGTGCATAATAACAGTCGCAGAAGAACTCACAGGAGCGTTTCTCGTTTTGGTACGAGAGGTTCGACTTGGAGGGAGCACATGGGATGCCCAAGTGGTTCAAGTTGCCGTTGGCTGAATGCAGGCCGTTGCTGATTTCACGCAATGGCACGTAGTCGACGAACTGGCAGAATATCATGCTTACAAGTGGCTCAAGAAAAGACTGGAACGACTTTCACCATCTGCTGTTCTTTAAGTTAATTGCAACAAGTTCAAATCATCAGTAACCAATCCATCCAATACATGTTGAATTTTATCAGATATGGCCTTATCTATGCCATACGTGACGCACAATGATTGAAATTTGCTTACAGCATCGAACACCTGTAATATCTTCTTTTCAGGATTTTCCACAAAATCCTCGGCGAAATTGACAAAATCACTTGTGGTCAAGGCCGATCTCTTGCCCATCACACCCATAGAATGAATATGTGCAGAAGAATTTTCCCATGTATTTGCCGTGAACATTACATCATATGCAGGTGATAAACGCCACCTCCCTGTCTTATCCATGATAAACGATATGTTCTTATTATAGTCATCAGATATACCTGCGACATAATTAAATACCATTCTGATAAATATCTGATCTTTGTCTTCCTGGGGAAGTTTCAGAGTCTCTGCCAGCCAACATAGCTTCATATAATCATCTGCACCTGGCATAATGGCCGCAAGGGGCTGGCTAAGAATCTTGTCTCCATCCTTGCGATCAAATCTTTCCGTTACGAAATGATTTCTTCCATCAATCTCTTTCAGAAAGCATGACACCATGTTGATTCCTGCCGCCTTTGCCATTTCGCTATATACCATTTCTATCTCTGTGGTAGGAGAGTCATCTGCTTCTTTAAATTTTATGATATACTGCTTAAAATTTTCAGGCAAATCCTCCTGACCGGAACGGAACTCTTCCGTTTCGAGGTTATAGGCAACCACCGCCTTCGGGCGCATGCCACCGGCAGAAGTTCCGAGATATATTAACTTCTTCATCGTGAGGCTATCCTCCGGTGATATGACAGCAGCATCTCGATCATTATATATTTTAGAAGCCAAAGTTGCCAATGATGACATGTTTACTGATTCATGGATGGCATCATCATTAAATTCCGGTTCAAATTCCAATGCTCCCATAGCCCTCTTGCCAATATAAGAGAGCTTCAATAGGGGCAATGATTCCGTAACCTTTATATTGTTATCCGTGAGCCATTGGTCAAATAGGGAAGCCCCCCATTTGTCAGGAAGCGCATCTGCAAGAAATTCCGGAAGCCCTTGATATAATTTATCTTTATTCCCATAGAAAGACGCAAACAAAGGGGTTCTCTTAGGATGTGTGGAAGGACATATATCATAATCTTGTTTCCTATACTCATCCGTAAATTGGAATACAGAACAATGCTTTTCAAAGTCCCAATTCAATTTGCCAATACAAGTTCCCCACAGATATACATTCACTATAATTGGCTCTTTCTTCATACCATCTTACGTTTACTGTTAATTCTTTGTATTTTCTTACCTGCCTCAAATCCGCAACTAAGCCCTTCAACGTCCTTCTTGCGTGTACACGTCCTCTCATTACTGAATTATCAGATAAATTGAGGCAGAAACACCCACTTCTGCCTACAACATCCCCTTACCCCACAATGCGACTTGAGACAATACGCAGTATCATACCCATAAGTTGTAGGCGTTATCCAAAATCAGTCTGAAA
>OGCV01000677.1_pt1 | contig 12388 bp, 18 predicted proteins | sample 1570201 | NCBI WGS metagenome assembly OGCV01 (sample SAMEA2582162, study PRJEB24529) | metagenome
TCGTGGATAAATGCGCGGAAATTGCCAATGAAGTCGGTACTGCCAAAATTGGTGAACAACCTTATATAGATATGGAAAAATATCTTTGGACATATTTTTTAAACCTGCGCGAGGGTGAATTTCAAGATGGAAGACGTTATCATATCGTTGCTACAACTTTTTTGGAAGATAATTCAAATGAATGGTCTAAGAAACTGGATCTTATAGAGATTACTGTAAAATACTTATATGATATTTGCCAAAAATATGATAGGTCTTTTACGATTGCCAATTTGTTTATAAATCAATTGAATAGTGAATTCAAACGATTGAATTTTGCGTATCGAATAATAGACAGAGAGCTTGTTGAAGTTTCCTCAAAAGAAGAAATTATCACAATAGAAGAAGCTTTACAAAGCAAGCAAAGAAATATAAAATTGCATTTAAATAAAGCATTAGAATTATATGCCAAAAGACCGATAGCAGATTATCGTAATTCAATCAAAGAATCAATTTCAGCTGTAGAGGCATTTTGTAGGGAAAAAACAGGAGAAGATACTTTGGGAAAGGCACTTAATAAATTAGAAAACAATAGCGTTATAATACCCAAACTTTTGAAGCTTGCATTTGAGAAGCTATATGCTTATACGAATCAACCTGATACAGGTATAAGACATGCTCTTATGGACGATGAAAGCACTTATACTCCTACAGCGGATGAAGCTTTATTTATGTTGGTTTCTTGCTGTTCGTTCATTAACTATTTAAATAAGAAAATAAAAGCATAAATATATTTTGTCCCACTTCTATACGCATAACTATTTTTATATTGGGGAAAATACAAGGCGCAATTGTGTGCTAAATCATGTGAAATTTCAGAAAGAAAAGAATGTAAAATGCTGATAATATATTTGATATTGCAAATAGGAAGAACTAGTTTTTTTATATAAAATTTTCAAGAAAAATAATTTTAGATTATGGAAGGATATGTGTATATAATGACTAATGCGTCAATGCCCGGATTGCTGAAAATAGGATGTACTACGAGAAGTCCTGAAATAAGGCGAAGAGAATTATCTCGATCCTCAGGTATTCCTAAAGATTTTGAAATTGAATATGAAATTTTTTCTCCTAATATGAATTTACTAGAAGCGAAGGTGCATCATATTTTATCTCCACACAGAGTTAATTGTAAAAGAGAATTTTTTAAATATAATATAGATAAAGCGATAGATGTGATCCGTACTTTGAGTGCTGAAATAGTATTAGATTATTTTTATAAGTTCTCTGGTGTAAATGAAACATTCGATTCTTATGAAGCAATTGATATTTTGGGTGCCTTAAAACAAAAATATTTTAATCTAGTTTCTACTGGAATTATTTCAGTAAGAATGTATCAGACAAAACTACGTTGCTATTTGGAAATAGTAAAAGAACGTCTTATCTGCCAATATGAAGAAAACAGGGCACCTCTTATAGATCAAAATATACACAGGATTGATCTAGGCTTCATAGCTTATGGTGAAGATGATATTATGTTTGACCCATCAAAGCCTGTATCTAGAAATGCAAAATTGTTTATTGATGAATTTGACATAATCAGTATTGCTAATTGTTGTTCGGAATTATTAATAGACAAGGCTTACGAAAATATGTACTCTGATGCATAAGTATTGGATTACGTCTATAATAGGCACCATTTATTATAACCTAGAGTAAAAATATAATCTCTACTGGTGGGATTGTATGTTACAAAATATTCGGATTTTCAAATATTTAATTAGATAAACTCTTTTTATTTTGTCAGATTAAGCATTATCTTTGCCGTCAGGTTATTGAAATGATGAAAATCTAAGAAGACGAAAGTGGATAGCACGTTGCTAAACCATTACCCTTTTCAATATAAAACTTCATAACTATCTGACTTAAAGATGTTTGATTCTTGACCAAAAAGTAGTGGCATAAGTATGACTCTAACAATTAAAATAAGTTAAGAAAATAATGCTTTATATTTATTTAATTTACGAATACTTGGAATATCCTTAAAAGAATGAGCTAACTAGTTTCATTTCTGTTTTACCTACGATTTAAATCACCCCAAACCCTAATATATGAGAAAGAACAAATAGATAAGAAATAAAAAACATATAAACGGTGTAATAATTTTAAAGACAAACTATTACCACCGAGAGACCATCCTCATTTTCAGCATTAATTAATGCCGAGAGTGGGGATTTATTGTATCTATATTCTTTCCCAATCAGGGAGCTAAAGGCTCTCTTTATTTTTTCTTCTCACCGATTGACTTACCTCCTATACTCCTCTGATCGCCTTATTTATGAATAAAAAAACAAATTATTAACAATTAAAGAATAAGGAGAAATAACAATGAAAAAAGTAAAATTGATTATTGAAATAGTAAAGTTTATCGGGTTACTTGCCCATTTACTAGAAGCGTTTGAGTTTATAGAATCCTTCATAAAAAGGAGAACTCGACAAAAACCAAATCCGGTTGGATTTAAAACAGAAGAGTGATATGACTAAATTCGAGAAGATCGAAACAGGTCTAATTATAATTTTTGAAGTTGTACTATGTACGCTCAAAAATGGAAAGAAGTTTAGAAACCTTTTGAAGAAGAAGGTCTCAAAAACAAAAACAGAGTAAGAAACAAATTAAAAATCGAATAAAATGGAAACAAATTTAAGTATCATCCCACAAACAGGGATGGCAGTAATGAGAAGAAATATATTAGATCAAGAAATAGAAGATGCAGTTATAGTAGAACCAAACGTAATGGTTGAAGAAGATCATCCTCATTTCATAGAAAGTAATACCAATGAAATCACATTGGAAGAACTAAAAAACAAATGTGTTGTTCCCGTTTTTGGGGACAATTCATTAACAATCAGCCATCAGAACTTTATAGAAAAAGTTTATCAGGCTGCAAATGATTGCTTTCTAGGAGAACAATTAGGTAATATTGAGTGTCGTGTATCGCATCCGGTCATTGGCAGAATTCCGACTGCCCTCCATAAAAAAGCAAGCGAACTTAGAGAAGATGAAAAGACTTTGTTTTATCAAAGAATGGCATTCTGCTTTGAGATTAAATCCATAAGTAAAATACTCAATGGAGAAGAAGTACATCTTTGTATAGGCGGTGTACGCAGTTATCACGAAGAAAATCTTTATTCAAGGAAAAGTCCGGAGAAATTTAAAATATTCATCGGCTACCGAGTAAAGGTTTGTTCAAATCTCATGCTAACTTGTGATGGATTAAAAGAGAAACTGGAAGCTATGTCTGATTTGGATATATACCAATCGGCAATAAAACTATTCACGTCTTTTGAACCAGAAGTAAATCTAAGACTTTTAGAGAATCTAGGACACACTAGATTAACAATTCAACAGTATTGTCAATTAATAGGTCGGCTAAGACTTTATCAAGTATTACCACTGTCAGAACAGAAAGAACTACCGACAATCCTTTTAGGAGATTCGCAAATAAATGCAGCTACCAAAGGCTTTGTGTCAAATGAAAACTTTGGAGAAAGGGGATTAGGTAGTATATCTTGTTGGCAACTAATGCAGTTATTAAATGAAGCGGCTAAGTCGAGTTATATTGATAAATGGTTGGAAAGAAATCAGAACGCAACGGATATAGCTATTGGAATTCAAAAGGCATTAACTGGAGAAGATAATGGCTTTTCATGGTTCTTGTCATAAGAAAAAGATATGTACCGAAGAGGGTATCACTAATAAAACAGTGGTATCCTTTTTTTATTTTTAAACAACTTAAAAAAAACAGATATGAAAGATTTAAGATTAAAGTTCAAAGGGATTGATGATTGGAATCGTCCTGTGTTTATGGATGATAACGGTCGGTATTTTGGTGATACAGACCATCTATTTGATTATACAGCTAGTAAAGATGATGTCCTTAATTTCTACAGGAATATGCCACTGAATAATTGTATCTGCTATTTTGGTCAGCAGTTCGGTTGTGAACCAATGGGGATAGAAATTAAGTCGAATGTAAAAATTATATTAGAATAAACTCTTTAAATGAAATGTTATGGAAAGATTTGAATTAGAAAACAGTAGAGAATTTAAAGCAGCAATGGAATTGGAAAATGCTTTAAATGATATGTGTTTCGATTATAAGAAGTTTGCCGAGAGTATCAAGTACTTTCATCCAACTCTACAGCAGTCATTATTTAGGTTAATACGAGAGATGATTAACGTACAAGCTGATGATAGCAGATATTATGATGCTCGTAACAAAGCCTCACATGAGATAGCCAAGAAATTGGTGAAAGTGATAGCAGCAGAATGTTTACCTTATATATAGGACTATGTATCTAGAATGTACTTGTTCGCAGATCTCGATAGAGAAATGGAAACAGAAAATGAAAAACAGCCGACCACTTAATTATGGTTGGTTAGTAAGACGGATCAAGAAACAGCTACCTTTATTATATAAGGAGCTATGTTTGGAATTCTATAATCCGTGGGAGAATCAATGTAGGGTGAATCAGGATTACTACATTCTCGTTCATTCAGCAATAGAGTATTTTATCAGAAAAGAGTAAATATCAGAAAAAAGAAAATCTGATATGCTTAATTAAATGAAAGAGGAGACTGCTTTGCAGTGGTTATCCTCTTTTTGTGTTCAAATCAAGAGTGTGTTCAAATAAATCTGATAGGCGGTTTTGAACACATTCTTTCATGTTATCAATTTAATCAAAGAATAATATGGAAACAAAAAATAAAACAGCAGTAATTTACGCTCGTGTCAGTTCAAACAATGATAGACAGGACACAAGTAGACAAATTAAGGATTTGGAAAATTATGCTAAGTCACAAAATATAGAAATAGTGAATATCTACGAAGAGCATATCTCAGGTGCAAAGAAAATTGAGGAAAGGCAGATTCTAGGAGAATGTTTAAAATACTGTAAACGTGAATCTGTGAATTTCTTGCTTCTCTCAGAATTAAGTAGACTTGGTAGATCAACATTACAAGTGCTTCGTTCTTTAGAAATGTTACACGAATCCAAAGTATCGGTTTACATACAGAACTTAGGACTTTATACACTCCAATCAAACGGAGAAGTTAATCCCATTGCCAGTATCATGGTGACAGTACTAGCCGAAATGGCAAACATAGAACGGAGTAATATCCAATACCGTTTGAATTCCGGCAGAGCAAACTATATCTCAAATGGTGGTAAGCTAGGTAGAAAAACTGGTTCAACTAAAACGGAGGAAAAGAAAAGGGAGGAATATAAAGAGACCATTATCTTATTAAAGAAAGGTTATAGCGTCCGGAATATTGCTAAACTTCAAGGAATCGGGATTTCGACAGTTCAGAGGATTAAGAATCAATTTTTGAGCGATAAATAGAAATTAGAGGGTGAAATTCCCTCTTTTCTTTTTCTTTCCCTGTATCTTTACGTCTCGAAAGACCTAATTTCCTTATCTTTGAAGAAATAATACTCATAACAAGAGCGTCATATTGAACAAAAAAGCTATCTTTGCAGTGTTCGACTAAGAGAAATGGTCGAATATATAGAAAGCGTTTTTGCTTTATCCTAAGATCGAAATCTGGAAAATTTCAAGGCAAAGGGATAGAGACAATATGACGCTCATTCTGTTTTGTATATGTACTTGATACAGCCAATGTTGTATCTCTACATAACAATATGGCATGGGGTATTGTTTCTTCACTCATTTTTGCAAGGTTTTTCCAGATACCTGATCTTAATGAGTAGCAGACAAGTCTCATGCCTTTCTTATATACTAACGTTTAATCAATTAAACGGCTGAATTCGGAGACTTATAGGTGTATAGGAGATCAGAATTATGAAAACAAATGAAGTTACTACGGAAAAACGTAAATCAAATCATTCATTTCTATTCGTGGGATTAGCTGTATTGTGTATAGTGGTACAAATCATTATGTGTACAATCCTAGGTCCAATCAAATCAGAAGGTCTACAAATCTTTCAATTAATTGTCCTATCTGTTGTAAACCCAATAGCGGGACTGATATACACTTTGATTACAACAATAATGCATTTTATTTAAAAATCAAAATTATAGAAAATCACCTCTCGAAATTCAGAAATTAGAAACTTGAAGAAGTTCAAGAGGTGATTCAATCTTTAAAATCAACGAATATGCCAATAATTAAATCTATTCATTGGGAACAAGACAACCCTGAGGAACTGGTATACAAATTTCCTTTTAATAATATTGCCCTAGGCAGTATATTGACTGTTAATGAAAGCCAGGAAGCATTTTTCTATAAAAATGGAACTCTTTGTGACTCATTTGTTTCCGGTAGACATACCTTGTCTTCTGCCAATTTGCCCGTATTACAAAAATTTGTAAATTTAGCCAGTGGAGGTGAAATCACTTTCTTGGCAGAAGTTTGGTTTATTAGCAAATTAGAGAAAAGAAACATGTTTTGGGGAACTGGTGGATTGCGTATTATTGATCCATATTTCCAAATACCAATCAAGTTATCCTCTAGGGGACAATATGGGATTCGAATCTCTGATGGAGGAGTATTCCTTAAGAAGCTTATTGGGACTATAGGATTCGGGGATACATCATTGATAGAAGACCAATTCCGTATAGATGTGGTAGAATCTGTTAAGGTTTCCATTGCAAAGTACATGAAAGAAAACGAAGTTAATATCAATGAACTAGGATCGGAATATAGAGGATTGGCAAAGGAAACGGCAAAGAACCTACAACTTGCTTTTGACGAATACGGAGTTGAATTACTAAATTTCAATATCGAAGAAATATCGTTTGACGAGAATGACAAAGGATATCAGACTGTAATGGAAGGAATAGCAGAACAAGCCAGATTAAGCAAACTTGGAGTCAGCTATTTGCAGCAGAAACAACTTGATATTGCCCAGACAGCAGCAGGAAATGAAGGAGCTGGAAATTTCATGGGAATAGGAATGGGATTAGGAGTCGGTAACAATCTTGGAGAAGTAGTCGGAAATTCAATCAAACAAAGCGGTCTGACTTCACCACTAACAGGAGGTGTGCCACAACTGCCATCTTATTATGTGGCAAAAGGCGGACAAACGACAGGACCATATAGTATTGACATTATCCAAAGCATGATACAACAGAAAGAAATTACAGCCACAACCTATGTTTATAGAGTCGGTGGACAAGAATGGATACTGGCGAGTGAAGAACCTGAAATATCGAAGATTCTATCTCTAATAATGCCGCCGCCACCACCAGCATTATAATTATCAATAACAGAAACACTAATCAAAGGAGAAACATCATGAAAAATAAAATCATACTTATTATTACGATATTACTGGTAATTACATGTACCTTTATTATATATACACTACTATTTGAGGAACAAAATAAACTCTTTTATATCAATGTAGGAATTGCTTGTTTAGCAGAAATAATCTTACTGGCTAATATTCCGATATTATTAAACGAGAAATTATTAACCATAAAGAATGTTTCATTATCCGTATCTCTAAATTTATTTGCTATTGTGATATTTCTATGGACAGCTGGATGTAGTTTGTTAATGGATCAGGATAGTAATCTGAAAACTCTATATATCGGCTTGCTAGGAATTACTATTATATTCTTTATTATCAATGGAGCAACTGTAATAATGGCTGGTGGAGTTACAGAGAAAAAAGCATTAGACATCCAAAGTACTATAGAAAATAAAAAGCTGTTTTCTGCATCAATTGATAATTATTGGATTGAAACTAAAAATGAACTGGAAAATATAAACTCTGACTGGAAAGACAAGACATTACAATCTTTTAAGATAGTACTTGATAAAATATCCATGATCCCAGCCAATAAACTTGACAGGCATTTGGAGATCGTAAATGAACTGACTGAAAAGTTGAATGAAATCCATGAATTATTTCAGAAAGTAGCAGGCACACCAGAACAAAGTGAATTACAATCACATGCTACTCTAAAAATAAATCAGCTAAAGAACTACGTACAAATAATTAAATCTACATTATAACTATGCAGGAAGAAATCAAATGCCCCCAATGTGGAGGCAATAAATTTAGTGATCGTGGAAATAATGCATATAAATGCATGTATTGTGGAAGCACATTTAGTGTAAAAAAGCCAGAAGGACCGAAGTATGATAATTATTCGGAATCAACATCCGCATCACCAAAGGTCACAGTAAATGTAAACGTAGGTTCTAATCCCCAACAACCTGCTTACCAGGAACACTCTCAATACGTATCGAAAAAAAGTAGAATGACAGTTGCGATATTAGCTATATTTCTAGGTGGATTAGGCGCACATCAGTTTTATTTAGGAAAGACGGGATTAGGCATATTATATCTTATTTTTTGTTGGACATGGATACCTGCAATAATAGGTTTAGTAGAGGGGATCATGTATTTATGTATGAGTGATTATGAATTCAACCGAAAGTACGATTAGCAATACCAGAAAATCAATAAGGGGTTATATTTAGAGTATATGCTCAAAGTTTTCCAGTATAAATAAAGTATATTCATAAGAGGCTATAAAGGAACTGTTTGATTATCTTGAAAAAGGATTTATGGAGCTTTTCTTTATTTCATATGTCAATGGTTCCTTTTCCATTGTTAACAATAAGAACATAAAAAGAACTTTATAATTAGTTTTATGACAGACGATTTATATAATAAAGCAATATCCTTTTATAATAAAGGTGAGTATGAGGAAGCTTTAGATGCAATACGTAATTCCTCTATGGCTACATCTAAAGAAAGCCTTGGCTTGATTCGTGAATGTGAAAAACTTATATTAGAGCAGTATGTCTACCTAATCAAAGAGTATATCGAACAACAAGATTATCTTAACGCATCGAGAAAAAAAGAAGAATATAAGGCAAAATATGGTTCAAATCCCAAAATAGAGAATATCATTATTCCATCTTCCCAAAAAGAAATAAATGGAGAAAATATGTCCAGCCAGAAAGTAAACTCCCACATCCTTTTTAATAAGATTAGTTTCAGAAAGGCTATCATACTTACTGCTATAATTCCATTTGTTTGTAATATAACCTCAAACTATATAGACTCAATAGCACCATTATTTGCAAGACGTTTCATTTCTTCCACGTTTTCCCTTCCTGCTCTGTTGTAGCTATAAGAATATGGTTTGCCACCTTTAAACCATACGGTTATACGTGTAGCCTCAATCTCATAGCCAACGACTGGAGAGTTGCCTCTCAAATTAGCATAAGGATTCATAAATACCTCCTTTCTGTCTTTAGTGGCAACATATTTCAAGTTGCCGTTATACACTTGAATAAATCCCATTCCTACTCCCAATAGGTTTGGGATTTATTCGCTAAAATCAAATGTTACATTCCCTGGATTGGCTGATGCAATATTTTGGCAATCATATCCAGATAATCCACCTGCGTTTTTGATGGTTAGCTTTGCCTTTGTTGCTACTCCGTTTTCAGCAATATTTTTTAAATCATACGCTGAAAAATCTTTTGCACTAACGACAATATTTCCACCTGCAGATGCAATGTTCTTTAAATCGTAAGCTGTCATTGTTTTTTGTAAAATAGAAACAATTATAAAAATCTCGTATCTTCAGGTTACAGGGGAAGAGGTCTATAAAAGCCTGTCTACATATCCTCACGGACTTGTTGGCTTAGTAGAATAGCCAGTAGAATAAAAACAAAAATATCTTATTTCTACTATAATTTATACATCAAAAAGTGTGCCAAAAGAATATTTTCTACAAGAAATGATATTGTTAAAAATAGTGATATTATATAGACACTCCCTACCTACGTATATAATATCAGTATTAACCAATAACATATATTGATATGACAACTAATGATGTATTTTTAGACGCCTGCAAAGGGCTAATGATGCACTGTAATTGCAACATTCTTATTCTTAATGTGCTAGGTGAGTTTAGAGCATATATAGCTCCGGAAGTCAGATTAAAAACTAGGGAATGTCGTTACAACGAAGTCCAGGATGCGCAAGACATTACAAAACTAATCTTGAACCTTGGACACAATTTTGCTCAAGGAATGAATGAACAAACACTCCGTGAAAATGCACAGTCCATTCACAAAGAAAGTTTTAAGTTCGGTACGGATGATTATATGTGGTTCACGAAAGTGGATTTAAACCGTTAATTTGTTGTTTGAGTATAGGAAAGTAGTTATATTTGCATAGTCCTTTTAGGATAAGACATTGTTGGAAAATTAAAGAAGTGCCTTGATACTCGAAGAATCGCCAATTCAATAAAAGTACAAACGAGGCACAGAGGGCGACCCATATCAGGTGGGCTGTTCATCTGTGTGTTTGTACAAGCGTTTGGCGATGCTTTCGAGTTTACACAGGTGACAGTCCACTTTCTTTATTATATAACGTTCTCATAGACTGTCGGGAACTCGAAAAATTCGCCATTATGAAAAAGTATTTCGTTTTATCAGTATTTATTATGCTGATTGGGGCATTTACTAATGTCCAAAGTCAAAATGTTGAAAAATCAACAACACCTGAAAAGGGAGTCTTAGTTTCCGGAAATGTGCGCTTATGTAATTACGAAAAGGGGTGTCTGATAGCAGGCAATGGCATGAAGAATTGGACGCAGAAACTTGAAATTTCCTATGACGGATCAGACAAGACATACGGAATTTACATCAATGTCCGAGGTGATATTATCAATTTAAGCGTCAAACACAAAAGTAGTGGAAAGGAATCTCATACCTATGAAGGAATAGACCGAGTAACGAGAAGAAAAGTTGTAGTCGTGACGAAGCAAAAGCTAAGTTCGTATTTAAATAACAACGGTGTTGCTTCTCATACGGAGGTTGAAAGTCCAAAGGGAATAATTGTTACGGTTCCTTCTACTTATACAGTCTTTTCAGTCATTCCAATAAAGAACGAATAACCTATGATAAAATTTGATTTATGATTCTCAAGTATTATATGTGACTAGGATTTCTAAGTTGTATAGTGTTGTCAAACAAAATAACTTTGTTCTATTAACGTATTAAAAAGTAAGAATTATGGATAAGGATTTTATCACAGTTTCTCCGTCAGAAGGAGGGCAGGGTGTCACAAAGTTGTCTGTACAGGCTGCTATAAATGAAGGAGGTAGTCGTTCCACATTTATAACTATTACCGGAGGTGGAATAACAAAAACTATTCCTATTTCACAAGAAGCATCTCCGACTAATGTAATTATAGTTGGAGGGAAAGGTAATATTATAAAAACTACAATAATGTAGTATTATTGAAATCAACAAATTAAAAACGATTATGAGAATGAAAATATTTTGTATGGTGGTGCTATGCGCCTGTTTGTTTATTGCGTGTGAGAAGGATAACGATGATTATGAGCCTGTGAAACCGCCTGTAGAACAACCGGAAAACCCTGTTGAACCCGAAAAGCCAGATGAACCCGAGAAACCGGAAAAACCTGCCATACCACCGTCAACAGATAATATTATAAACTTTAAAATAGGAGATTTAAATATGATAGTAGGAAGTTATATGTGGTATCATGTTGTATATGGTAATGGGATATATGTTGCTAGTTCTCATTGGAATGCGGAGTATATATCAACATCAGCGGACGGAGTAACCTGGAGTGAACCTGTACAAATCAATAAAAGTAGTTATTATAATAAACTAAGATTTTTAAATGGTAAATTCTATATGGTTGGTCTTAATGGATATGTTATATCATCTGTTGACGGAATAAACTGGACTGAGCCAATAGTCGTTGGTGACGGTACAATTGAATGGTTTGATATAACTTATGCTAATGGAAAGTATGTTATAGTTGGAGATACAGACAAATATGCACGGGGTGAAGTTTCAACTTCACCTGACGGAATAAATTGGACTAAACCTGTCAAAGCTGGAGATAATGGTTTGTTCAGTATAGCATACGGTAATGGAATGTTTGTTGCTTCTGGTGACAGAAATACGGTTGTATCAACAGATGGAGTAACTTGGACTAAAATAGCCAATTCATTAGGTTATGTTGAATGTATCGCCTATGGTAATGGATACTTTATATTAGGAAATAATGAAGGCAGATTATATAAGTTTATTGATTTGAACAACTATTCCAGAGTATTTACCGAGAGTTCTATTGATTGGTATGATATAGCCTACGGTAACAATATGTTCATAGTCGTAGGAGGTTATGGATATCTTACTACATCAAGAGACGGAGAAAATTGGACAGATGTGAAGCAACTGAAAAATGAATCAGGAGAGCCTGTTAACGAACTCCTTAGAGGGGTTTGTATTATGTCTAATTAAGAATTGCTCTTAGCTTTCAGCAAAAATTCATCAAACCTTTTTAAATCAGCCGGACTAAGTTCCGGCT
>OGCV01000692.1_pt1 | contig 12182 bp, 10 predicted proteins | sample 1570201 | NCBI WGS metagenome assembly OGCV01 (sample SAMEA2582162, study PRJEB24529) | metagenome
CCAAAATAAAAATTAATGTTTTTATCTTGGTTAACCAGCTTCAGTACTGCATTATTACTTGAAACTATAAAGAAAGCTTGTACTTCTCTTTACTACAGCATAATGATTTGCTTTATATTTTTCTTTTTCCAAAAAAAATAGGTGCACGATAAAGTGCACCTATTTCTGTTTATACTATAAATTATTTGACAGGTCCAATCATTGCAAGCATTGCACCTGCAGCTACTGCGGTACCGATAACACCAGCTACGTTCGGGCCCATAGCATGCATGAGCAGGAAGTTAGAAGGGTTAGCTTTTTGACCAACAACTTGGGATACACGTGCTGCCATCGGAACTGCGGATACACCAGCGGAACCGATAAGAGGATTGGTTTTACCACCATCCAGAACACACATGATTTTACCAAAGATAACGCCTGCAAAAGTACCAGCTGCGAAAGCAACAAGACCAAGGCAGATGATCAAGATGGTTTGATAGTTCAGGAAAGATTCAGCTTTCATAGTCAAACCAGTACCAGTTGCCAGCATAATCGTTACAATGTTCATCAAAGCATTTTGCGCTGTGTCAGAAAGACGATCCAAGCAGCCAGCTTCTTTGAACAAGTTGCCCAGCATTAACATACCAATCAAGGCAGTTACAGGCGGAAGCAACAAGCTGATAACGATAGTGGTTGCAATCGGGAATACGATTTTCTCAAAACGAGTTACAGGACGCAATTGTGCCATAACAATTTTACGGTCAGCTTCGGTAGTGCAAAGTTTCATAATAGGCGGTTGGATCAAAGGAACCAACGACATATAAGAATATGCAGCTACTGCGATAGCACCTAACAGGTTAGGAGCCATTTTTGCAGCCAGGTAAATAGCAGTCGGGCCATCAGCGCCACCGATAATACCGATAGCGGATGCTTCTTGCACTGTAAATCCGAGCATCATAGCGCCCAGCAAGGAAACAAATACACCTGCTTGAGCTGCAGCGCCCAAAAGCAAAGTTTTCGGGTTTGCAATCAACGGACCAAAGTCTGTCATTGCACCTACGCCTAAGAAAATCAAAGGCGGGAAAATTTCATGGTGAATACCATAAAGAATTACCTGCATAACACCCGGTTGATCTTCGAAACCGGTTTTAGGAACGTTTGCCAGCAAACAGCCGAATGCGATCGGAGACAGCAGCAATGGTTCGAAGCCTTTACCAATAGCAAGGTACAGCAGAATGATGCCAACAAGCATCATGATAGCATTACCCATGGTGAAAGCGGAGAAACCGCTGTCATTCCATACGGATTGTAAAGCAACTACAAATGCTTCCATAATTTCCTCCTACAAATTTTTTAGTTGAGAGACCTTTTCAAGGTCTCTCAGCTTGTTTGTATTACATTACGATCATAACGTCGCCGGTACCAACAGTTTGACCTGCGGAAATACGGACGTCAGAAATGGTGCCGTCAGCCGGAGCCATGATCTCGTTTTGCATTTTCATTGCTTCAAGAATCATCAATACATCGCCAGCTTTAACTGCGTCGCCAGCTTTAACTTTAACTTCGAGAACTTTACCAGGCATAGGAGCACTGATAGTAGCTGCGCCAGCAGCAACAGGTTTTGCAGCCGGAGCCGGTGCAGCAGCAGGAGCTGCTTTGAGTGCTGCTGCCGGTGCAGCAGCAGGAGCTGCTTTAGGTGCAGCAGCTTTAGGAGCAGCAACGCCGCCCATTTCTTCAACTTCTACTTCATATGCAGTGCCGTTAACGGTAATGGTATATTTTTTCATGGATGTTAATCCTCCTTAAAATCTCGTAATAAAATAGATTAATTATTAACCCCAAATTAGAAGCATTCTTTACGTACGCTAATTGCTTCAATATGAGCATTTTGTGTCCAGCTTGCTTCGGGCAGACGACGTACGCAGGCTATTTGCTCTGCGGAATGACCAAGAGCAGCTACAGCTGCTGCAATAACAGCAATTACTTCACTGTCATCCTGCCCAGGAGCTGCAACAGCAGCAGGTGCTGCGGCAGGTGCCGGTGCTGCTACTGGTTTCTCAGTTTTTTTTTGCGTTGGATCTACCAATTGGATGATTTTCATCAAAACACCCAAGGCTGCCAATACGCCAAAAACTATGGTCATATTGATGATAGAAATCAACCAAGGATTAGTAGTTACAGGACCCATTATTTCACCTCATTCTTCTTAATTAATTAAGCACTATACTGCAAGCTGCAAATTACAAAGGAATATTGCCATGGCGTTTTGCCGGGCGAGTTTCACGTTTGGACTGCAACATTTGCAAAGCGTTGATGATGGTGGGACGGGTGTTTTTCGGCTCGATTACGATGTCTACCATGCCGCGCATTGCTGCTTGGTACGGAGTTGCAAAGTTATCGATATATTCTTCCGTTTTTGCTTTTACATCAGGATCATTTTTGAAGATGATGTTAGCTGCACCTGCAGGTCCCATTACTGCGATTTCTGCAGTCGGCCATGCAATTACTTGGTCTGCGCCCAAATCTTGGGAACACATTGCCAGGTAGGAACCACCGTATGCTTTACGGGTTACTACAGTAATTTTAGGTACAGTTGCTTCGGAATATGCATACAGCATTTTTGCGCCGTGACGGATAATACCGCCGTATTCTTGGTTACAGCCAGGCAGGAAGCCAGGTACGTCTACCAAGTTCAGCAAAGGAATGTTGAAGGCATCGCAGAAGCGAATAAAACGAGAGGATTTGTCGGATGCGTTGATATCCAGGCAGCCAGCCATTACTTTAGGTTGGTTTGCTATGATACCTACGGTTTGACCATCCATACGTGCAAAGCAAGTGATAATATTGGTTGCCCAATATTGTTGGGATTCATAGAATTCACCGTTGTCTACGATGGATTTGATTACGTCTTTCATATCATATGCTTGGTTGGAGTTATCCGGAAGCAATGTATTCAAGGAGTCATCAATACGCATCGGGTCGTCACCGGTTTCTACGATAGGAGCGCATTCCATGTTGTTGGAAGGCAGGAAGCTCAGCAGGTAACGGATCTGTTGCAAGCAGTCTTCGTCGTTTTCTGCAGCAAAATGTGCAACGCCGGAAGTGCTGTTGTGGGTCATAGCGCCACCCAGTTGTTCTTGGGTTACGTCTTCACCAGTAACAGATTTTACTACTGCGGGGCCGGTAATGAACATTTTAGAAGTGTTCTTTACCATGTAAATGAAGTCAGTCAGTGCCGGGCTGTATACAGCACCGCCAGCAGAAGGACCCATGATAGCGGAGATCTGAGGAACTACGCCGGATGCAATAGTGTTTTCAAAGAAGATTTTTCCGTAACCAGCCAAAGCGTCAATTGCTTCTTGGATACGAGCACCGCCGGAATCGTTCAGGCCAACAAGCGGAGCACCCATTTTCAGGGACAGGCGTTGTACTTTTACGATTTTAGCAGCATGCATTTCGCCTAAAGAACCACCTTCTACAGTGAAATCTTGTGCGAATACATAAACCAGACGGCCATCGATGGTGCCGTAACCAGTAGTTACACCTTCGCCAGGAAGTTCTTTCTTCTCTTGGCCGAAGTTTGTGCAACGATGTTTTACGAAACGATCCAATTCAACAAAGGATCCTTCGTCGAGGAGTGCAGCAATTCTTTCACGTGCAGTCATTTTGCCGGCTTCGTGTTGTTTTGCAACGCGTTTTTCGCCGCCTGCAGCCAGAATTACTTCGGACTTTTTGAGCATTTTCTCAATTTTTGCTTGAGTAGACAAATCTTACACCTCCATCATTATTGGGAGAACCTTATTTTATATACATCTACGCGGATGCAGACTCTTTGGTCCGCATCCGTGTAGTATGTAACAACTTAAAATAAAATCTTCAAAAGATTTTTGTAATTCCGTATTTTACGGAATTATTTTTTTGCCGGAGCGCAATACTCAAGCAAAATACCTACGGATTTCGGATGAACGAAAGCGATATCCATTCCGCCAGCACCGCCACGAGGAGCTTTGTCGATCATAGCAGCACCTTTTTCAATAGTGGTATCAATAGCTGCTTGAACATCATCAACGCGAACAGCGATATGTTGGATACCTTGTCCATTTTTAGCGATGTATTTGCCGATAGGGCCATCGCCATTTTCAGTGATATCAACAAGGAGCTCAAGCAAAGTTTCGCCACAGGGAATAAATACGGTTTTTACACCTTGCTCAGGAACAGCTTCTTCACCAGTGCAGCTCAAGCCAAGAACTTCAGTGTAGAATTTCTTGGAAAGATCCAAGTCTTTGCAAGCAATACCTACATGGTCAACACAAATTGTTTTAAACATTTCAAATTCCTCCTAAAAGTAATTTTGGTTGTTTTATCTTAAAACTTTACCAACAATGTCAGCGACAACAGAATACGGCTCAATTTCACGAATTTGAAGTTTTTCAACTAAAATATCAAATTCGGAAGTAGCTACAACATTCTTGTCGATATAACGGTTGACCCTGTCATTAAGCATAGCAGTAACCTCGTTTTTAATACGAGCTTTGCGTATTTTGCTCAATTGATCAGATTCAATCAAATATGCTTTGTGCTCTTCAATAGAGTCAACAACAGCTTCTATACCTTCACCCTTGCTGGCAATGGTCCGATTGATCGGAGGACGCCAGCCAACATGTTCGGGATTTAATTCCAACATCATTTCAATCTCAATGTTCAGCTTGTCCGTACCTTCACGGTCAGCTTTATTGATCGTGAAAAGGTCACCGATCTCAAGTATACCTGCTTTAATAGCCTGAATGTCATCGCCCATACCAGGAATAACAACAACCATTGTAGTATCAGCAGTTTTAACAATATCTACTTCAGATTGACCAACGCCAACAGTTTCAACAATAATAACATCAAAACCATATGCATCCATCAATTTAACAGCATCGCCCGCTTTTTGGGATAATCCACCCAAACTACCGCGAGTAGCCATGGAACGAACAAAAATGCCTTCATCGGCAGTAAGGTCCAACATTCTGATACGGTCGCCTAAAATTGCACCGCCGGAGAAAGGACTTGTAGGATCAATTGCGATAATACCAACTGTTTTACCGCGTTTACGATATTCTTTAGCAAGCTTGTCGGTCAAAGTACTTTTGCCAGCGCCCGGAGGTCCGGTTATTCCGATGACATAAGCATTACCGGTGTGGGGATAAATGGCTGTCATTATTTCAACAGCGTTATCATACTCGTTCTCTACGGCAGTAATAGCTTTCGCTAATGCTAAACGAGAATGGTTTAATACGCCTTCAACAATATTCAATGATCACACCGCCTTGTTGAGGTCCAATAAAAATTGTATTATGCAAGCCGGGACAAGCCCGGCCTGCAAAATTTTTGAGAACCTTAATTATTTTACGTTAGCGTTGATGAATTCAACAATGTTGCCAGTCGGAGTGCCAGGAGTGAATACTTCGGCAATGCCAGCAGCTTTCAAACCAGGAATGTCAGCGTCAGGAATAACGCCGCCGCCGATAACCAGAACATCAGTCAAACCTTTTTCTTTCAGCAGTTCAACTACTTTCGGGAAAAGGGTGTTGTGTGCGCCGGAAAGCAGGCTCAAAGCAACAACTTTAACGTCGTCTTGCAGAGCAGCTTCAGCGATTTGTTCCGGAGTCAGACGAATACCGGTGTAAATAACTTCAAAACCAGCGTCGCGCAATGCACGAGCTACAACTTTAGCACCGCGGTCATGGCCGTCCAGACCCGGTTTTGCTACTAAAACTCTAATATTAGACATTATTTCTTACCTCCCTATTATTGTTGGCTCTAAATTACAGAGCAGTATGAGACTTTTATTCGCCGAATCCTTTTCTCATTACGCCGCAGATTTCGCCTTCAGTTGCATAAGCACGTACAGCGTCAAGAATCAAAGGCATCAGGTTAACGGATTCGTCAGCACAGCCTTTTTCCAGAGCAGCTAAAGTTTCTTCAACTTTAGCATTGTCACGACGAGCTTTAAGGGCAGCAATCTTATCAGCTTGCAATTTGCCAACGGAGCCGTCAACACGCAGCAAGTTTTTCGGCGGTTCTTCTTCTTGTTGGAATTTGTTTACGCCAACAATAATACGGTCGCCTTTTTCAATGTCCATTTGCCATTTGTAAGCGGAGTCTTGGATTTCTTTTTGGATATAACCTTTAGCGATAGCTTCAGGAGCGCCGCCAATTTCGTCAATCTTTTTGATATATTCCCAAGCTTCTGCTTCGATTTTGTTAGTCAAAGCTTCAACATAGTAGGAACCACCCAACGGATCAACGGTGTCAGCCAAGCCGGATTCGTAAGCAACGATTTGTTGAGTACGGAGAGCGATGGTTACAGACTCAGTGGTCGGCAATGCCAAAGCTTCGTCTTTGGAGTTAGTGTGCAAAGATTGAGTACCACCCATTACAGCAGCAGCAGTTTGCAGAGCAACACGAACGATATTGTTGTTCGGTTGTTGTGCAGTCAGCATGGAACCTGCAGTTTGAGTATGTACGCGGAGCATTTGAGATTTCGGTTTTTGAGCGCCGAATCTTTCTTTCATAACTTTAGCCCATACACGACGGGAAGCGCGGAATTTAGCAACTTCTTCGAGTACGTTGTTATGAGCGTTCCAGAAGAAGGACAGACGACCAGCAAAATCGTCAACGTTCATACCAGCTTTGATAGCTGCTTCAACATAAGCGATACCGTCAGCGATGGTGAAAGCGATTTCTTGAGAAGCGGTGGAACCAGCTTCACGGATATGATAACCGGAAATGGAGATGGTATTCCACAGCGGTACGTTTTTGGAGCAATATTCGAAAATATTGGTGATCAAACGCATGGAGGGTTTCGGCGGGAAAATGTAAGTTCCGCGAGCAGCATACTCTTTCAAAATATCATTTTGAATAGTACCGCGCAGTTTGTCAGCGGAAACGCCTTGTTTCTCAGCAACTGCGATGTACATGCAAAGAAGTACGGATGCAGGAGCGTTGATGGTCATGGAAGTGGAAACTTGATCCAAAGAAATTTGGTCAAATAAGATTTCCATATCAGCCAAGGAGTCGATAGCTACGCCAACTTTACCAACTTCGCCTTCAGCCATCGGATCGGTAGAATCATAACCGATTTGGGTCGGAAGGTCGAATGCGCAGGACAAGCCGCTGCCACCGTTAGCCAAGAGGTAACGATAACGTTTGTTGGATTCTTCCGCAGTGGAGAAACCAGCATACATACGCATGGTCCAGAAACGGCCACGATACATAGTAGGTTGTACACCACGAGTGTAAGGATATTCACCAGGGAAGCCAAGATCCTTCTCATAGTCGAAGCCTTCGATGTCGAGAGGGGTGTAGAGCCTGTTGGGCTCAAGGTTTGCACGTTCGGGATTTTTAGCAAGTTTAGCTTCTACGCCAGCCATGTACTTGTCAAATCCAGCTTTCAGAGTTTCATTTGCCATTCTCAAATCCTCCTTAAGAATATTGTTTTTGCACAATCCGGTTTGGACTGACCGAATTATGGTGAGAGTGTCCGTCATAGACGGTGTATATGGCAAAGCCCGAAGGCCTCGTCAACAGAATTTATTTACAGATAAGCTGTAAAGTTTGCCGGCAGAACTAGCTATCTGCCGGCAAAATATTTCAGACAACAATCTCAGTCAATCGTCTTGACTAAGAATTATTTTTCCATGGTGCCGGTTTTTACGAAACGATCATGGAAGGAGAAAGCTTCATCCATAATATGCGGAGTTTGGCTATTACCACAAGCTTCGCAAGCTCTCTTGAAGTAATCAAGAAGCAGCGGTTGATATTTCGGATTAGCAACTTTATCAATGATAACCAAAGCACGTTCTTTTGGAGACAAACCACGAAGGTCAGCTACGCCGCGTTCGGAAACGATAACATCAACGTCATGTTCAGTATGGTCAACATGAGAGCAGAAAGGAACTACAGAGCTGATAGCTCCGCCTTTTGCAAGAGATGTAGTGAAGAATACGGTCAGATAACCATTACGAGCATAGTCGCCGGAACCGCCGATACCATTCATAATCTTAGTACCGCAAATATGAGTGGAGTTAACATTACCATAGATGTCAACCTCAATAGCAGTGTTCATTGCAATGACACCGATACGACGAGCAACTTCCGGGCTGTTTGCAACTTCTTGCGGACGCAGAATGATATATTTTTTATATTTTTCTACATTGTCATAGAATTTTTTGAGGCAATCAGGGGATGGGCTCAAAGCGGTACCAGAGCAAACGCGGAGTTTGCCAGCATCGATCAAGTCGAACATACCGTCTTGAATAACTTCGGTATATACAGTCAAATCTTCAAAATCAGAGTTAACCAAACCGTTGATAACTGCGTTAGCAACAGAACCTACACCAGACTGCAGCGGCAACAGATTAGCGGGCAAACGACCTGCAGCAACTTCAGATTTAAAGAATTCAACCAAGTTTTTACCCATTTTTTGAGCATCTTCGTCGATTTCGCCCAACGGACGAACTTTATCAGTAATATCGCAGGGAACTACTGCAACGAGTCTGTCCAAATCGCAAGGAATATAAGGAGTGCCGATTACATCTTCCGGTTTTTCAACAGGAATAGCTTTACGATTCGGAGGATCCAAAGGCACATAGGAGTCATGCATGCCTTCCAATTCTACTGGTTGAGAAGTATTTACTTCAACAATAACTTTTTCAGCACATTGAACATAAGAAGAAGAATTGCCCATGGAAGTTGTAGGAATCAAACCAACCTGGCCATTGCCAAGGTCAATGATTTTGCAGGCTTCGACGATAGCGACGTCTACACATCTGCGGTTTTCCATGAAACCATAGCGAGTCATTTGAGCAACATGGCTCAAATGCAGGTCAGTATATTTTACGGAACCGTTGTTGATAGCTTTACGCAGATCATTGTTAGTTTGGTAAGGCATACGACGAGCAACGATACCAGCTTGAGTCATTGCGGTATCCATTTCAGGACCTACAGAAGCACCGGTCCAAACGTTGATTTGGAAAGGAGTTTTTTTGCCTTTTTCTGCCAGAGCAAGAGGCACAGCTTTAGGATAACCAGACGGAGTAAAACCACTGGTACCTACGTTGTCGCCATCCTTTACAAATTCTGCAGCTGCTTCGGCGCTCATAATTTTGCCGGCTACTGCTTCGCATACGCGATCTTTAATGTCGATCATGTTTACCTTCCTCCTTGTAAATAAAACAAATTGTGGCTAATGCCAGCGAAGTCTATTAACTTCACTAGTAAAAATACACTTAGTCGGCTAAATACCAACTATAAAAGCATAAAGTATTATTTGCCGAATAAGATTTTACCCATAAAAAAGGAGCACTTAGAAGTTTTGATTTACTAAAACAAAACATAGCCAAGTGCCAGCTTACTTCTATCCAAAGTGGCTACGCTCTGAATCGCAAACTGTCAGCAGGTAAAGCTTTCAGTTGAACTTCTTCGTTCTTCTGTCTACCAACCGCTAAAACATATCCAAGATATTTAGTTCTGCTTAATTTACTTCGACATTCCAACAAAAAATCCTTCAAAAAAAACTTTAATTGTGATTTCTTTTTGAACTTTTTGTGTCCAGCTCTATTATAACACATAAAGAAGCAGTAAATTTTAGGCAAAATCCCGACTTTTATTAGTTTTTAAAGATTTTGTCTTTAAAACGCTATACTACATATGATATCAGTAAAACTGTAACATGGCAAGCATTTTCTTTACAATTTACAAAGAAACACCCCTTGAGCAAAACTACTCAAGAGGTGTTTTGTGGTATCAAATTAGTACTTTCAACGTGTCTGTTGGTGATAGTGCGTATGCAGTAGACTATGAGCTTTTTCTCCGAGAGGTTTACCTAACCAAGTATCATAAAGCTCTTTAATTTCCGGATTTTCATGTGATTTTCGTAACTCATTGGCACTATCACAATCAAACAACCCTTCTCTACGGGCTCTTCTAATTTCTGCATTAACGGGAATCGGTTGACCGCCGCCGCCAATACAGCCACCAGGGCAAGCCATAACTTCAATAAACTGATAATCTGCCTCACCGGCTCTGATACGCTCTAATATCTTGCGTGCAGAAGCAAGAGTATGAACAACTGCTATTTTTACAGTATTTCCTGCAATAGTCAGTTCCGCCTCGCGGGTCTGTTCCATCCCCCGCACATCATTGTAATCAACAGTCTGCAAATTTTCACCTGTTAAAACATCAGCTACAGTACGCAGAGCAGCTTCCATTACGCCACCGGTAGTACCAAAAATAACAGCAGCACCTGTACCTGTACCCAGCGGAGAATCATAGCTGTCTTCAGGCAAATGTTTAAAATCCAGTCCTGCTTCCCGTATCATACGGCCAAGTTCTCTGGTCGTAATAACAACATCTACATCACGATATCCGGAAGCATTCATCTCCGGACGTGCTGCTTCCGCCTTCTTAGCAGTACACGGCATCACCGAAACGCTGACTATTTTTGCCGGATCAATACCAGCTTTTTCAGCATAATAGGTTTTAGCAATAGCGCCAAACATTTGCTGGGGTGATTTCGCAGAAGAAAGATGTGGTAACAAATCAGGATATTTGAGCTCTATCATATTTACCCAGCCAGGACTGCAGGAGGTTATCATCGGCAATACACCTCCGTTAGTCAAACGATGGAGGAACTCATGCCCTTCTTCCATAATCGTCAAATCAGCCGAAAAATTAGTATCGAATATCTTATCGAACCCTAGATTGCGCAATGCTGCAACCATTTTCCCTGTAACGATAGAACCTGGTTCCATACCCAATTCTTCACCCAAAGCCACGCGTACTGCCGGAGCTGTTTGAACTATAACAATCTTATCAGGATCATTGATAGCCGACCATACTTTTTCCGTATCATCTTTTTCCACTATAGCTCCAGTAGGACAAACACTCGCACATTGTCCACAGTAAGAACATTCTACTTTTCCAAGATCCTGTTCAAAAGCAGTAGAAACAATTGTGTCAAAGCCGCGCTCAGCAAAGCTGTAGACGCTCATTCCCTGCACATCACGACAAACACGTATACAACGTCCGCACAAAATACATTTTTCCTGATCGCGCACTAAGCAGGGGTTACTGGCGTCAATAGTATGTGCTTTACGGGCTCCGCCTTCAAATCTGATCTTGCGCAATCCCAAATCAGCAGCTATATTCTGCAATTCACAGTCACCGCTTTTTTGGCACGCAAGGCAGTCCTTGGGATGATTGGCCAACAGCAATTCTACGACCATTCGTCTTGCTGCGCGGACTTTATCCGTATTCGTTTTCACTACCATACCTTCTGCAACAGGATAGACACAGGAGGCTACAAGCGTACGCGCTCCGGTAGCTTCTACGACACACAATCTGCAGGCCCCTTCCGGAGCAAGTTCAGAATGATAGCACAACGTAGGAATATGAATGCCGGCAGAACGCGCGGCTTCAAGAATAGTAGCATTTTTAGGGGCCTGTACAGTCTGCCCATTGATCGTTAAGGTAATCATTTCCATATCTATATAATCCTCCCTTAACCCTTAGTAATGGCCTTAAACGGACAAGCCGCCATGCAGGCACCGCATTTTATACATTTAGTTACATCGATAACATGTTTCTTTTTCACTTCTCCGGAAATGGCATTAACCGGGCACTGGCGTGCACATAACCCACAGCCTTTGCATGCATCAGTAATTTCATAATTGGCAAGCTTTTCACAGGCACCGGCAGGACAGCGTTTTTCTTTGATATGAGCTTCATATTCATGACGGAAATATTTTAAAGTACTCAATACAGGATTAGGAGCAGTTTGTCCCAATCCACATAAAGCAGTCTCTTTAATATTTCTGGCCAGTTCTTCTAACAGCTCTATATCGCCTTCTCTCCCCTGCCCTTCAGTAATACGTGTCAGGACTTCCAGCATACGCTTAGTCCCCTCACGACAGGGAGTACATTTGCCACAGGATTCAGATTGAGTAAAATTCAGGAAAAATTTTGCAACATCTACCATGCAGGTATCTTCATCCATAACTACCAATCCGCCAGAACCCATCATAGCACCTGCCGCTGTTAACGAATCATAATCTATAGACAGATCAAGCATTGATTCAGGCAGGCAGCCACCAGATGGACCGCCTATTTGAACTGCTTTAAATGGAACGTTATCCTTAACTCCTCCACCTATATCG
>OGCV01000695.1_pt1 | contig 12144 bp, 12 predicted proteins | sample 1570201 | NCBI WGS metagenome assembly OGCV01 (sample SAMEA2582162, study PRJEB24529) | metagenome
CTGAGTTTATTGAAAAAACAGGTGGTTATGTTTGGCTTGTAGAGCATTTAAATGAATTGCCAGATTATGAACGGAAGTCCTATATCAATGCCGTCAATGCAATTTATGCATGGGCTGATAATTTATTAAGAAACATTAACAATTAAACTTTAGGAGGATTTACTTATGAATGAAATGACAAAGAATTACGAAACTGAGAACTGGGATATGCAGCAATTGATGAATATTACTGGTCAAACTGCAATGAATTTGAATAATATGGGAAAACAATTAGGAATTGTCACGACAGCAGTTAATGGGCTAACTGACGATGTGAACACTATAAAAGCTAAAATTGAAAAGATTGAATTTAACGAAGAAATAACTACAGATCAAAATAATGCAATTATTGAAACTGCAAAGAAAAGAGTGTGTCAGATTATTGGAGGAGACGCTTTTGAAATAAAAAAATATTTTAGAATTTTTGTTATGAGACTTTATACGGATGCTAGAAAGTATGCCGGTTTAGGTTCAAAAATTTCAAGAACAAGAAAAGGTGATTTTCAGAGATGCATTAATTACATAGAAGCATGGATTCCAAGTTGTGGTTGTGCAAAATTGAAGTCTGAAGCAGATGAAAAAGCAGAAGCCAAAAGAAAAGCTAAAAGTTTAGGTTATGATGTTTAAACATTTTACAATGTTTGAATATAAATATGCAGCGAAGATATCCCTAGAAAATATCTTCCACTGCACAAGTTTTTGTGGATGTATCATCCACAGTTGCTTTGGATTATTGCAGCAAGTCAGAATCTAACGTTCCAGACTGCTGTTCTGATCCAAAAGAAATGTAGTCGTTTGCGACTACGGCATTGTCTACTCCAGCATCGAGTAACATTCTAAGTTCTTTTACCTCGTAGTGCTTTTGCACTAAATATTTAACCATGCTTACGACTTGGCTAAATACATACTTAGCAAAATAAATAGCTGTTACTAGGACAACTGGAGAACCGACTATTAACAATTGTGTCATTGACGCTCCTCTCGTGTATAAAAATCATACCACACCAAGGAGGTCTTCCCTAAGATGTCGAAAACTATGATGCCACTTCCTTTCCGTACCTGATCTTGTATCAGTCGTGGTATTGGTTAACGGGTTCCAAAGTGATGCATCGAGAGTAATTATAGCAGAGATGATGTAATTTGTTAATAGTCAGACTTAAATAAAGAGAATAAATATATGAAACTTATAGTCATCACTCAATTAAAGGAGCGAGTCCAATGACAAATAAAAATTATGAAAACAGAGGAGATTTAATTTATGAAAACAAGTACATATGTAACACCAGGAAGCCATAATCTTCAGATTCCAAATCGCAGTGAATTTCACAAATATCTAATTGACAACATTACAGTTGGCGATTTTAGTACAGGTGGTTGTGCAGATGGTGGAACAAAAATTAAGAAAATTGCTAAAGCAATCAATTGGTCAAAGGCTATGCACAATAACTATTATATCAAGAAATTTGCAGAAGAAAATAGAAAATAAAATATGAGTACATAAGAATGGAGTGAGCGAAATCGGAGAATTTGGAATTAAGATTAAAAATATAGAAGCTAGTACGTTATATGAATATAATAACGGAGTTAGAGATCATTATGAGTATAAAGACGCATTATTTACAAATAGTTTATTTAATGACTTTTTGAAAGAAAATGGATTAAAGGTTTGGAATGAGGAATCAACAAGAGATTTGATATGTCTTGAATTTAATTTTGGTTCCAGGTCGTATGAAGAAGAAAAAGAACATCTAATTAAAATTGCAAAAAAAGCACGAACAGAGTTTAAATTAGCAAAATCTAAAAAATACAAAGCCCAAATTATAAAAAAGAAAAATAAACGGAACAAAATAGCTTCTCTTATTCAATATGCAGAAAAAAACAAAGAAAGTTATCATAAACATACAAAAGAGGAACTTAGAGAAATTTTTTATAATGATGGTGTTAATGTAGAATACATTTCCAGAAAAAGAAATGGTGAGATAAAGAAAATAGAAGTTATTCATTATACAATGCTTTATAGAAGTACTGGAAAAGCGAAAAAAGGATCATGTATATTTATTAAAGATAAGTTGTATAAGAAAGCAATTAACTTTTTGTATATGGGAATCAAGTTGCCAAAAAATAATGCACCAATTGTGGAAATAAGCGCTTATGCTCCACTTGTTTCTAGTGCTATTGTTGGCAAAGTAAAAATCAATCCTAAGAACATTTTAATTTTAAAAGATATCGATAGAACATTCAAAACTGATGTGGTCAGTATAGAAACAGACAAAAATAAACATTGTACTGCTAAACATATAAGTGATTATATATTAAAAAATACACTCTTTGATGGACAGGCACTAATTGATAGCAGCATTTTCCCACATTGGGGAAACGGATATATTTTATTAAGACATCATTTTTGTAAAATGGCAAGCTTTTCATGCAATATTCAAAAGTTTTTTAGAGACTATTTTGGTGATAAATACTATACAGCGACTGTTGAAGATATGTTTGGTAATAAACACTATGTAAAAGATATTGAGCTTATTACAACAGATAACGCGATGAAGTGGCTAAAGTTTGATGTATCATATGAATACTGGTGCGAAAAAGTATATGAAAATGATTGCATGTTTGGAATAGTAAAAACAGCACATCCAAGTAAGCTTGGAAGTGTTCAACGTATGAGTTATCAAATGGTAAATTCACTTGACGAAAATATCATGGATAATGTAGTAAAAGAAAGTGTTGATTATATTGTAAAATTGAAACAGGACAATAATGTATTCCTAGAATTTTTGAATAAAAACAAAAATTTTTCTAATGATTTTGAGGTACTAATTGCTTTATGTGAACAAAATCATGATTTTACAAGAAGTGAATATTTTAGACAGAGGAAACGTAAGATCATTGAAAATTATGTATTTAATCTAAAAAGCGGAAAAATAATACAAAATGCTGATAATCTCGTTATAGTTGGATCTCCATATGCAATGCTACTATATGCTGCAACTGGATCAGAAAATTCAGTGGATGATGATGATACATTTTTTGTTGAAGACGGTACAATTCAATGCTATACGGAAAGATTTAATAGTGGAGAATATTTAGCATTCTTTCGAAGTCCATTTAACTCTAAAAATAATCTAACCTATTTGCATAATACATACAATAAAAAATTTGATAAATATTTTAATTTTGGGAAACAAGTTATTGCTGTTAATATGAACGGAACAGATTTTCAGGATAGAAATAATGGTTCTGACCAAGATTCATACAGTGGATATACAACGAATCAGAAAGATATAGTAGAACATGCAAGAAAATGTTATATTGATTATCCCACAATTGTCAATAATATTCCAAAAGAAAAAAATGTATATTCAAATACAATGAGTGATTTTGCAAAATTGGATAATAATCTTTCTAACTCACAATTAGACATTGGAGAATCTAGTAATCTGGCTCAACTTGCACAAACATATGCATGTAATTTTAATGATAAAAAATATATTGATTACGTATGCATATTAAGCGTGATTGCTCAAATTGCGATCGATTCAGCGAAAAGAAGATTTGATATGGATACAACAGAAGAAATTCGTCGCATAAAAAAAGATATGGATATTTCACAACACAAATATCCGGTTTTCTGGAGTGTTATAAAAAAAGATTTTAACAAAAAGAATATTAATCCTAACCTGTGTTGTCCTATGAATTATCTTTATAATTTATCAATACCAGAGTTTCACTCATCTAAAACCACTCTTCCAATGTCTTATTTCTTCTTGAAACCATCTGTTACTGTAAACAGAAAAACTTGTAAAAAAGTGGAAGAATTAATTTCTAAATATTCGATGAAATTATTTGAATATAATATAAATGAAAGCAATGATGAAGGATATCTTTTGTTGAGGAATGATTTTAATGATATGTTAAATGATATTCAAAAAATAAGAATATCAAGAAATTATATCGGATTATTTGCTTGGTTAATTGATAGAGCATTTATGATTACTCCACAAGTATTTAGAAATAACATGAAAATAAGATCAACAATTAGTAAGAATAAATCAATTCTACTTAAGACTTTATATCAAGTTAATAGTGCATCTTTACTAAAATGTTTATCAAAAAATTGTTAAAAATGACGTTTTTTGGGTACACCTAATTTTGATAATATGATAAAAACGCCGTAAATTCGTCGTTTTTCACAAATTCTAATATCCCCTTATGAGGGAGAAAGCGCGTATTTGCACAAGTACCCTCCTCGCTACGAAATATGCAAATGCGAGAAATAAATATGCAACACGTGATTATAATATAGCCCCTTAATGGGGCTAGGGCTTAGCCCGAATATATAAGCACTTGCTTATGGATACAAATACCTCAGTGCAGATTGGCTAGTCACCATGCTGAGAATATATGAAAAGTGAGTTGTGGTATAATGCGATAGTTTTATACTGCAGCTTCTGGAATGATGTGAATCATAAACAGAAAGACGGAAACTGTCAAAACTAAATATATGTACAATAATATATTGCCGTAAAACGCAATTGCCAGATCGCTGACATAATAGACGACTCCAGTGGAGTAATAATCGTGATGCCTGTATCGGTGGAATGTTACAGAGAGATAAGTAGCGAAAATCCAAATAAGTCAGTTGCGTCGTTGATCGGAAGAAATTCCAGTATAAGATCTGTCGAATGTACGAGTAGCCCAAAGTGACGTGAGATTAATACATAAAGAACAAAAAAATTAAATCTTATTATGAATTTTCTTAATACGCTGAATGACCTGGGTGAAAGTTTCTCGTAACCAGTCGAGACTACAATTACTGTTTCCAGATGCAAAGGAAGTCTAAGGGTAGCTCCCTTATTCTCAGCCCTTTGTAAGTAGTGGCAGAACATTATGACAATATGTTTGAGTAGGAAGAAGTTCCATTTGTATTTATAATCAAGTGCTTATGCGCGCACTTGACGATTTCTAATCTCCTTTTCAGTTAGTAATAGCATTGCTGTTCTGGTAGTGCTGTTGCTAACATCTTAGGAGTATTTTAGCCCGTTCGCCAAGCGGTAAGGCACAGGACTTTGACTCCTGCATTTCAGTTGTTCGAATCAACTACGGGCTGTTTCACCTTAAGTGTTGCGCTGACCGTCAATCAGTGGCGCACAAAAACCTGCTGATTATTATCTGGGTGACACTAGATTAATACGAAAGCCGCTCTAGGTTTATTATGTTCTATGTAACTATTCACATAACAATATATTTTGTCGTCCTTGTGGATGGGTGTTTTGGACGAGCAAACAATAAGCTGCATTAATCCTCTGTGGTAAGGGGTCGATCTTGAAAAATCGATAGTAGCCGCTTATGCGGTGTCTAAGTTCAAATCTTAGGTGCAGCGTTATATGCAGGCGAGTGGAACGGATTACCACGTCAGACCCATAATCTGAAAATACTGGGTTCAACTCCCAGGCTCTGCAATACTCTCCCACTGTGGAGAAATATACAACGAAAGGAATGTTTTATCATAGTTCTTATTACAGACAAAGAATGTAAATTTTTGTTAAGCAAAGGCTGGAAATGGCGAGATCATATTCATCGCACTGTATCCGGAGCAAACAAAAAATACGCAACAGAAAATTATCGATTGATGCAAGATCTGGAGAATTTTAGATCACAGTCGATTAAAGAAACAATTCAGATTAAAAAACGTAAAAAATAACTAGAATTAAACTAGAGGAAAGGTGGTTTTTACAATCGCCAAAAAGAAAAAAGATTCTATAAAAATTTCGTTTATTGATTGCCCATCATCTGAAGATGTGACGGGAAGTCTTATTTTCATATCTACTCCAAATCATAAATTCATTGTAGATGCCGGGCTTTATCAAACAAATGATAGATATGAGAATTTCTTGGTAAACAATCGCAAATATAAAGAATTCAAACCAAAAGAATTGGATTATGTATTTATCACTCATAATCATGGAGATCATTGTTTGTTGCTTCCTAAATTGTTTAAAGATGGATGTAAAGCAAATGTAATTATTGCAGATGGTTCTGCAGAAGTTTTAAAAGATATGGCTGAAGATTGTGCAGAAATAAACGAGCGTGATGTACTAATTATCAATAATCAGCACGATAAGCATTATGAATCTTTATATGATTTAAACGATGTTCATAATATGATAAACCATACTGTAGAATTCCCAATGGAAGAAAAAATAAAGATTGATGATGAATTATCATTTGAGCTAATTCCTAGTGGTCATCTGCTTGGAAGTTGCCAAGTTTTGCTTTATCTTACAGTAAATAACATTACAAAAACTGTTTTAGTAACTGGAGATATTGGGAATAAAATTGTCGGAAATCGATTTGTTGGAGAATATAAACAAGTCAAAAACGCTGATTATGTTATTGCAGAATCTACTTATGGAGATAAACCAGATATTAAAACCGGTAGAAAAGAAAGAAAAAATGATTTAGAAAAGTTTAAATCAATTATCGATACGCAGATTCATGATTTAAAAGGTCGTGTGATTATACCAAGTTTTGCACAGTCTCGCAGTGCTCAACTTGTGCTTATGGTTTATCAATTATATAAAGATAGTAATTGGAAACCGAAAGTGTACATCGATTCACCATTAGCAATTAAATTGTTTAAGGATTATGAAAACTGTCTGGATGGAAAAGATAAAGAAGACTTCGATGAAATGCTGCATAGTGGAATGTTTCATTTTGTAAAAGAACCTGTGGATAGCAAAACACTTGTAGCAAGCAATGAACCATGTCTGATAATCTCAACGAGTGGTATGTGTCAAGTCGGTCGTATTCGCCACCATTTAAAAAAATGTGTAATTGATCCAAATGCAACTGTTCTGTTTGTAGGATTTAGTACAGATGGAAGTTTAGCTTCTTTACTTAAAGATAATAAACGAAAAACAATTACAATTGATCAAAAAGAATATCCTTGTAGATGTGCATCGTATTCATTGAAATCTATGAGCGGACATGCTCCGTTCAATCAACTTGTTGAGAATTATACAGAAATAAATTGTCAGAAAATAATTCTACATCATGGTTCAAAAAAGGCAAAAGAAATTTTAAAACAAGCTTTAGAAAAAGAATATGAAAAGAAATGTAAATCAACTCGTGTTGTAATTGCAAATTCGAGTCTAAAAATTACAATTTAATTTTATATTGCAGGTAACGCATATGAAAGAAAATAAAACATTATTATCATATATTTTAGGCGCATGTACAATCGTAATATTTCTTCCGATTGTAGAAGAATTAGTTAATGTTACTCTTTCCTGGATTGAATATCTGAAAATACTTCCAGGAAAACTGGTTATTAAAGGTAATGCAGAACTACAAGAGTTACAGTCAAATTCAGAGACTGAAGAAGTTGATACGTGTGCAATTGGATTCCATTATGTGCCAGAAGATAACGAAGATGATTATTATGATGATGAAGAGTAGTTGATTACTGCTCTTCTATTTTTAGTTTAAAGGAGAAAATTAGAAATGATTAAAATTACAAAAACAAAAGAAAAATTAACGCCGGCAAAACAGAATATCCAATTAGATGGTATTTATGTAAAAGATCTAAAATTTGTAGATGAAACAGGTGATATTACACAGCAAGTTATTGAAGCTCTTCCGGAAGGAACGGAACAGGTTGGATTTAAAATCACTGTGGAATTACCATCGGACTCCGAAGAAGAATAGAGAGTAGGTGGACGCTATAGTACATAACTATAAAAGATTTGATGGTGAAAGTGATGATGAACTCATCCTGAGAATCTGTAATGATAAAGAAAATATCGGAACGTGGAATGATGTAGCCGCAGTTCTAAATTCTATTCTTGGTCAAAATTATAGTGAATCTGCTTACAGAAAAAAAGTTCAGTATTTTCAAAAGGTTCTTGATGCAAACCAGTCAAAATTTACAGACAGTGCTGCACAGTTGCAAGAACTAAAAGAAGAACGAATTCTTTTGGAAAAGGAACGTGTCAAGACACGCGATGAACGAAATGAATATCGTAGATTAATTCGTGAGGAAGCTCGAAAAGAATCTTATAGAGAACAGATTTTAAGATCCATTTCAGAATATCACGGACAACCATTAGATTATGATAAGAAAAAACAATTTACAGGAATTTTGAAGGCAGATAATGATTTGGTGATTTCTGTAACGGATATTCACGCAGGTATTGAAATCGATAATTGGTTCAATAAATACAATACAGATGTTATGTATGACAGATTTAGACAATATCTGGACAAAATTTTTGAAGTTTATTTGCGACATGGATCAGAAAATATTCATGTAATTCTAAGTGAACTGATTTCAGGATTAATTCACAACTCACTTCGTATTGAAAGTAATCAAAATCTAATTGAGCAATTCTTATCCGTATCGGATTGTATTTCACAATTTTTATCTGAACTTAGTTATAAATTTAATAAAGTTCATGTTTATGTTTGTCCTGGAAATCATTCTAGGTTGCATGCAAAAAAGGAAGAATCTTTAAAAGGTGAAAACATGGACTGTCTCGCTATTCCATTTTTGCAAGCCAAATTGCAGAACTTTAAGAACATTGAATTTCACGAAAATAAAATTGATGAATCACTTGCAATGTTTTCTGTTAGAGGAACGAAAATTTTTGCGGTGCATGGCGATAAAGATGATCCAAAAACAGTTGTGCAGAAACTATCTTTATTAACGCAAATACGTCCAGATATTCTATATATGGGTCATCGTCATGTAAATGCGATGTCTACTGTTTATAATGTGAAAATTTTACAATCAGGTTGTATTTCTGGAACAGATAACTATTGTCTGGATAATCGATTGCAGAATAAACCAGAGCAATTGATTTCTGTTATTACTGACAACGGATTAGATTGTGTATATGATGTTAAATTTCATTAATGAGGTATATAACTATGGAATACAAAGATGAATTGCCAGTATTGGATTATGAAGACCTTGTTTCTTATATTATGGAGAAAAGTCAATATCCCAAAACAGATATTGAGACAATTCTTGATTTAGAGACAGAATATATGGAAAAAATCGGAATTATTTCCGAAGAATAAATTTTACAAAATACTTAAAAAGTTAGGAGATTATAAAATGACAAGATCAGATTTAATTAAAACAATTGCAGAAAAAGTAGACGGAGTAACACAGGAAAAAGCAAAAGAGATTGTTGCTGTAACTCTTGATTCAATTGCAGATGCACTTACCGCTGGAGATAAAGTACAGTTCGTCGGATTTGGAAGTTTTGAAGTAAGAGAAAGAGCTGGAAGAACTGGACGAAATCCACAGGATGGAAGTGAAATTTATATTGAGCCATCTAAAAATGTAAAATTCAAAGCAGGAAAAGAATTAAAAGATAAAGTAAATGCTTAAGATTGGCGGTGTATCTATTTGAAAAAAGAAATGATTAAGAAAACATATGATAATATCTATGAATTATGTGAAGATGTTGTAGATACATATGATGTACTAGAATCAAACTACGACAATAATATTGTTTCTATTATTGCTAAATACGATGAGGCAAGTCTCATTGTTTCGGAATTATGTACAATGGACTTCTCCCTTTTTTCATGCGAATTACATGATCCGGAGTTTGCTGGATATACTGATGAATATTTGATTGAGATTATTGAAGATAAAATCTTTTGTGAGCCAGCAAAACGTAACGGTGATTACATTGGTTCTGGCAGTTCTATTGTATATGTATTAGACGACTGCAATTCGAAAGTCATCTCTAAATTTGAAGCAGACTATGCATATGAAGTACATTTGTATGATGAGAATGATGAAGATGATATGGAATATGATCGTGATGGATGTATCTTCTGTGACGAGTGCGACGAGTATGATGAGCATGGTTTTTTGTTGGATGATGATTATGTAGATAACAAAGACTTACATGGTTTTTCTGCTAGTAAGAGTGATGATTATGGTTGTCACTCCGTATCATTTTATTCAACAGAGCAAGTTAATCATGACAATATGATGGATTTACTTCGTATTTTTGGATTATAAATTTTCTGTTATATATGTACATTTCAAAGATCCGTAGGTGTCAAAGCTTACGGATCTATTTTTGTGTTCTCAGTTAAGAGAATAAGAATTAGAAACATCAGTGAAAGGAATGTGTCGGGTAAGCTACGACCGCGCTGTATGTTCAATTGGTCAGATGGAGAATCTGGTAAAGAGTTAAAGTAGGACGGTTAATACTCTCCTATCTCTACCTTCAATTAAAAATATTGGAGGAATTTTATATGGAAGAAATTATTTTACAAAACAAAAACGGGAAAATTTTAGCAAGTAGTCGTGATGTAGCTGAAAAGTTTGGGAAACTGAATAAACATGTCAATGAATCCATCAAAAAACTCATGGTCGAAAATTCGACCGTGAAAAATATGTTTGAAAAAACAACATACATCAGTAGTCGTGGTCGAGAAGAAAACGAATACTTAATGGATAGAGATGGGTTTTCTCTTCTTGTTATGGGGTTCACTGGTAAGAAAGCATTAGAGTGGAAATTAAAATATATTGAAGCTTTTAATAAGATGGAAGAGAAATTAAAATCATCGAATATTCTTACTGATGAAGAAAAATTAAAACTTCAATTATTTAGTAAAGATCCAGCCGAAGTTGCTTATGCACATAACAAACTTGTTGAAATTGCTACCGCTCCACTCATTGCAGAAAATACAGTAATGAAACCAAAAGCAAATTACCATGACGAAGTATTAAACAAAGATGATCTTATTAATACTACTGTTATTGCAAAAGATTTAGGATTGCGTAGTGCAGCAAAATTAAACAACATAATGCATTCAAATAATATTATCTTTAAAAATAGCTCCGGAACATGGTGTCCTTATGCAGACTATGAATGGATTATTACTGAAAACTATGCAGATTATAAAAGCTATAATGTTGAAAATTCTAATCCATGTTTGAAATGGACTGAAAAAGGAAGAAAATGGATTATTGAAAATTATGGGAAATGGATCTGCAACTCAAAAAATTAATTAAATACATATGGTTTGTCAGTTTGACAAGTAAAGAGAATTGTAAACTAATCGTTCGTCTCTACCATAAAAATAAAAATCCAATGCAGTTTAGCTGTATTCTTCAATGATACATTGGATTTTCAGGAGAGATACGGTGGAAGTCATGAGCCGCCGGACAAGCGTAACCTCATTCGCGCTTCTCTCCTATTTCTATGGAGTGAGGAGAAATGAGGGAGTATGAAATATGGGAAAACATTATCTAAATGTTGACGGTAAAAAAGTTTTAACAACAGAAATAACATATGAAGATTTAGTAATGTTATATAAACAATACATTGAAAAATTTAATGAAGTTCCCGTGTTTTCTAAATGTACATTAAAAAATAACATGCCACAAGGTAGAATTATAAATAAGATTATTTCTAATAAAGGAATTACATATAATGATTTTCTGTTACAGTTTGGAAAGGTTTCTCATGTAAGAACAGAAAGTAAAGATTATGATTATTATGTTAATAGATTTATAAAATTATGTAGTGATCATGTTTTAAAAATTCAGGATTTAATTAATAATGAATATGGTCTTCCGAATGCAAATTGGTTTATAAAATATTGTCCTGATAAAAATGTGAAAACATATAATGACTTTATAAAATGGTGTGGGCTTAAAGAAAATAATCAGGCTTTTGATAAGAATTACATTTCGGATTGTCTTGTTAAATTGCAAAACGAATTACAGCGTCCAATAACACAAAAAGATATTACAAAAAAATCTGTAGGATTCTCTATGATTGTTATTAAAAGATTGTTTGGATCTTTAACGAAGGCAAAAAGAGAATTAGGATTAGAAGAAACAAAATCAAAACCCATTAATTCATTTGAGTATTATAAAAATAATTTAGACGAGTCTCTTAAAAACATTAAAAAATTTAAAAATAGAAATTATATTTCTTGGGCTGATATTGAAAACCCATTATATTGTAAAAATACTATAAATCACAAAACAATTAAGAAAGCATTTGAGCGTGAAAATATTGATATATTCTCATATATAAAATCAAAGGGCTTTCATAT
>OGCV01000701.1_pt1 | contig 12108 bp, 9 predicted proteins | sample 1570201 | NCBI WGS metagenome assembly OGCV01 (sample SAMEA2582162, study PRJEB24529) | metagenome
TACACCGTAGCCGTACAGGCAAGGCTATACGAAGCTACGATTATTACCTATTACTTATTACCTATTACTTATTCATTAATCCTTGTTAATTCTTATATCCAAAAGCATGATTGGCGTGTTATTTGCGATATAAAAGTATGAACGATTAAATTCATAAAACATGGCTTATATAGATTATTATAAGATTCTTGGAGTTGACAAAAGTGCTTCTCAGGATGATATAAAGAAGGCTTTTCGTAAGTTGGCCCGGAAGTATCATCCTGACCTGAACCCTAATGACCCAAGTGCGAAGGACAAGTTTCAGGAAATCAATGAAGCCAATGAAGTACTGAGTGACCCTGAGAAGCGTAAGAAGTATGACGAGTATGGGGAGCATTGGAAGCATGCCGATGAGTTTGAAGCTCAGAAAAAAGCGCGGCAGCAAGCCGGTGGCTTTGGAGGTGCCGGAGGTTTTGGCGGATTCGGTGGTGGCGGTCAGGGATTCTCTGATGGTGACGGAACGTATTGGTATTCGTCCGACGGTGGCGGTGGATTCTCCGGAGGTAATGCCGGTGGTTTCTCCGATTTCTTCGAATCGATGTTCGGGCATCGGGGCAGGGGACAAAGTTCTGCCGGATTCCGTGGACAGGACTTTAATGCGGAGCTTCATCTTTCACTTCGTGATGCTGCTCAGACGCATAAACAGATATTGACTGTCAATGGTAAACAAGTACGTATTACCATTCCCGCAGGTGTGGCCGACGGGCAGGTGATTAAACTGAAAGGTTACGGAGCTGAAGGTGTGAACGGAGGTCCGGCCGGTGACTTGTATATCACTTTCGTCATTGCCGAAGACCCTGTATTCAAGCGTTTGGGCGATGACTTGTACGTAGACGTGGAAGTAGACCTTTATACTGCTGTATTGGGTGGTGATAAAGTCGTTGATACGCTGGACGGTAAAGTGAAACTGAAGATCAAACCGGAGACTCAGAATGGAACGAAAGTGCGTCTGAAAGGCAAGGGATTCCCGGTCTATAAAAAAGAAGGACAATTCGGTGACTTGATTGTTACCTATTCCGTCAAGATTCCGACGAATCTGACAGAAGCGCAGAAGGAGTTGTTCCGCCAATTACAGAGTATGAATTAAAATGAATGAGCACTATGCAGACCGAATTAATTATTGTCAGTGAATACTGTCAAAAGTGTCATATTGAACCTTCATTCATTGAGATGTTGGAAGAAGGTGGTTTGATTAATGTACGTACCGAAGCCGGCAAGCATTATCTGCTTGTTTCTGAACTTCCGAACGTGGAACGTTATAGTCGGATGTACTATGACTTATCCATCAATATGGAAGGCATTGACGCCATTCATCATATGCTGGAAAGAATGGACGATATGAGGCGTGAAATTACTTCCCTCCGCAAGCAACTTCTGTTGTTTCGGGAAAGGGAAATAGAGGAAGCGGACTGGTAAAAAAACGAAGCCTCTGTTTGATGCAAACGAAGGCTCTATTTATAGCAAACAGAGGCTCTGTTCACGTAGATCAGAGCCTCTGTTTTATTCGGACCGTTACAGTACAAAGAAAACTATCTGATGTACGTGCAGATTTCTTCCAGATAGCGTGCGTCCGTTTCATCAAAGCTGTCCGGTGTATCACTGTCTATATCCAGCACTCCGATGACGTTTCCTTCTTTTATAATAGGTACTACTATCTCTGACCTGGAATCGGAACTGCAGGCTATGTGACCGGGAAACAGCTCTACATCAGGAACAATCAGCGTCTGCGCTTCCTTCCATGCCGTGCCGCAAACTCCTCTGCCGAAACGAATGCGTGTACAGGCGATGGGACCTTGAAACGGTGCTAATACGAGTTCGTTGCCTTCCACCATATAAAAGCCGACCCAGAAAAAGTGGAAAGTCTGCTTCAGTGCGGCGGCAATATTTGCCAGATTGGCGATACGATTCGTTTCCGAGCTTACCAATGCTTGTAGCTGTGGAAGCAGTTCACGATATTTCTCTTCTTTATTACCTGTGTGAATCAGTAAATTTTCTGCCATCTCTTTTCTATTTGATTTGGTTTAGAATACTCGGGTCTTTTATTTTATCATCCTCTGCGAAGAAAATGATTTTCGTCAGTATCTCCGCTGTTTTCGGGTCTTCATCCACAAAAGGCAGGAACAGTCGTCCGCGACTTTGCGAGTGTACCGGAAGAACGGCTATTTGTGCGCCGCCTGCTTTATGGATAACACCACTGCCTAAATGAATGTTGTATTTGCCCAGCTTGCCTTCGATGTATGCAAAGTTCCCTTTCACCCTGACGTTGCTGAAGTGGAACAGGGGCAGGGTGAGTTCTACCAATGCACGGCGCATCTCGATGGTTGAATGGCTGGTTTCCGGATCGACACTTCCGGCGTGAGCCACACTGACGGCGAGGTCTACATCCCTCATCACTTCGGAGAAGATAACAGGTGGAATCTCCGAAATCTTCATCGGTTTATAATCCTTGCGGTTATGGAAGCAGACAAATTCCAGCGTGGGAGCTTCGATGTCGGCAGGAGAGAACCAGTCCGCCATCGCATAGATCGTGGCAATAATATTCTCTTTATAGTATATTTTCTGAAGTCCGTCCTCGTAATCGGCTACCCAGCGCCGTCCTTTCAGTACGGCAACCGTTTTCTGCGGTTGAATCTGATTTCCGGCATAACGGCGGGATTGTGTAGCGCTTTCCTCTTCCGTTGTCGGGATGTACAATTCGCGGAATACCTGCTTGAAAGGCTGGCGGATAGCTTTGTCAAACAAGAACTTCTGATAAGCATGCCAGTTGCCACTCGCATACAGGTCTGTGGGATGGGCGATGCGCAGTTCCTCTTTCGGAGTGAGCGGAAGGCAGATGCCGTCAGCCGTTATCAATAGGCCGTCGGTGTAGAAGCCTGTTCTGCCGTTGCTGGTAAAGACCAGATTTCTAAGTAGCGGCCAGATAACCGGATTCTTCATCAGTTTGCGCAGTTCGTTTTCCTCAAAACGGGTACAGTCTTCCATTGCCTGTTCGAGCATGATGCGGGAACGGGCGTGCTGTTCCTTCAGTTTTTTGTGTACCGCTTTCAGTTCTTCCACGTATGGATGCTTTTTCAGTTTGGGAGGCAGGCTGTTCAGCTCTTTTCCGGCTCTTACTTGTTTGATTTCCGGTTTGCCCTCATTGTTGACTTGCACATAGACTTCCACGCCTTCTATTTCTTTGGGGGTCAGGTAAGGAGTGATTTCTTTGATCAGTTCCGTTTCCATGCTCCATGTCAGACGGGTGACGTCTCCGTAACCGGAGTTACGTGCCAGGTTTTGCAGGGCGATGGTAACGGCTTTCTTCTCACTTTCCTGTCTCTGTGCACCAAATTCCTTGCTTTCTTTCAGGAACTTTTGCAGGAACTGATAGCGTTCGAGCAATTCCTTGTCGGCTTTTCGTCCCAGCGGGATAAGGCCGTAGCTCATCAGTAAGTCTTTATTTCGCTTCGCTATGATTTCTTTCTTCGCGTCTGCCGCTTTGGTCTTGCCGTTGACGGCATCGGCAAATTTACGGGCACGGGTATGGGTGTTGCTTAATGAAATGTATTTGGCTGCATTGTACACTACTTCGAAACGTTCCTTGCCGATGGTCTTGTAGGCTTCCTTGAACCAGTCGATGTCAAAAGCACCTTCCTGAAGGTCTTCTATGGCAATCGGGGTATATCGGGCGATGATCGCTTTCTTCTTGTCGTCGAAACACTCGCTGGTATGGGCGTGGAAGTAGTAAGCGGCGCTTTCCAGTCCTTTCCATCCGGTCGCTTTTTCGGTGAGTTCCAGCCATTGCGGGGCGAACATGGCAGCTTCCACCAGTCGTATATGGCTGATGTCGGCCTGACTGGCGAGGCTTTTGAGTGTATCGCTGTCGTCGTCCGGAGACGGGTAGCAGGCATGGAGCAGGCTGCTCAATACTCCCCGTTTGGTGTTGCGCCAGTTGTAACTGTCACGTATGAAGGTGTCTTTGCCGAACGCTTGCAGGATACGGATCAGTGTTTCCGCTCCGTAGACGCGGTGAAGCTCTTCCGCCAGACGGGTGACCTGAGTCTCGGAATCTCCCCGCTGCAATTCTATTTCCAGAATTCGGTTCACAACTTTCTGGGTCAGTGAATGGAAGAGGGAGTGGTTGCGCTCGTCCAGTGCCGAAGTGATATCTTTGATGCGTGTGGGCGAGTTGACACGTCCCATCAGTTCCCGGTATATTTCTTCGGTAGGAATCAGTCCCAGCATCCATGCGTGGGCAAAGTCCATGCTTTGCAGGTAGACTTCGGTTTCTTCCAGTTCGGGAGTATGCTCCATATAGTTGGTGAGCTTGTAGAGCTGGTACCGGACGGTGAAATAACGGGTGAAGAGAGCGTCATTGATGGGATGCTGAGGCGCGTCGAGCCAGAACCGTACGAACTTGTTGTTGTGTATCGGGTAAACAATCTCCCTTGCTCCATATTCCTGCTTGTCTCTGAGCCATGTATGCTTATTGGTGTATTGACGGAAGATATTCTTCGTATTGAGCAGAGGAAGCAACTGCAAAAGCATATTGACGGAGAACTGCTGATAAGTTGCCTCGCTTCTGTATTCATGTGCCAGTCCGTCGATAATATCTTCTATCTGCCTGTAATAGGTCAGCTTGCGGAGCGACTTTTGCAGCCCGCGGTAAGTGAAGCCTGCATACATCTTATTGATAATCGGTTCGAACGTGTTGAGCGATTGGATGGCGGCTTCCTTGTCTTCCTGTTCTTCTTCGTCAAATTCATCGTCTTCGTCCTCTTCTATTTCGTTGGGTGCTCCGGTAGAGGCCAGCATGAATTTCATCATCAGCAATTTGTCGTAACTGCCGATTTCCTGTTGATAGAAATTCTGCCAGAGTTCCGGAAGTCCGAGTTCGCTCAGTCCGTCGTAGTGCTTGTACCAGTTCAGTAAGACACTGTTGCCCACCAGGCGTACTTCACCGTATTTATCCGTGAATTCGTCTTCTTTATGCTTTTCGATGTATTTGTTCAGCTTGTCGAAGATCGCTTTGGCTTTTCCTAAACGAATAAACTCAAATGCTTTCTTCACATTGAATCCGGCATCGGGAGTAATCGGAGGCAGGCTGACTTCAAGCGCAGGATTGTATAGCCCGAAGCCATTCTCTAGGGTATAGTTGCTTGTCGTGCTCTGTTCCGTACCGTCTCCGATCAGCGATTCGATCAGAACCTTCTCTTTGGCGTTCGGTTTCTGAATCTCTCTGACGGTGGACAGTAGTTCCTGATATCTGTCTTTCAGAAAATCGACATTGCGGATGCTCTTCATCATATCCAGCCCGGCAAGGCGGCGTTCGGCATTCTTGTTGCTCAGCAACCGGCGGATACTGGCTGCCAGTTGTGCTTCCGGCTGTTTCATCAGCAGATTGATGGCATTGATACGCATCTCGCTATATTTGAAACGGAGCAGTTCTTCTATATTCTGATACTGTTCGGGGGACAGGGACATTTCGGACAATACTTTGTATGCTTCGTCCCGTATGTCTGACGAACGGTCGCCGAGTGATTGCAGTACATACTCCTGCTCCACCTTGCTTTCGGTATGGGCCAGAACGATTCCGATATAGCTGGCACGGCTGTAAGATTCGAGTGCGGGAAGATACGTGCAAAGTTCCTCTCTCAGTCGGATATCGTTGGTCATCCATGCGATGTATGCCATTTTGTGAACTACATCCGAACGGGTGAGCACTACACAATCCCACGGGAACACATAAGGCGAATAAATCTCCTTGGCGGAAATAGACTGATAGACTTGTTTCAGATATCCGTAGTGACGGACCGCCTCTTCCGGTGATTCAAAATAATCGCTGAGTGTGGGAGCTTCCTTGTTATCGCTGTATCGGCTCAGATAAAGACCGTCCATATAAAGAGGAAGGATAGCCGCCACCACTTTCGGGTCGTCGTGCCATACCTCGAATGCGTCTTTGCTGATCAGATGATTCATCTGAGAGGATTGCGTGCAGCGCAGGAAGTACAGTAATGTCTGTATCTGATGCTTGGCTCCCTTTCGGAGGATGTCCGGTACGATGGCTCTGATCTCGTCCGTATCATAGAATCCGATGCTCCATAAAGCCAGATAAAGTTCGACTGTATCCTTGCTTTGCAGGGCATTGCGGGCTGTTTCCGGATGATTCAGGAAATTCCAGATCAGTTCGACATACTTGTTGGTAATCCGTTCGCTGCTGTCCTGTTCGCCGATTCCGGTGCATACGGCGATGCTTCGCTTGACGGAGGCAAAACGTTGCAGTCCGTTGTTATAGATGATGGAGAATAGGTAGAGGTAACTTTCGGGACATCCTTCGTCCATCGTTTCCACGATGGCTTGGCGCAGTCCTTCCTGTAGCTTGGCTGCTAATAGCAGTTTGCCTTCCAGCTCCAGAAGCGGGCGGTATCCGCTGATGGAGATGGCGTGGAGATACCAGCGTTGCAGGCGGTGGACGTTGTTTTCGCTGGTCAGTACCTGATTCAGGTATTCGATTACTTTTTCGTTACCTTGTGCTATTTGTGCGGCCAGCCAGTAGGAAGAGTTCATATAGCCGCTGAATTCTTCTGTATCTTCGGGTGTATTTCCTCCTTTTAAGATCGCTTCTACTGAAAATCCGGTAGCGCGTAACTTCAGAAACTGTAGCCATGCGTCTCTGGCGTGGTCCAGATGATTGGACGGATTGGCGGAACGCTGGGCGCGCCGGTCGTATCCGATGGTATGCGGACAGCGTGCTTCGAGTTGCAGATAAGTATGGAACAGTCCGGCGAATTCGTCGCCCAACATATAGCGGAACAGCGTGTTAAGTCTGCCATCCATCAGATTGGCAATGCTTTCGATGTTTTCTTCCCGGATGATCTCCTCCAGACGAGGTTCCAGTATCTCACTGAATATACCATACCGTCCTCCCATGTCCAAATCCTCCATGAACAGGTCGAATAGGGTAAGCGTTTCCGGCTCCAGGCTTGATTTTTCCTTTAGTAAACTCTCCAAATAGGGGTTTAGCAGCTTGTTCAATTTGTCGTTGTAAGTAATTCTCATGACTTTAAGCTTTTAGAGTTTATATTGCAGTTACCAAAGTCTTCCTGACAGCATTGTCAGCCGGATAAAGGTAAGTGTAGATTCTTCTTTCAGTTGGACGGAGGAGGATAATTCTCCAAGTTCCGCATCGTCCAGAAAGATGCGGAAGATTCCGTCTTCATATGATTGTAAAGCGTTGATGATAGCTTCGGTTTCCGCAGCCGGTCTGCCGTTATAGTTTGCTTCGAAGCCTACTTTGCCGGCGGCAGCCTTGTCTTCCATCTCTTCACTGGTGAGGTATTTCAGCATTTCACTTTGTTGCAGCCGTTCGTTGTACTCCTTTACTTGCCAGCAGACGACCGCTTCAATCAGTTCCTGCACACTGGCAGGAGGAGTAGGGAAATCGACCGGCATCTTTTCGATGCTGCATTTCCTTTTTCCTACTTGCTTGACTTGGATATATGCTTTCATACTTACTTTTATTTTTCGATTTGGCTCCTTTTGGGAACATAAAATATGACTTCACGAAGAGCGATTCCTTCGATATTCCATTCAAGTTTCTGAGACGCTTCGAGTGCCAGTATCAGAATTTGTGTATTTGATAAATCTGCAAAATGTAGCTTATCCTCGTGTAAAGGTCTGAGTCTAAACGCCATATTTCTCTCTTTTATTAAGTCGTAGATTGATATTACTCTCTTTTTGTACAAAAGTACAGAATAATAATGAAATAGAGGGTAAATGGGAGGGGGATATTTATGCGGACAACGAGAATACTAATACTTTGAGATTTAGTAAGTTCCTTTTGGAAAGAAGAGGACAAAAAAAGCATCCGCTTCGTTGGAAGGGATGCTTTTATCGTTAGTCACCCTTTTAGGGTTACTTTTTGTAGAAAGCAAGGTCTTCTTTATCCATATTTTTGATAAAGTTGGTATGCTTCGTAACTTCCGCTTCAGCAAAGTTCAGATATACATGTGCAGATTTGGAGAACAGGTCGGCAGCCTTGCTTGCGTCCTGAATCAGCAGGTGGCACATGATGATATCGGCAGCCATTTCCATCAGTCTGCGGGCTGTGAAGTCGAGCAGTTCCTGATCCTGAGCTTCTTTAACGGCGTTGGTGCTGGCTTCGAACAGGTCTGCCATCTTCTTCAGACGTGACATCAGCGGTTCCATTTCCGGTGAACAAGGTACTGTTTCGAATTCGCGGATCGTAGCAAGGTAAGAACCGTTGGTTACATAGCGGATAGCGGCTACAGTCTGCAACTGGGTAGTACCTTCGTAGATGCTGGTGATACGTGCGTCACGGTAGATGCGCTGGCAGGCATATTCCATCATGAAGCCCGAGCCTCCGTGAATCTGTATACAGTCGTAAGCGTTCTGATTCGCATATTCGGAGTTCATACCTTTGGCAAGCGGAGTGAAACTGTCGGCTAACTTTGCGTATTTCTTCTGTTCCAGACGTTCTTCCGGAGTCAGCTTGCGTTCGCGTGAGATGTCGTCCAGTGCTTTGTAGATGTCTACGTAGCGGGCTGTCTGATAAAGCAGCGCACGGCCGGCATCCAGCTTACCCTTCATAATGGCGAGCATGTCATACACAGCAGGGAAGTCGATGATTGCTTTTCCGAACTGCTTGCGGTCTTTGGCATAAGCCAGTCCTTCATTGTAAGCAGCCTGGCTCAATCCTACAGATTGTGCGGCGATACCCAGACGGGCACCGTTCATCAATGCCATTACATATTTGATCAGACCGAGTTTGCGGTCACCGCAAAGTTCGGCTTTGGCATTCTTGTAAACCAATTCGCAGGTAGGAGAACCGTGGATACCCAGCTTGTGTTCGATACGGCGTACATCCACACCACCCTGCCGCTTGTCATAGATGAACATGGACAGACCGCGACCGTCTCTCGTTCCTTCTTCCGAACGGGCAAGTACCAGATGGATATCTGCATCGCCGTTGGTGATGAAACGTTTCACACCGTTCAGCAGCCAGCAACCGTCTTTTTCGCTGTAAGTAGCTTTCAGCATCACTGCCTGAAGGTCGGAACCTGCATCCGGTTCGGTCAGGTCCATAGACATGGTTTCACCCTGACATACGCGGGGGATGAAGCGGCTGTGCTGGTCGGCATTACCGAATTCATACAGTGTTTCGATACAGTCCTGCAAAGACCAGATATTTCCGAAACCTGCATCGGCGGCAGCAACGATCTCGGCACACATGGTGTACGGAGTGATCGGGAAGTTCAGTCCGCCGAAACGGCGTGGCATTGTCATTCCGTTCAGACCGGCTTTGACCATCGCATCCAGATTTTCTTTAGTGCCGGAAGCGTATTCCACCCGTCCGTTGGCGCAGTGTGGACCTTCTTCGTCAACACCTTCAGCGTTTGCATTGATAATTTCGCCTGTTATTTCTCCGGTGATCTCCAATACTTTATCGTAAGAGTCCAGTGCGTCCTCAAAATCCAGAGGAGCGTAGTCGAATTCATCTTTATCTCTGTAGTTGCGTTCTTTAAGTTCGCAAATACGTTTCATCATCGGATTGTTCAAGTGATACTTGAGTTCCGGTATTTCTGTGTAAAAATTAGCCATCTTAATAATTGTTGTTTTTAAGGTAAACGAAAATTTGCAGGAACGATATACTGAACTTGTACAGCTTCTCCTTCTATTTTTCCGGGACTCCATACATTCTTTTTAGATTTGGCTACCTGCTTGAGTGTGGTCAAAGCTGCCTCATCTAGCATGGGATGTACAGACTTCACTACTTTCGGTTGTATAATATGCCCGTCTGTATCAATGATGAATTGCAAGACTACTATGCCCTGTATTCTATTGCGTACAGCTTCTTGTGGATATTGAAGAGTAGTTGCCAGTTTTCGTGCAAAGTTCATTGGTCCTCCGGGGAAGTCAGGAGCTTCATAGTAAGGCGTAAACGGAAGTTCGCTACCGTCTTCTGCCCAAAGTTTCCCTTCTATACAGTGATCGTGTTCGTAGAATTCTTCTCTGCGTATCTTTCCATCCGGATAAAATTGCACTAATTTACCGTTTCTTATTTTTTGATTAGCGTTATAAGGAGAATAGTTTTCAATTCTTTTGGGCTTGCCGTCCAGCGTATAGAATTCAACCTTAAACTGATTTTTGTCAGTTTTGGTCATGACCGCACATTCTACTGCGTTTTCCTTATCTGTCCATTGTGCAAGCTTGTCCACATAAATCGTATCTTGTGCGAACGAAGTATGTGTAATCCCTAAGGCTGCCAATACCAAAATAAGTCCTTTCATTTTACCTTGTTTTTACTTGCTATTCTGTTTATAATACTTAATCATCTTCGGCACAACTTCTTCGATGGTTCCGTTGATTACATAGTCTGCAATCGTGTTGATCGGAGCATCCGGATCGTTGTTGATAGAGATGATAATACCACTTTCCTGCATACCGGCGATATGCTGGATTTGTCCTGAGATACCACAAGCAATGTAGAGTTTCGGACGAACCGTTACACCTGTCTGACCAATTTGGCGGTCGTGTTCTGCAAAACCTGCGTCAACAGCAGCACGGCTGGCACCTACTTCGGCGTGAAGTTCCTTTGCCAGGCTGAACAGCAGGTCGAAGTTTTCTTTCGAACCTACTCCGTAACCACCGGCAATGATGATCGGAGAGCCTTTCAGGTTGTTCTTCGCTTTTTCTACGTGGCGTTCGATTACTTTGACCACATAGTCTGTGTCGGCTACGTACTTCTTCACGTCGTGGCGGATCACTTCTCCCTGATAAGCCGGAGAAACGATTTCTTTCTTCATTACACCTTCGCGAACGGTTGCCATCTGTGGGCGGTGTTCGGGGTTGACGATGGTTGCAACGATGTTACCGCCGAATGCCGGACGGATTTGGTACAACAGGTTCTTATAAACTTTTCCTTCTTTCTTATCTTCGTGGTCACCGATTTCAAGAGATGTACAGTCGGCAGTCAAACCGCTGGTCAAAGCCGAAGAAACACGCGGGCCGAGGTCACGGCCGATAACGGTAGCGCCCATCAGACAGATTTGCGGCTGTTCTTCTTTGAAGAGGTTTACGAGGATGGAAGTGTGAGGAAGTGAAGTATAAGGATAAAGTCCTTCAGCGTCGAAAACGTGGAGTTTGTCTACTCCATAAGGAAGGATTTGCTTTTCAATTTCTTTGAGGCCGGTGCCGGCAACTACTGCTTCGAGTTGGCAGTTGAGTTCGTTAGCCAACGAACGACCTTTTGTCAGAAGTTCCAGGCTGACGTCTGCGACGATGCCTTCTTCTATTTCGCAATATACAAATAAGTTATTCATGATTATCCGATGGTATGGTTAGCTAACAGTTCAACAATCAGGTCTTCCACGTCACGGTCGCTGCCGCTAATGGTTTTGCTCTCTTTAGCCTGGAACACGATGTTCTGAATGGCTTTCACTTTTGTCGGCGAACCGGACAGACCACATTGTGCGAGGTCACCGTTTACGTCGGCTACGCTCCATTCTACCAGATTCAGGTAGTCGCGTTTGTCATACAGGTCAGTATAATCAAGGTTACCTTGCTGTTTTTCGCTAACAGTTTTGGCATGTTTGTACTTCTGCACCAGTTTCGCGTTGCGCGGACGGCAAGGAGCTGCCGAGCCGTTGACAGTAATCACGATAGGCAACGGGCCCTCTACGGTTTCAACACCACCGTCGATGTGGCGTTTCACTGTAATCTTGTCTTTACCTACTTCCAGAATTTCTTCTGCGTATGTGATTTGGGTCAATCCCAACTTTTCTGCTACCTGCGGACCTACTTGCGCCGTATCCCCGTCGATAGCCTGACGACCACCAATAATAATGTCACAGTTACCTATTTTGCGGATAGCAGTAGCCAGCGCGTAAGAAGTAGCCAGTGTATCTGCACCGGCGAAAGCACGGTCGGTCAGCAAGTAACCGTTATCTGCACCACGGAAAAGTCCTTCACGAATAATGTCGGCAGCACGACCTGGTCCCATTGTCAGAATGGTAACGGTAGAGCCTGGATGAGCATCTTTCAGTCGAAGAGCTTGCTCGAGAGCATTCA
>OGCV01000727.1_pt1 | contig 11837 bp, 10 predicted proteins | sample 1570201 | NCBI WGS metagenome assembly OGCV01 (sample SAMEA2582162, study PRJEB24529) | metagenome
TTCTAATATTCACTTCCAAATTACGTCAACTTGATGTTAGGGATAATATATTTTTATTTTAATTATTAGAACGATAAATTATAGTTTTAATAAAATTTCCCTTTGATTTTTACAAAATTGGTATATAATATCTAAGGTAGAAAAAAGATTTTGAGAGATAAAAATGTTGTACAGGAGGAAAAATTATGACACTAAAAGAGTTACCAATAGGAAAGACAGCAACAGTTCTTTCTGTTGGAGGAGAAGGAGCTTTAAGACAACATTTCTTAGATATGGGAATTATTCCAAATGCTAATGTTACAATGATGAAGCATGCTCCAATGGGGGATCCTGTTGAGTTAAGAATAAATAGTTATGAACTTACATTACGTTTAGCTGATGCTGAAAAAATTGAAATTACAGATGTAAGAGATGAAGTTAGAAAAGAAAGAGAATTTTTAGAGAAAAAACGTATATCACACCCAGGACTTGGAGAGGGAGGAAAATATCATAAAAAAGAGGGAGAAAATCCTTTACCTGATGATGTGAAACTTACCTTTGCATTAGTAGGAAATCAAAACTGTGGAAAAACAACTCTTTTCAATCAACTTACAGGTTCAAATCAACATGTGGGAAACTTTCCAGGAGTAACAGTTGATAGAAAAGATGGAGTTATAAAGGGGTATCCAAATACATTAGTTACAGATTTACCAGGAATCTATTCACTATCACCATACTCAAGTGAAGAAATTGTTACAAGAGAGTTTGTATTAAATGAGTGTCCTAAAGGGATAATAAATATTGTTGATGCAACAAATATAGAGAGAAATCTTTATTTGACAATGCAGTTAATGGAATTAGATATTCCAATGGTATTGGCTCTTAATATGATGGATGAAGTTAGAGATAATGGAGGACATATTTTAATAAATGAGATGGAAGAGCTATTGGGGATACCAGTAGTACCTATTTCAGCAGCTAAAAACGAGGGAATAAGTGAGCTTATAGATCATGCTATCCATGTGGCAAAATATCAAGAGTATCCAAAAAGACATGATTTTTGTGATATAAATGATAATAAAGGAAGTGTACACAGATGCTTACATGGAATTATGCATATGATAGAGGATCATGCAGAGAAAGAGAGAATACCTCTACGTTTTGCAGCAAGTAAGATCACTGAAGGGGATAATCTAGTTCTTGAGAAATTGAAATTAGATGAAAATGAAAAAAATACAATAGATCATATAGTTGAGCAACTTGAAAATGAAAGAGGACTTGATAGAGCAGCAGCTATTGCAGATATGAGATTTAGCTTTATAGAGAAAGTTTGTCAAGAAACAGTAAAAAAACCGAGAGAGAGCAAGGGGCATATTAGAAGTATAAAGATAGATAAAATTTTAACAGGAAAATATACAGCAATTCCAGCATTTATAGGGATAATGGCATTTGTATTTTGGTTAACTTTTAATGTGATTGGAGCTTGGCTATCTGATATTTTAAATTTAGGTATTGAATGGATGACTTTAGGTGTGGAAAATCTTTTAGTCAGAGGAAATGTAAATGAGGTATTACGTTCTTTAATTATAGATGGAATCTTTAATGGGGTAGGAAGTGTAGTTGGTTTCTTACCAATTATAGTAACTCTTTTCTTTTTCCTATCTATGCTAGAAGATAGTGGATATATGGCAAGGGTTGCCTTTGTAATGGATAAACTTTTAAGAAAGATAGGGCTTTCAGGTAGAAGTATTGTTCCTATGCTTGTAGGTTTTGGTTGTACAGTTCCTGGGGTAATGGCAAGCCGTACTCTACCATCAGAAAGAGATAGAAAGATGACAATATTATTGACTCCTTTTATGAGTTGTTCAGCTAAACTTCCAATATATGGATTTTTCACAGCACTATTTTTTCCAAAATATGGGGCTCTAGTAATGGTGATACTATATTTTACAGGAATATTAGTAGGAATATTAATGGCTCTTTTAATGAAAAAATCTCTGTTTAAAGGGGAAGCAGTACCTTTTGTAATGGAGTTACCTAATTATCGTATGCCTGGAACAAAAAATGTTGCTCATCTATTATGGGAGAAAGCAAAGGATTTCTTACAAAGAGCCTTTACAGTTATTTTTGTGGCAACTATTGTAATATGGGTACTACAAACATTCAATATTCATTTTAATGTTGTAGAAAGTTCTCATAATAGTATCTTAGCAAAAGTTGCTGGTTGGATAGCACCTATTTTTAAACCTTTAGGTTTTGGAGATTGGAGAATTTCAACTGCATTGATAAGTGGAGTTATGGCAAAAGAGAGTGTAGTTTCAACGTTGTCAGTTTTATTTGGAGATACTAAAACTTTGTTAGAGATGTTAAGTACAACAGGAGCAGCAAGTTTATTAGTATTTTGTCTATTATATACTCCATGTATAGCAGCAGTGGCATCAGTAAAGAAAGAGCTTGGAGGAAAATGGGCAACAATAGTAGCCTTAGGACAATTTTTAATAGCTTGGATAGTGGCATTTATTATAAGAATTATTGGGATGATTCTTTAGGAAAGAGGTATGAATCTATTTAGTATAATTTTATTAGGTGTAATTTTTATATATTTGATTTTTTCTGTTATGTATATATATAAAAATAAAAAAAAGGGTAAAGGTTGCAATGGAAATTGTAGCTCATGCTCTAAAAGTTGTAAGTAGAAATTTTGATATATTTTCTAGCTGAAATATTGCATTAAAAGCGTTTAAGGTAGAAAATACTAAAATAAGGAGGAAATAAATGAGTATTTATGCTTTAAGAGTAGATATTGCAAAAGAGGTTTATAATTCATTAAAAGATGAAGGAGTAGCTCGTTTTACTTGGTCTTATTCAAAAGAAGGAAATTTGAAAGAGATAGAAAGTAAAATAAAGAAATTTGGTTGGGAAAATTTAACTGAAATTGAAAAAGATTGTTGGAAAGCTAATTTTATGTTAAGTATCAAAGAAAAAGATTATATTGTATATATTAATGTTCCAGAATATGGAGAGTGTACAGTAGCCAAGGTTACAGGAGAATATTTTTGGAATTGGGAAAAATACAAATCAGATGGAAGTCATTGTTTACTAATTGATAAGGAGAGTATAAGAACATTTAATAGAAATGATAAAAATATTCCATCAGATTTAACTAGAAGATTTGGATTGCAAGGAAAATATTGGAGGATATATTTAGAAGATAAATTTTATAATCTTTTACAAGATATAGATGATAAAAAAATTACAGGTGAACTTGCTTCTAGTGAAAGTAGATTACTTAATTGTATAAATGAAAAAATAAATCCATATTTAGAAAGCATTTGTGAAGAACTTCAACATTATCATGTGGGAAAATATTTGGAAGAATTAATAGTGAAAGTTTTAGGAGAAATTCCAGAAATAAAAAATATTAGCAGAAAATCAGGAATATCAGATAAAGGTGGAGACATTTTATTTGATTATGAGAATACTGATGTTTTTGGAAATTATTCACAAAAGAAATGTGCTATTCAAGTAAAATCTTATGAAGGAATTATCAATTATGATCAAGCAATAAAGGACATGAAAAATATTTTTGAGTATGATGATAGTTTAGACCTTGGAATAATAATGACAACTGCAACAAGTATAGGTGAAGAATTTAATGAAAAGTTAGAGGAATTAAATAAAGAATTACTTGAAAAAAAGAAAGAAAAATCAGTAACTATTTTATATGGAAAAGATTTTGCTAGATGGGTTTTAAAATATGGAGAAAAATTTTTTAATAGATAAACTATAGGCAAAAAGGGACTTTAAAGTCCCTTTTTTTAGAAATTAAATTTATATCCCACAGAAAGAGTAACTCTTGAGTAATCAAAGTCCTCTTTTGCTTTCTCCCCTTGAGAAGAAATTGCTTCAAATTTAGCCTTGTTGATTATGTACATTAAATCAGCAACAAAGTTATTATATTCAACTCCAGCACCTATTCCAAAATATAATCCATTTTTAATATCTGATGAAATTTTTATAGTTTTTTCATAATCTGTAAATTTTAAATCTCCACTATTATGATTGAACGAGTATCCTAAATCAGCTTTCAAATAAGGTTTAATATTTGAATTGGTAGGTATGTTGTATTTTGTAGTTAAATAAATAGGGATAGATGTAAATTTAGGCATATCTAATTTAGCATCAAAATCTCTATCGTTTAATGATTTTGTAGAACCATGATCTTGGTAAGAGATACCAGCACCAAGTTCTAAGTTAGGGTAGATCTCTCTAGTAGCTTCAATAGTAAGTTCATATCCCATTCTATCAGCTTTTTTTCTATTGATAGTTTCACTATCTCTTGGAGTGATTACATCAAATTTTTGCCAGATGTCAGCTCCAGTTTTTAGATATAAATTTGTATCTTGAGAGGCTAAAGCTACACAAGATAAAGTTGTCATTCCTAGTAATATTTTTTTAATCATTATATTCCTCCTATATTTAAATAAAATAATTTTTTGTAATAAAAAAGCTGCAAGTAAAAATTTTCTTGCAGCTGGCTGTCATTTTAAAGACCCTATAGTTTTGCGTCATAATGTTTCCATTATTTTGCCTATTCAATTTAGTAAATTAGAACCAAAGTCCAGAAGATACTCCTACACTTGTACTTGTAGATTTGCTCGTTGTTTTAGAGTGAATCTTAGTATTTGTAACACTTGTATTTCCAGAACTACTTGACATTTTTCCAAAGATATCACTATCTATACTAGAATTTCCAAGAGATGCAGTTGTTGAAAAAATATCAGTATCAGTTTTTGATTTTGTATGTGTTTTTGTTTTTGAAGAGTGAATTTTAGAATTTATGTAATCAGCATTATTATATAAAATAGTTGCTATTACACTTTCATAGATTATATTTTCTCTACTTCTAGCTGTTACTGGAGTAGTTGTTTTATTAGTAGAATTAGTTGTATTTACATTTGTACATCCCATAACAAATATAGTTATAAAGAATAAAAGTAATTTTTTCATAATTTTCTCCTTTTTAAAAGTTAAAGATATTAAATAATATTTTATTAGTTTCATAAGAATTTTCAAGATTTGAGATATGTCCAGCTTTAGATATCTTAATTAATTTTGAATTAGCTACATATTTAGACATAAGCTCAGCTTCATGAAAGGGTCTAGGAATATCAAATTCTCCAGTAATAAAGTATGTTGGAACTTGAATATTTTTTAAAAATTCCAATGAATTTTCTCTGCCAAAAATTATTCTTCCAAATGGTACAATATATTTCAAGTTATCTTTAGAGAATCCTTTTAATTTTTTAAAAAAATTTAAATAAAGCTGAGAATTTTTATCTATTTGTGGAGAGAAAAAAATAGGGGCTATTTTATTTGCTAACTCTTCAGGTATTTTTTCCTCTTTTTCAATAGTATCTAACATTGAAAAATAAAGTTGTTTCATTTCTATTGGCTCATCTCCAGAGAAAGAATCCATAATAATTAATTTAGAAATTTTATCTTTATCTATATTATAAAGATATGGGGCTAACATTCCACCAACTGAAAGACCTACATAGATATAATTATCAATATTTAAATTTTCTATAAAATTTTTAATCTCTCTAGCTAGATCATTTAAAGATGAAATATTATTAAAACTAGAATTGCCATGTCCTGGAAGATCAATAGCAATACATCTAAAATTATTTTTAAAGAAATCAAGTTGAGGTTGCCACATTTCTTTATCCCAAAGATAAGAATGAACAAAAATTATAGTTTTCCCTTTTCCAATATCAGTATATGAAAATTTCATAATTTCCTCCTAAAGATTAAAATAAAAAAAGTTGCAACGAAGAAAGAAGATATAACTCCTTTTAGTTGCAACTGGCTGTCATTTTAAAGACCCTATAGTTTTGTGCCATAATGTTTCCATTATTTTACCTAATTTAATTTTTTATAGCTAATAATACTATATACTTATCTAAAAAGTCAAGAAAAAAATTTTTAACTATGATTTTTAAATAGAGAAAATCTATTCCTTCCCTCATTCTTTGATTGATATAAAGCTGAGTCTGCATCATTAATTAATTTAGAAAGATCATTAGAATTTTTTACAGTATTTTTAGTTCCACCAACACTTAAAGTAATATGATTAGATACTAAAGAAAATTCATGAGTAATATTTTTTTCTTCTAATTTTCTAAAAATTTTCATATATGTATTTTTAAGATTAAGAGAGTTTTTATTTTTTAATATTATTAAGAATTCCTCACCACCATACCTAATTACACAGTCTCCTCTTTCAATAGAGGAATTTAAAATATTAGCAACACTTTTAATAACATAATCACCTTGAATATGTCCATAATTGTCGTTATATTTTTTAAAGTAGTCAATATCTAACATTAAAACTCCAAGTTCAATAGATTTAGAATTTTTTTTATCTAAATTTTCTAAAATCTTATTTAAATATTTACGATTGTAAACATTAGTAAGCTGATCTATAAAATTATTCTTTTTTAGTCTAGATATTCTTGTAATTTGGAAAAGTATAAATGTTATTATAATTAAAATAGAATAGATTAACAGTCTAATTTTTAAACTAGATATTTTTTCTTGCTCCTTTAATTGATCAGCAATAAAAGATTTTTCAATAAATTTTAGATAATCTTTTTTTACTTGAAAATCAAACTCTTTATTTACATGAATTAGTTTTTCATGTGCTATTGAGTATTTATCAAACTCTCTAGTTTTTTCATATAATTCCATTTGCAAAGAGTAAATTTCACTTTCAAAACCTAGCTGATTAATACTATTTTTAATTGAAATCTCTTCTAAAAGTTTTTCTGCTAACAGATAATTTTTCTCTTCAATATATAATTCACAATAGGACAGCTCTACAAAAACATCATTATTTAAGATTCCCATATTTTTATTTTGATATAAAAGTTCATCACATAATTTTAAATATTCCTTTGCTTTCTCTAAATTATTTTGATAGAGCTCAATTCTAGCAAGATTATTATAAACAAAAATTTTAACTCCATCTACAATTTTATCAGGGAGAAAAGGTATAATTTCTAAAGTTTTCTTAGAATATTCCCTTGCAGTGGAGTATTTTTTTAATTGAATATAACTAGCAGTTCTATTGGTATAAGCACCATATTTAGAAGAGGCATTTTCATATTGATCTTTCATAGGAATATCAATAGCAAGATTATATTTTTCAATAGCAGTTTCATAATCATGTAGTATAAAGTGCATATTTCCAATATATTCATAAGCTTTAATTTTAATACTATTTCTTAAATTGATATCCTTTATATTTTCAGCTTCTGAGATAATATCATAAAAAAGATAGATACTTTCAGCATAATTTTTATTCATTATCTTAAATATAGCAACATAACCTTTTAATTTTAACTTATTTGCTGGAGTTGTATTATCTGAATCCTTTATATATTTTTCAAGTAGATATATAGCTGTTTTTCTATCTTTTTTATTTGATAGGATAGTAGAGAAATTTTCCCAAATAAAGTTGGTATCATTGGCTAAAATAGGATATTTATCAACACTATCTATAATATATCTGATTCTTTGAAGATCACCACTTCCACTTAATTTATAAATACAGTTATTAATAAAAAAGTTAAGATATAGTTTTAAAATAGAATCTTTGCTATTTTTTAATTCAGCATGCCGTAAGAGCTCTTTAGCTTGTAAAAAATCATTATTATAGTAACTTTTTAATCCTCTAAAAAAATAATCTTCAGCTGAATTTTTTTGAAAATTATTATCAATAGAAAGCTTTTCTAAATTTTTAGTGATAGAGTAATTTAAAATTTTATTGTAAATAATAGATGACTCTAACTCTTTATTATTTGACTTTTTATAAAAAATAAGAAGAATTAGAAAAGTTAAAATTGTTGTAAAATAAATTAAATATCTTTTTTTCATCTATTCTCCTTAAAGATATTATTTTTTCTCCAATATCTCTTTTTGATATTTTTTAGAGATATCCATCATCATCTGAATAAACTCAACATAATACTTTTTATATTTTTCTTCTTGTATAAGAGAAGAATTTTTTTTAATAACCTCTTGTTCTCTTTTTTCATCAAAGATAGGAAGATTATTTTCTATTTTATAGCTGATAACATCTTCCACAGCTTTCATTCTCTCTTCAAAAAGAGAGGCAATTTCTTTGTCTATTTCATTGATTTTAACTCTAGCTTTTTCAATTTTATTCATAATAAAAACCCCTTATATTGTTAATTTATAATATATTATACCATTTTTTCAACAGCACATCTAGAAAAGAAAGAGTTGAGGAAAATACAACTTCTTGTAGAAAAACTGAATCTCTGATAAAATTAAAATATTAGTGAAGTAGTAGAGGTGAAAAAATGAAAATTTCAGTAGATTTAAAAGAGAATAGCTATGATATTTTAATAGAAGATGGAATTTTAAATAGAGTTGGAGAATATATTGATCTCAATAGAAAAGTTATGATAATAACAGATAGTGGAGTTCCTAAAGAGTATGGAGATATATTGTTAAGTCAATGTCCTATGGGAGAGATAATAGTTGTTGAGCAGGGGGAGCAATCTAAAAGTTTTGTAACTTATGAAAGAATATGTAGAAAACTTTTAGAAAGTAACTTTCATAGGAAAGATTTGATAATTGCTTTAGGTGGTGGAGTTATAGGAGATTTAGCAGGTTTTTGTGCTTCTACCTATATGAGAGGGATAGATTTTATCAATATTCCCACTACCACTCTTTCTCAAATAGATAGTTCAATAGGGGGAAAAACTGCTATTAATTTAGGAGATACCAAAAATATAATTGGTGCTTTTTATCAACCTAAGAAAGTATTTATTGATTTTAAAACTTTAGAAACTTTATCAGAGAGAGATTTTAATAATGGTATGATAGAGGCTCTAAAAGCAGGATTAATTTATGATAGAGAGATATTTGAACTTTTTGAAAGTGGGGAGATAAAAGAGAGATACAAAGAGATAATTATAAAAGCTATCTTGGTAAAAAAAGATGTTGTGGAAAAAGATGTGAAAGAGCAAAGTTTAAGAAAAATATTGAATTTTGGACATACAATAGGGCATGGAATAGAGGGATATTTTAATTTTAACGAGCTTTTACATGGAGAGGCAGTAGCTCTGGGAATGTTGCCTATGATTGAAAATAACAGCTTAAGAGAGAGAGCTAAAAAAATTATTGAAAATTTAAACATAAGAACAGATATTAAATATGATAGTGAAAAAGTTTTTAAGTTGATGGTTAAAGATAAAAAAGCTGATACCTCTAAGATAACTCTTGTAAAAGTAAAGGAGTTAGGAAGTGCATATTTAAGTGATGAAACTTTTGAACAATGCAGAAAATATTTAGATTAGGAGAGATTATGCAAAGTGTAATTGGAAATAGTATAAAATTAAGTCTTTTTGGTGAATCTCATGGAAGTATGATAGGAGTTGTAATTGATGGATTAGCTCCTGGAATAAAATTAGATACTAAATTTATTCAAGAGCAACTCGATAAGAGAAAACCAAAGGGAAAAATTTCAACTCAAAGACATGAGGAAGATGATTTTAAAATAGTTAGTGGATATTTTAATGGATACACAACAGGGACACCTCTATGTATTATGATAGAAAACAAAGCTCAAAAAAGCAAAGATTATGAGAAAACTAGAGATTTGATGAGACCATCACATGCTGATTATACAGCTGAAAAAAAATATCTAGGGTATCAAGATTTTAGAGGTGGAGGACATTTTTCAGGGAGAATTACAGCTCCATTGGTAGCAGTAGGGGCAATATGTATTCAAATATTGAAGGAAAAAGGGATAGTTTTAGGAACACATATATTGAAATGTAAAGATGAAAGAGATAGAAATTTTTCATTAGATGGAGAGGAATTAAAAAGAGAGATAGAGATTGTAAATAACAGATATTTTCCAGTTTTTGATGATGAAAAAGAGGAAAGTATGAAGAGGGTAATAGAAGAGGCAGGAAAAAATCTAAATTCAGTAGGTGGAATCTTAGAAACAGCAGTGATAGGAGTGCCTAGTGGAATTGGAGAGCCATATTTTAACTCGATAGAAAGTGTTTTATCACATCTGTTATTTTCTATTCCAGCAGTAAAAGGGGTGGAGTTTGGAGCAGGTTTTTCAATAACAGATATGCTTGGTAGTGAGGCAAATGATAGCTTTTACTATAATGAGAATGGAGAGGTAAAAACTAAGAACAATAATAATGGTGGAATCAATGGGGGAATTTCTAATGGAATGCCTATAATAATAAAAACAGCAATAAAACCTACACCATCAATTTACAAAGAGCAAGAGAGTATAGATATTTCCAAACATGAGAATATAAAATTTAATATTGAGGGAAGACATGATCCCGCTATTATTCATAGGGCAAGAGTTGTAGTTGATTCAGTTGTAGCTTTTGGAATTTTAGATCTTTTATGTATGAGATATGGTTATATGTTTATGAGAAAGGAAGAGATAGATGAAAATTAAGATTTATCCATCAAAATGTAGTGGAGAGATAAAAATTCCATCATCTAAAAGTATGGGACATAGGGCGATAATATGTGCATCTTTAGCTAATGGAAAAAGTATAATAAGTAATTTAGATTATTCAGATGATATTTTAGCTACTATTGATGGAATGAGAAAACTTGGAGCTAATATCCAATGTGAAAAAGATAGATTAATAGTAGAGGGAATAGAAAATTTTTATAGTTTAAAAGATAATATAATTGATTGTAATGAGTCAGGATCTACACTTAGATTTTTTATACCAATATTTTCTTTAACAGGAGAGAAAATTAGTTTTACTGGAAAAAATAGACTGTTAAAAAGACCACAAAAAATATATGAAGAAATTTTTAAAGAACAAAATCTATATTATTTTCAAGATGAAGATAAGATTGAAATAGAAGGGAAAATAAAAGCAAAAGAGTATTTTATTGATGGAAATATAAGCTCTCAATTTATAAGTGGACTGCTATTTACACTGCCACTTTTAGAGGAAAATTCTATTATTAATATAAATTCCCCCTTTGAATCAGCTTCATATATAGACTTGACAATGGAAGTTTTAAAAGAGTTTGGAATTACTATAAATAAAGTTACACCTTTAAGATTTGAAATTCAAGGGGGACAAAAATATGTAGCAAAAGATTATAAAGTTGAGGGGGATTTTTCACAACTGGCATTTTTTGCTGTATTAGGTGCTTTAAACAATGATCTGAAATGTATAGGAGTTAAACATAATTCTAAACAGGGAGATAAAGCGATTATAGATATTTTAAAGAAAAGTGGAGTTAATATAGAGGAGATTGAAGAGGGATATATAATCCATAAAGGTAAAGTAAAAGGTTGTGAAATTGATTTAGGAGATTGTCCAGATCTTGGACCTATTTTAAATGTACTAGCTATGTATGGAGAGGGAGAGTTTAAGATATTTAATGCTGGTAGACTTCGTCTTAAAGAAAGTGATAGAATCTCTGCAATGGAAGAGGAGTTGAAAAAATTAGGGGTAGAGATAGAAACAACTGAAGATGAGATTAAAATTTTAGGAAAGAGAAATTATTTAGGAGATATAGAGGTTTTTGGGCATAAGGATCATAGAATAGTTATGAGTTTAGCCATAGCTGGAACAATGTTAGATAAGCCAATAATTATTGATGGAGCAGAGGCAGTAGAAAAATCATATCCTAAATTTTTTCAAGATTTAGAAAGTTTAAATATAAAAATTGAGTATTTATAAAATATAATTTATAATCCTAATAATTAAAGTAAAAATAGATTATCCCTAACATCAAGTTGACGTAATTTGGAAGTGAAT
>OGCV01000740.1_pt1 | contig 11674 bp, 10 predicted proteins | sample 1570201 | NCBI WGS metagenome assembly OGCV01 (sample SAMEA2582162, study PRJEB24529) | metagenome
GAGTAATAATATAAATCTGATTATTACTCTTATTCGTCATTCGTAAGCGTTTGTCTTCCGTCAATTCTGCCTTCAGCAGTTCTTTGCTTACCGGTTTAATAATCTCTTCCATATTCCTTGTTATAGTTGTTCTATCAGTTACAGTTTATAAACAATATCCTTTACGTATTCAGCCCACTGCGCAGGGGTTTTCGATTTATCAAAAGTCTGCCAGGGTATAGGTTTGCCAAAAGTGACAGTAAAAGTTTTGTGGCGATTCTTAAACATTTCATCCGCAAGATACAACATAGCGATGTTAAACTTGATACCCAATGCCTTGCAAATATTTGCCAGGTTGTAGAAGAAATCAGAATTCCTGCCTCCAAAATGCACGGGTATTACATCACGTTTTGCTTGTATGCTCTTTACTACAAATGTCTTTTTCCATTCCAGGTCGCGAATCACTCCATTCTGACGGCGCGAGCACAGTCCGGCAGGAAACATAATCAGCTGATCGTCGGACTGGAATCCGGCTTCCACCATCTTCGGAAAGTCCTTTGCCTGCTTGCCGGTTTTATTAATAGGTATGCAAAGGGGAGCCAACCCGCGTAGATTCATCAATAGATCATTCACCAGGTATTTCACCTTCCCCTCATAGTGCTTTCCTAACACATAACCAAGCGCAACACCATCCTGTCCGCCTAACGGATGATTGGAAACAAAAGTGTACAGACCATCCTTTGGCAAATTCTCAATGCCTTTTACGTCCACTTTCGCATCCAAAAAGCCCATACATGCCTCCAGAAAGTCCACTCCCAGTTTATCCTTCGACTCATTCAGGAATACATTAATTTCATCCTGATGAACAATTTTCTTCAGATAAGAAATCACGAACTTAGGGATGTACTTGTAATGCTTCGGAGCCTTCGTCCGAAGTATCTTATCGACATCGATCAAAAATAAAGAGTCATCAGTCATTCTTTTCAAATAAAAATGATGGCACAAAATTAACGGTTCTTTTTTATTAATCGCAATAATTTGGTAGAAAATGCAGGATTTAAGTTCAGAACACAAAAAAACACCACCCAAAAACTATCAAAAATGACCTAAAAACTATCCGCGGATAGTTTTCGGATAAAAAAACGTCAGTTTTTCCCCTACCGGGTTTCAAAAATTCATGTAAACTTGCAACATCGAAAATAACAAACGAATATTCACCTTTAAAAAGCAACACATTATGAAAAGTTTAAGCTTCAGAAAAGACTTAGTAGGAGTACAAGATGAATTACTACGCTTCGCTTATAAACTGACAACTGACCGTGAAGAAGCAAACGATTTGTTGCAGGAGACATCATTAAAAGCATTAGATAATGAAGATAAATATACCCCTGATACAAATTTCAAAGGATGGATGTATACCATCATGCGCAATATATTCATAAACAACTACCGCAAGGTAGTCCGCGACCAGACATTCATCGACCAGACTGATAATCTTTATCATCTGAATTTGCCACAGGATGGAAGTTCTGAAAATACAGAAAGAGCATACGACCTGAAAGAGATGCACCGTGTAGTTAACAAACTCCCCAAAGAATACAGAGTTCCGTTTGCGATGCACGTTTCAGGATTCAAATACCGTGAAATTGCGGAAAAACTGAACCTCCCGTTGGGTACAGTGAAAAGCCGTATTTTCTTCACGCGCCAGAAATTACAGGAAGAGTTGAAAGACTTCCGCTAAACCTTAACTATATAAAACTTAGTGATTTTGAATCACATATTTCTTTAATGCAGATTTTTAGTTTTGATAATGATTAAAAGGCAGAAATACTCCGGTATATTCTGCCTTTTCTTTTATTGCGAAGATTAGTTGTCCGACACCCGGGTGTCAGCACATACAACACCCGGGTCTCAACCTATCTGACACCCGGGTGTCGGGTGCACTGAGACCCGGGTGTCAGATAAACCTCTATTGCATGAAAAAGAATCTCTCCCACCACATTATTTAAATTTTACCTATACAGACATTTTTTCCGTTCTACGCCCACGGGCTCCCCACCAGTAAAGCATTCTCGAAGGCACATCATTTTCAAGCAAATAGACATTTAACATTCTGTTGAAAACTTCTCTGAAAGTTTTTTATGGAAAGTTGTGGGGAATTGTGGGGAATTTCATACTTTTACGGTCGCTTATTATAATAAGGTAATGATACGTTTTTTAGGGAATATTGAAGCCAAGGCGGACGCCAAAGGAAGGGTGTTTATCCCCGCCACCTTCAGGAAGCAGTTGCAAATTGCTTCTGAAGAGAAGCTTATTATGCGTAAAGACGTATTTCAGGACTGTCTGACTCTGTACCCCGAGAGCGTGTGGAACGAGGAATTAAACGAGCTTCGGAGCAGGCTCAATAAATGGAACAGCAAACATCAACTCATTTTCAGGCAGTTTGTGAGTGACGTTGAGGTGGTGACTCCCGACAACAACGGGCGCATACTAATCCCCAAACGGTATTTACAGATATGCAATATCCACGGGGATATACGCTTTATCGGTATCGACAACAAGATAGAGATCTGGGCGAAGGAACGGGCCGAACAGCCGTTTATGTCGCCTGAGGAGTTCGGTACAGCATTAGAAGAAATTATGAACGACGAAAATAGACAAGATGGAGAAAGATGAATTGACATACCACGTGCCTGTATTGCTAAAAGAGAGCGTTGACGGGATGAATATTCGTCCAGACGGAACGTATGTAGACGTTACGTTTGGAGGAGCAGGTCATTCGCGCGAGATTCTTTCGCGACTCGGAGAAGGCGGACGGTTGCTGGGATTTGATCAGGACGAAGATGCCGAACGGAACATTGTCAACGATCCTCATTTCACCTTTGTACGCAGTAATTTCCGTTACTTGCACAATTTTCTGCGTTATCACAACATTGAACAGGTAGAAGCAATTCTTGCCGACCTCGGCGTCTCCTCTCATCACTTCGATGACAGCGAACGTGGTTTCTCCTTCCGTTTCGACGGAGACTTGGACATGCGCATGAATAAACGGGCGGGACTCACAGCGGCTGATATACTTAATACATATGAGGAAGAACGCCTGGCGGATATTTTTTATCTGTATGGCGAACTGAAAAATAGCCGCAAGCTGGCATCAGTAATCGTAAAGGCCAGAAACGGACAGCAGATTCGGACGATCGGTGAATTTCTAGAGATTATCAAACCGCTCTTCGGCCGTGAACGCGAAAAGAAAGAGCTTGCTAAAGTATTTCAGGCATTACGGATTGAAGTAAATCAGGAAATGGAAGCGTTGAAAGAAATGTTGCTAGCCGCAACCGAAGCATTGAAACCGGGCGGAAGGCTGGTAGTAATCACCTATCATTCACTGGAAGACCGTATGGTAAAGAATATCATGAAGACGGGTAATGTGGAAGGTAAAGCGGAAAGTGATTTCTTCGGAAACCTGCAAACGCCGTTCCGTCTTGTCAACAACAAAGTTATTGTACCCGACCAGGCGGAGATCGAAAGAAATCCACGGTCGAGAAGTGCCAAATTACGAATTGCAGAGAAAAAATAATAAAAGGAAGTATGGAAGAAGCAGTAAACAAGAAGGCAGACGAAAGCAAGAAGAAGAAACGCACTTCACTGAAAAGTATCTTGGGCGGCGACATTCTGGCTACCGACTTTTTCCGTCGCCAGACGAAGTTGCTGGTACTGATTATGGTATTTATTATCTTCTACATCCACAACCGCTACGCCAGTCAGCAGCAGCAGATCGAGATAGACCGGTTGAAAAAAGAATTGACAGATATTAAATATGATGCGCTGACACGTAGTTCGGAACTAATGGAGAAGAGCCGCCAGTCTCGTATCGAAGAGTATATTTCAAGTAAGGAAAGCGATTTGCAGACTTCTACGAATCCTCCTTACCTTATTAAATAAGTGGAGAGTTGAAAATTGAGAGTTGAGAGTTTTTAAAAGACGAGCACTGTGGCAGTTAATAAAAAAAATATAATGACCCGTTACTTCTTCGTCATCCTTTTGATGGCGTTGATAGGCGTGGCAATTGTCGTAAAGGCTGGTATCACCATGTTTGCCGAACGACAATACTGGCAGGACGTAGCCGATCGTTTCGTTAAAGAGAACGTAACTGTGAAACCCAACCGTGGAAACATTATTTCTTCCGACGGAAAACTTATGGCAAGTTCTCTTCCCGAATACAGAATATACATGGACTTTATGTCCGGTGAAAAGGATGAAAAACGCAGAAAAAAGGATCAGGCACGGCGTGATTCTATTCTTACTGCCAATATGGATTCTATCTGCATCGGACTTCATAAGATATTCCCCGACAAAAGCGCGGCCCAATTCAAGGCGCACCTCAAGAAAGGGCGTCAGGCAAAGAGCCGTAATTACCTAATTTATCCGAAACGTATTTCTTATATACAATATAAAGAGGTAAAGAGATTACCCGTTTTCTGTTTGAACCGATACAAAGGCGGATTCAAAGAGTTGGCTTACAACCAGCGCAAAAAGCCTTTCGGTTCACTGGCTGCCCGCACGTTGGGAGATGTATATGCCGACACGGCAAAAGGAGCAAGAAATGGTATTGAGCTTGCCTTTGATACAATACTGAAAGGACGGGATGGATTGACGCACCGACAGAAGGTAATGAACAAATACCTGAATATCGTGGACGTGCCGCCAGTTGACGGCTGCGACCTGATAAGTACGATTGACGTAGGTATGCAGGATATTTGCGAGAAGGCATTGGTGGACAAGTTGAAAGAGTTGAATGCTTTTGTCGGAGTAGTTGTCTTAATGGAGGTTGCTACCGGAGAAGTGAAAGCAATCGTTAATATGACAAAAGGCAAGGACGGTAATTATTATGAAATGCGTAATAATGCGATCAGCGATATGCTTGAACCGGGTTCAACTTTCAAAACAGCCTCTATCATGGTAGCTCTTGAAGACGGGAAAATCACACCTGATTATGTGGTAGATACCGGCAACGGGCAGATGCCGATGCACGGTCGTGTAATGAAAGACTGGAATTGGCGCCGGGGAGGATATGGCAAGCTTACAGTGACCGAAATCCTGGAGGTTTCTTCTAATGTTGGCACATCTTACATCATCGATCATTTCTACGGTAGCAATCCGCAAAAATATATAGATGGACTGAGGCGAATGAGTATTGACCAACCTCTCCATTTACAGATCGCGGGAGAAGGTAAACCAAACATACGCGGGCCGAAAGAAAGAAGTTATTTCTCAAAAACAGCTCTTCCTTGGATGAGTATCGGCTACGAGACACAGGTTCCGCCCCTCAATATCCTCACATTCTATAATGCAATAGCAAACAATGGAGTAAGTATACGTCCGAAATTTGTGAAAGCAGCCGTAAAGGACGGAGAGATAGTAAAAGAATACCCAACAGAGGTTATTAACCCAAAGATTTGTTCGGACAAGACTTTGGCACAGATACGCGAAATCCTGCAAAAAGTGGTAGGAGAAGGACTCGCCAAACCCGCAGGAAGCAAGCAATTCCATGTATCCGGAAAGACTGGTACGGCACAAATATCACAGGGAGCAGCCGGATATAAAGCAGGAGTTACAAATTACCTTGTCAGTTTCTGCGGATATTTTCCTTCGGAAGCTCCCAAATACAGCATGATTGTCTCTATTCAGAAGCCCGGTCCTACCGCTTCGGGCGGTTTAATGGCCGGTAGCGTATTCAGCAAGATTGCAGAAAGAGTCTATGCAAAAGACCTCCGATTACCGCTTACCAGCGCGATTGACACAAACACCGTTGTCATCCCGCACGTGAAGGCTGGAGAGATGAGACAAACGCAACGGGTCTTGGAAGAACTGAATATCAATATACAAGGCAAGATTGCCGATTCCGGAAAAGAAGTTTGGGGAAGTACACACGCTGCTCCGCAAGCTGTTGTTTTGGAAAGTCGGGGAATCATGCAGAATTTTGTGCCGAGCGTAATCGGTATGGGAGCGAAAGATGCAGTTTATCTGTTGGAAAGCAAAGGATTGAAAGTCAATCTGGTCGGAGTGGGGAAAGTGAAAAGCCAGTCGATAGCCAACGGAACGATTATAAGGAAGGGACAGACAATTACCCTTACCATGAATTAAAAGTAAAAATAAGTATTATATAAAAAGAGTATGTTACTAAACAAGTTACTGAAAGCAATCCAACCGGTACAAGTGACCGGAGAGTCAGACATAGAAATCACCGGAATTAACATTGATTCCCGTTTAGTAGAAGCCGGACAACTGTTCATGGCTATGCGCGGTACGCAAGCTGACGGTCATGCTTATATACCTACCGCTATTGAGAAAGGAGCTGTTGCTGTTCTTTGCGAAGATATGCCGGAGGAACCGGTAGCGGGAATCACTTATATGCAGGTGAAAGACAGCTAAGACGCCACAGGAAAGATTGCCACAACTTTCTATGGCGACCCGACTTCCAAAATGGAACTGGTCGGCGTCACGGGAACAAATGGAAAAACGACAATTGCCACCTTATTATATAATACATTCCGCTACTTCGGATATAAAGTGGGACTGATTTCTACCGTTTGCAATTATATCGACGATGAAGCAATTCCAACAGAACATACCACCCCCGACCCTATCACACTGAACCGGTTATTGGGAAAAATGGCGGATGAAGGATGCAAGTATGCCTTTATGGAGGTCAGTTCGCACTCTATCGCACAAAAGCGTATCAGCGGATTGAAGTTCGCAGGAGGTATCTTTACCAATCTGACCCGCGATCACCTCGACTATCACAAAACGGTGGAGAACTATCTGAAAGCCAAGAAGAAGTTCTTTGATGATATGCCGAAGAATGCATTCAGTCTGACCAATCTTGACGATAAGAACGGACTGGTAATGACACAAAATACACGTTCCAAGGTTTACACTTATTCATTAAGAAGCCTCAGCAACTTCAAAGGACGGGTACTGGAATCTCATTTCGAAGGAATGCTGCTCGATTTCAACAATCACGAGCTGGCTGTTCAATTTATCGGCAAGTTCAATGCATCCAATCTGTTGGCTGTATTCGGAGCTGCCGTATTGCTTGGCAAGAAAGAGGAAGACGTACTCGTTGCCCTTAGCACACTTCATCCGGTAGCCGGACGCTTCGATGCTGTCCGTTCACCGAAAGGAGTGACAGCAATCGTAGACTATGCACATACACCGGATGCGCTTATCAATGTATTGAATGCGATACACGGAGTGCTCGAAGGCAAAGGAAAAGTAATCACTGTGGTAGGTGCCGGTGGTAACCGCGACAAGGGTAAACGTCCTATCATGGCAAAAGAAGCAGCCAAAGCCAGTGACCGTGTGATTATCACCTCGGATAATCCCCGTTTTGAAGAGCCGCAGGACATCATCAACGATATGCTGGCAGGACTGGACGCGGAAGATATGAGAAAGACATTAAGCATTGCCGACCGTAAGGAAGCGATTCGTACTGCTTGTATGTTGGCAGAAAAGGGAGATGTAATTCTTGTTGCCGGAAAAGGGCACGAAAATTATCAGGAGATAAAAGGAGTGAAACATCATTTTGATGATAAGGAGATTTTAAAGGAGATTTTTAAATAATGAAAACAATGTGCTCATACGCCAATATGCGGTTCGGCTTCGCAAACCGTCCGTAAGGAAACCGGCATATCGACACATTAATAAATTGACAATTTATTTATCATGTTATACTATCTGTTTGAATGGCTGCATAAGCTCAATTTTCCCGGGGCAGGAATGTTCGGTTACACCTCATTCCGTGCCTTAATGGCGGTCCTCATCGCATTGCTTATTTCAAGTATATGGGGTGACAAATTCATCAACCTTCTGAAGAAGAAGCAAATCACGGAGACACAACGTGATGCGAAGATTGACCCGTTCGGTGTCAACAAGGTAGGTGTGCCGAGTATGGGAGGAGTGATTATTATCGTAGCTATTCTCATTCCTTGCCTGTTGCTGGGTAAGTTGCACAATATATATATGATATTAATGTTGATTACAACTGTATGGTTGGGATCACTCGGATTTGCCGACGACTACATCAAGATCTTCCGCAAGAACAAGGAAGGTTTGCATGGTAAGTTTAAAATTATCGGGCAAGTAGGTTTGGGATTAATTGTCGGACTTACCTTGTATTTAAGTCCGGATGTGGTAATCCGTGAAAATATCGAAGTACATACTCCGGGACAGGAGATGGAAGTGATACACGGAACGAATGACTTGAAATCGACTCAAACAACGATTCCTTTCTTCAAGAGCAATAACCTCGACTATGCCGATCTGGTCTCTTTCATGGGTGAACATGCGCAGACAGCCGGGTGGATATTGTTCGTTATCATCACAATCTTCGTGGTGACCGCCGTATCAAACGGTGCCAACCTGAATGACGGAATGGATGGAATGGCCGCAGGTAATTCCGCCATAATCGGCGCCACGCTCGGTATCCTGGCATACGTATCGTCGCACATCGAGTTTGCAAGTTATCTGAACATTATGTATATTCCGGGGTCGGAAGAACTCGTAATTTATATCTGCGCCTTCATCGGTGCATTGATCGGCTTCCTGTGGTATAACGCTTATCCGGCACAAGTATTTATGGGAGATACGGGTAGCCTCACTATCGGTGGTATCATTGCCGTTTTCGCTATCATCATCCACAAAGAATTACTCATACCGATTCTTTGCGGTGTATTCCTGGTAGAGAATTTATCGGCTATCCTGCAACGGGTTTACTACAAGCTGGGAAAACGGAAAGGAGTGAAGCAGCGGTTATTCAAACGGGCACCGATCCACGACCATTTCCGTACTTCCATGAGCCTGATAGAACCGGGATGTACAGTGAAATTTACCAAGCCCGACCAATTGTTTCACGAATCAAAGATTACCGTCCGTTTCTGGATTGTAACGATTGTGCTGGCAGCAATAACAATAATAACGCTTAAGATAAGATAACCTCCGGCCCTTGTCGGTTGTCGGAAGCGGGTTTCCGTTCGGAAATCCAACGATATATAGAGAGTATTAACCCGATTATTAACTTTTAAAAGATGTGCCCAACGAATAAGCAACTCAGCATATTGGAAACAAGAGCACATTATTGTAAATGAAAAGAATTGTAATATTAGGAGCTGGCGAAAGCGGCGCAGGTGCAGCCGTGCTTGCCAAAGTTAAAGGATTTGAGACATTTGTTTCGGACATGTCCGCTATCAAGGACAAGTATAAGGAACTTCTGGACAGCCACGCTATTGCCTGGGAAGAAGGACACCACACCGAAGAACTCATTCTGAATGCCGATGAGGTTGTCAAAAGCCCCGGTATCCCGAATGACGCTCCACTCATCCTGAAACTGAAAGCTCAAGGAACGCCGGTTATCTCAGAAATTGAGTTTGCCGGACGCTATACTGATGCCAAAATGATTTGCATCACCGGTTCTAACGGAAAAACAACCACCACTTCCCTGATTTACCATATTTTCAAGAGTGCAGGTCTGAATGTAGGTTTGGCAGGCAACATTGGCAAGAGCCTTGCTTTGCAGGTAGCCGAAGATCATCATGACTATTATATCATCGAATTGAGTTCTTTCCAGTTGGACAATATGTATAACTTCCGTGCGAATATCGCCGTATTAATGAATATCACACCGGATCATCTGGACCGCTACGACCACTGTATGCAGAATTACATTGATGCCAAATTCCGCATTACACAAAACCAGACACCGGACGACGCCTTCATCTTCTGGAATGACGACCCTATCATCAGACACGAGCTTGCCAAGCACGGTCTGAAAGCTCATTTGTATCCTTTTGCTGCCGTCAAAGAGGACGGAGCTATTGCCTATGTAGAAGACCATGAGGTAAAAATCACCGAACCGATTGCCTTTAACATGGAACAGGAAGAACTGGCATTGACAGGACAGCATAATTTATATAACTCATTAGCTGCCGGTATCTCGGCAAACCTAGCCGGCATTGCCAAAGAGAACATCCGCAAGGCTCTCTCCGACTTCAGGGGAGTGGAACATCGGTTGGAAAAAGTGGCGCGTGTCCGCGGCATTGATTTTATCAATGACTCAAAAGCGACGAATGTCAACTCCTGCTGGTATGCCCTGCAAAGCATGACTACCAAAACGGTATTGATTCTCGGCGGCAAAGACAAAGGCAACGACTATACTGAGATCGAGGATTTGGTACGTGAAAAGTGCTCTGCCCTGGTATACCTGGGACTCCACAACGAGAAACTCCATGACTTCTTCGACCGCTTCGGTTTGCCCGTAGCTGATGTACAAACCGGAATGAAGGATGCCGTAGAAGCAGCCTACAAACTGGCAAAGAAAGGTGAAACCGTATTATTAAGCCCTTGCTGCGCCTCTTTCGACCTCTTCAACAGTTATGAAGACCGTGGCGACCAGTTCAAGAAATACGTAAGGGAGTTGTAATACGAAGAAAGCCGTAATGTTGTAATCAATAATTTGTAATAGACAAAGTGGATTTATTAAAGAACATATTCAAAGGCGACAAGGTAATCTGGATTATCTTCCTCTGTCTCTGCCTCATCTCAATCATTGAGGTGTTTTCGGCAGCTTCGACACTGACCTACAAGAGTGGTGACCATTGGGGACCGATTACACAGCATTCCATCATCCTAATGGTAGGTGCCGTAGTAGTGGTGTTTCTGCACAATGTCCCCTACAAATGGTTTCAGGTATTTCCGGTATTTCTATATCCGGTTTCCCTTGTTCTATTGGCATTCGTCACGTTAATGGGTATCATTACGGGCGACCGTGTCAACGGAGCAGCCCGCTGGATGACCTTCATGGGATTACAGTTCCAACCGTCGGAACTAGCCAAAATGGCTGTCATCATTGCAGTTTCGTTTATCCTGTCGAAGAAACAGGATGAATATGGCGCCAATCCCAAAGCCTTTAAATACATCATGATTCTTACCGGACTGGTCTTCATACTTATTGCACCGGAAAACCTGTCAACGGCTATGCTGTTATTCGGTGTAGTGTGCATGATGATGTTCATCGGACGGGTATCTGCAAAAAAACTGTTCGGAATGCTGGGATTGCTGGCACTTGTAGGTGGGGTCGCCGTAGGAATACTAATGGCTATCCCTGCCAAGACACTGCACAACACTCCGGGACTCCACCGTTTCGAAACCTGGCAGAACCGTGTTTCCGGCTTTTTCGATAAGGAAGAGGTTCCCGCCGCCAAGTTCGATATTGATAAAGACGCACAGATTGCACATGCACGTATTGCCATTGCCACCAGCCACGTAGTAGGCAAAGGTCCGGGAAACTCCATACAACGCGACTTCCTCAGCCAGGCTTTTTCTGACTTTATCTTCGCTATTGTAGTCGAAGAAATGGGACTGATAGGAGGCATATTCGTGGTCTTCCTTTATCTATGGCTATTGATGCGCGCCGGACGAATCGCACAGAAATGCGAACGGACTTTCCCCGCCTTCCTCGTCATGGGTATTGCCTTACTGCTAGTATCACAGGCCATATTGAACATGATGGTTGCCGTCGGACTATTCCCCGTCACGGGACAGCCGTTGCCTCTGGTCAGCAAGGGAGGAACAAGTACGTTGATTAACTGCGCTTATATCGGAATGATATTAAGCGTGAGCCGATATACCGCTCATCTGG
>OGCV01000757.1_pt1 | contig 11477 bp, 9 predicted proteins | sample 1570201 | NCBI WGS metagenome assembly OGCV01 (sample SAMEA2582162, study PRJEB24529) | metagenome
TTGGATAAATTCTAAATTTATATGCTTTTAGTTGTTTCATCAGTCCACCTCCTCACACTATTTTACACTAATATTATATCATAATTACTCAAAATTTTTCTAAAAAAATGGGCAATTCATCACACCACTTATAGAAGTGGGTGACTTCTTGCCTGTTAGGTTAAAAAGCACGAAATTAATCGTGCTTTTTGTTCAAACCTTATTTTAACTGGTAATGTCTCCTAATTGAACACCTAGGGGTTAAGGTTGATAGTATTAAACCTGTTTTAAACCTTATTTTAACTGGTAATGTCTCCTAATTGAAAGATTAGCTAGAGATTTAAGATCTTTATAAATATAGTTTTAAACCTTATTTTAACTGGTAATGTCTCCTAATGCTATGGGTGAATTGTGGACATTGGATTCATGTAAGTTTAAGTTTTAAACCTTATTTTAACTGGTAATGTCTCCTAATTGTTTGGAAAGAGATCGATAGAAATGAGATATCTATGTTTTAAACCTTATTTTAACTGGTAATGTCTCCTAATTAAACGTAATATCAAATCTACAAATAATCTAATGATGAATGTTTTAAACCTTATTTTAACTGGTAATGTCTCCTAATTACTCCACAACCTACACCACTATACATATCGTGAAATAGTTTTAAACCTTATTTTAACTGGTAATGTCTCCTAATTAATAGTACTAACATTCGAAAGGGAGGATGAACCATACGTTTTAAACCTTATTTTAACTGGTAATGTCTCCTAATCTCTAACTGAAAAAGAAAAGGCTGAACAAGACAGAAGATACGTTTTAAACCTTATTTTAACTGGTAATGTCTCCTAATTTAATATCGAACGTTTTTCCTGTTTGTCTTGGACGGTTTTAAACCTTATTTTAACTGGTAATGTCTCCTAATCGCCTGAGAAATGTATAACCTCTTAGATATAATAATCTAACGTGTTTTAAACCTTATTTTAACTGGTAATGTCTCCTAATAGGTAAAACGCTGAAACCCTCAATTTATGATACTTGGTTCAATGTGAATAAAGTATGTATAGGTTTGCATTTTAAATACACTTTTTATTTTCTTCCCTATATTAGAAACAATTTTTTTCTATTTTTGTTATATAACAGAGGTTATAATATTCTCTATTTTTCACTCTTTGTAGTTTTCTTTAGTAATAATAGCTTTTTTCTACCCTCTTCTCTATTTTAATTAGGATTATAACATATAGTTTTTTAAAAAGCAACTTTAAAAAAAGTAAAAATCTTCCCCAAAAAAGAAAGAGGGAAGTATAAAATTAAAATATCTCAAAGAAAAGAATAGATGGAACTTTATATTTCAAGACATTGTGTATGCCAATAAATAAAGAGGAGTATTTAAGAAGTTATAAATATGGCTATATTCCAAACTATGATTTTTATAAACAAGATGTAATTTATATGTAAAATAGCAAGTAATTTTAATAGAAAAATTTTTTAAAATAAAGATTTAAGGATAGTTCTATTGATTTTTTTTAATAATGTTGTAAAATGAAGATATAGAGGTACAAAGGAAGTCGATATATGTATAGATTGATAATAAAATTTAAGGGAAAAGAGATAAAAATAAGAGAAAATATTTTAAAATCTGAAGTTTTAAGCTGTTTAAATCTACAAGATGAAGTATTTCACCTAAAGGAGATTAAGTTAGAAAAAAATAGTTTATCATTAAAAATAGATGGTAAAGAGTTTCTAAATAAGCTAATAAATGAGATTACTAAATTAAAGTTAGAAAATAGGAAACTAAAGATCTTAGATTTTAATTTGGATATACAAGAGGTAAAGTTAGAAAAGTGTAAAAAGTTATTAGAAGATAAAGTATTAGTGGTTAATTTTTTAACTCCAACACTATTTAAGATTGGTTCTAATTTTAAAGGTGAGTATTCCAACTATCTATTTTTCTCTTGGTTATTGAGAAAATTTAATAAACTTCTTCCTAAAGAAAATAAAATCAATATTTCAAGAGAGAGTATTGAAAAAATAAGTGTAGTTGAAAATAGTTTGGAAAGTGTAGAGGTTCAATTAAAAGATTATACAACAACAGCTTTTAAAGGAAAATTAAAACTAGATTTTGAAAATATAGATAGTGAGCTTATTGAAAATTTTGAAAACATATTAAATTATGGGATTGAAAATGGAGTAGGTTATAAAAATAAAAATGGTTATGGAAAGATAAAAATAAATAGCTAGGGGGTATTTATGTCAAGATATATTATGACTGTGGAAACAGTTAAAATTAAAGATTTTTTATTTTCTACTAATAAGTTGAGAATAATAAGAGGAGCAAGTTATTTATTAGATTATCTAAATCAGATAGTTGTTCCAGAAATATTAAAAAATAATGGGGTAAAAAAAGAGGATATTATATATATTGGAGCTGGAAATGCTAAGTTTTTTGTAGATAGTGAAGATATAGCTAAAAAAATAGCTGAAGAGGTAAAAAAAGCATATAAAATAAAAGCTCCTAATTCAAAAATTGTAGCCTCTTTTGCTAAAACAGAGTATAAAGTTGGTGGAGATAATAGCAAAAATAAGAGAAAGATTTGGGAAGATATAGACAAATTAGCTGAAAATACAGCAATTGAAAAGAGTAAAGGTTTCCCAATGATGAATCTTGACTTTATAGGAGTTGAGAAGTGTGAACTTTGTGGAAGAAACTCAGCTCAAATATCAGTGGATAATTTAGAAAGAGATTTAGAAAATATAGGTTTAAATGTAAAAGATGGAAGGGTAAAACTTGATAATTTTTCAGTAGAAAATGATTGCCTAATAGAAGATGATTATTCAATAGAGATTCCAAAGCTTAGAGAGCAAATAAAGGATTTAACAGGAACAAAAAATGGAACTGGAGATAATAAGGGAATTATCTGTGAAGAGTGTTTAAGAAAGCTTATATTCTCAAATAGAGTTAAAGATACTAAAAGTGAAAAGAAAATAAGTTTCTATAATAATATGAAAGAGGAATTTAACACTATTGAGCTTGGAACAGAGATAAGTGACTATGAAAATGGAAAGAGCTTTATAGGGTTTATGTATAGTGATGGAGATGGATTGGGAGATTTTTTAAAGAATATATCTGAGGAGTTTAAAAAAGAAACTGACAATCCAAAAGTTGAAGAGGATTATTTAGGTTTCTTAAATAAATTTAGTGAAACATTGGATAAAAATACAAAAGATGCACTTCTTGAAGCAATAAAGGAGATATTTGATGAAAAGAAAGATGAAAAGAGATTTGGAGAGTTTTTAATTGTTGGTGGAGATGATGTTTGTGCAGTATTTAATCCAGAGTTAGTGTTAGAACTTTCTGAAAAATTCCAAAAAATATTTGAAGAGAAGATGAAAGATTATATACAAGGAACAAAGGCAAAGGATAGCAGTATAACATCTTCATCAGGGGTTATTATAGCAAAATCTAAAACACCTGCCTTCCAACTTTTTGAGCAAGCATTAAAACTTCAAAAACTTGCTAAAGCTAAGAGATATGAACATAGTGCTAAAACAGGATTTATTGATTTCCAAGTTATAGGTTCTGAAGGTTGTGTTGATATAGATAGCTTTAGAAAAACAATAAATAAAAAAGATGAAGTTAAGAAAAAAGATAATCTAGTTATGGAAAGACCATATGCTATTGATATAGAGGAAAGTTCAAAAGTTAAAAATGTAGAGAAATTATTTACTACAATAAAGGAATTAAAAGAGATTAAGTTTCCAAAGAATAAATTAAGATATATTTATGAGCTAAAGAGAGATGAAAAATTAGAAGATTTTGAAAAGAAAATGGAGTTTATAAATATTCTTTCTAAAATGAAAGATGAGCACATTAACTTTATAAAGGAAAATTATAATATTGACTATGATTACCAAGAGTTTGAAAAATATTTTAACAATATTTTTGATATTGTAGAGCTATATGATTTTGTAGGTGGTGAAGCTGATGAAAATTAATTACACAGTTAAACTTAAAACTCCTGCTCTTACAGCATCTTTAGGGATAATAGGGAAAGATATAGATGTAGTTGTAAAAGTAGATAGTAAGGGAAAACCATTTTTTAATGGAAAGCATATAAAGGGGATTTTAAAAGAGAGAGTAACTCAATTTAAGTTGGGATTGGGAGAATCTGAAGATGCAACAAAAGAGTTTATAGACAAATATTTTGGTAAAGAGGGAAATTACATTAAAGATAATAACTTTGATAAGATAAGATTTTCCAATTTAGTTTTAGTTGATAAGAATAATTACAATATTGATGATAGATATGGAATAAAAATAGATAGAAAAACTAGAACAACTGTTCATAACTCTCTTTTTAGATATGAGCATATAACAGCTGGAACAGAGTTTAAGGGAGATATAGAAGTTCCTGATAAGATAGATAGAGAGGATCTGAAATTTATATTAGCTTGTCTATTCCACTTAGATACTATTGGTGGTTTTAAATCTAGGGGAATTGGAAAAGTAGATGTATTTATTAAAGAAAGAGAGTTAAAATATAAAGAAAATAAAGAGCAAGAAGATATAATTGATAAGGTAATAGATGAAGTTTTTAAGGAAGAAAACAATCAGGAAAATTCAAAAGCAAATTTAAATGGAAAACTGAAAAAATATAGTTATACTTTAAGTTTAAAAGAACCATTTATATTGACAGGTAGAGAGATAGGAAACTATGTAGAGGTAAGAGACTCTATTCAAGGTTCAACAGTTAGAGGAGCTATGATAGAGTATTTTGCAAAATCTAAAGATGTTTCATTGGAAGATTTGCTTTGTATAGAGGCATCAGATGCAATTTCTGGAGATATAAGTTTAGCTAGTAAATTTATAACTAAGTATGCAATAAATGGAGATAAGATAGAGACAGATAAGATAGTAGATTCTAGAAATGAGATAGAGGATAAATCTAAGGGAAAAGGGGTAAAATTAGAGAGAAAAGGAACATCTATGCTAAAGGCAAAGGGAAATGAGATTAGCATAGCTATCAATTCTCAAACAAAATCAGTAGAAGATGGAATGCTGTTTAATAGTGAATATCTACAATGTGATGAAAAATTAATTGGAGATATAGTTTTACCAGAGGGATTGGTTGATGAAAATAAAGATTATACAATCTATCTTGGAAAGATGAAATCAAAAGGTTTTGGAGAAGCTGTTATAAAGTTTGGAAAATATGAGAAAGAGAGAGTTAATTTAAAAGCTAGAATAGAGAAGTTACAAAAACAAGCTAAAGAAAAGATTTTCACTTTTGATCTTCAATCAGATTTAGTTCTACCATTTAATACTATATACAATGTAGGGGAGCAATTTAAGTCATTAATTGGAAATTCAAAGGAAATTTCAGAGATAAAATTTATAGAAAATAAAAGTTATATTAACACAGGGAAACTAGGTGGATACAATATAATTAACAATATTAGAAAAGTTGATGAGCTGGTAATCACTAGAGGTAGTGTTTTAACTTATGAAATAGATGATTTTAATAATATTTTACCAAAACTTGAAGAGATTGAGGAGAAAGGGCTTGGCCTTAGAAAGAATGAGGGATTTGGAAGAGTGAAAATCTCTAGTGAGAGAGGTGAAAAATAGTGGAATTTGAAGTTGTAAGAAAGAAAAAAGAGTATAAAAGTGAATTTCTTTTTGGAGAGCTTGAAGAGAGAAAAGAGATTAAAAAAGATAGTGAAAAATTAGCTGAGAGCAAAGAGGAGATATTAAAAAAATATATTGAGGGGGAAGAGTTTAAAAGAGCTTTAGATGGGGTAAACTCTAGCCAACTAAATAGATTTTATTCAATTTTAGAGGGTAGAAACTTTTCATTTCAAAGTAAAGAGATAGAGAAATTTGTAAAAGAGCAGATTGAAAGAAATGAAGAAAATAAAGGAACAAAAGAGTTCTATGAGTTTTTCAAAAAAAATTTTTTAGAAAATAGTGAGTTCCAAAGTGAAAATAAAAAGAATAGAGTAATTTTTGAGATGATAAAAAGATATGTTAGATATAGCATTGGTGCAAAAAAATTAAAAGAAGAAAAATTAGATGGAGAAAAGGGGGAAAATTAATATGGATTTTTCAAAATTTGAGAATAGATACAAAATAACTGGTGAGTTAATAGTATTAACAGCTTTGCATATTGGTAGTGGAAAAGAGGGGGAAAATCATGATTCTCCATTTATGAGTTTAGAGGTAAATGGTGAGAAATTATATTATATTCCTGGTTCTTCATTTAGAGGATATTTAAGCACTAAGTTAGAGAGATTTTTAGAAGAGGATAATGGAATAGTTTTAAAGGATAAAAACACAAATGATAAATTAAACTCTGCTGATGTTAAACTAATTTTTGGTTATACTAATTTAGATGATAAAGAAGTACCAGCAAAGGTAAGAGAAAGAGTAGCTAAAAAATTAGGTAAAGATTTAAAACAGATAGATAGTTTTAAAAGTATGGCAGGAAGAATACATATAGCTGATATGAAGATCTTATCTGATGTTGATTCTATAAAAAGAGATGGAATAAAAATTGATAGAAATACTGGGGCAACTGAAAAGGGAGCTAAATTTGACTATGATGTATTACCATCTGGAACAAAGTTTAAATTTGTTATGGAATTAGAAAATCTTGAAAAGTATCAAATTAACTTAGTAGCTTTAGCTTTACAAGATATTCTTGAAGGGGATCTTTTTGGAGGTAAACTTTCAAGAGGTATAGGAAAGTGTAGATTAGATATAAAAGAGATTGAATATGTAGATAGATCAAATCTAAAAGAATATATTTTCAAGAGAAAAATGGGAACTCTTAAAAAAGAGGATTTCTTAAAAATAGATGATATTGATTTAGTAATAGAATAGGAGGGAGCTATAATGAGAGAGTTTTTAAGATTAGACAACAAATTAATTTTAAAATTAAAAATAAAACCATTGTCTCCCCTATTGATAAAATTAGGAAATAAAGAGAAAGATAGTGAAGATAAAGATGGAAACTACATAGGTTTTTTAACTACTGAATCAAGTACAGGAACTAAATTAGAATATAATGGTGGTAATGAAAAAGTTACTGAAGATAATAGAAAGGGAGAAATCTATATTCCCGGTTCTAGTTTAAGAGGAGCATTTAGAGATAAAACTTTAGTTATTTTTGACAATGATGAAGATGAAATAAAAAAACTTTATGGAAAAGCTGATGAGGATAAGTCTCAAAAAACAAGAATCTTTATTGGAGATGCTTTTCTATATAAAGTTGAAAATAGAAAAAGATTTTACTCTGATAGTGACAAGATCAGCGAAAGTTTAAAGGATATTTTAAAATCTAGATCTATTACTCCAATAGATCATTTTTCAGGAAAGGCAACTGTTCCATTAAAATTTGAATATACTACTGAGAACTTTTTAACTGAAATTACTGTAAATAATATCTCACTTAAAGAGTTAAAAACTCTATACTTTATACTAAGAGATAGTATAAATGGTGAATTGAGAGTTGGAAACTCTAAAACAAGAGGATTTGGACAGATTGAGTTAGAGATAGATGAGATGATATATTATAAGTATTTTGGTAAAAAAGAGCTTGTAAAGGATATGAAAAAATACTTTGAGAGAGTGGAAGAAAAATCAATAAAAATAGGGGATAAATATCTATGTGAGGCATTAAAATTAAAAGAGAAATTTAATAAGATAGATATAGAAAACCCTAATGAGTTTATCAATGCTCTTTTTGCAGAGGTGGAATAATGGAAGATTTAAAGATATTTAACTTAAATGAGATAAGAGAGAGATTAAAAGAGGAAAAAGATCTAACTATACAATATATTGATTATGATAGAGAGGGGAGAATATATAGAGGAGAGTTAGATGGGATAGATGAAAACTTCTATAAACTATATATTTTCAATGATAATTTTATGATAACTGCTTTTAATTTTGGAGATGGAGAGATCAGATATAGTGAAGTGAGAAAAAGTGATATTAAAGATGAGGAGATTAGATATTACTATTTGAATGATGGAAAGAGATTAAAAGTGAGATTTGGGAAAGAGAATGGAATAGAGGTTTTCCAATATATTGGGGTAGTTGGAGGTGAGAGATAATGGCTCAAGGAAAAGTTATTGAGATGAATGAAGCTGAAAAGACAATTACTTTAGATAGAGTAGGAAAAATTGAGGTTGGAAAAAAGATATTTACTCAAAAACTATTTGAAGTAGGAGATGAAATCTCTTATGAAATGAAAGGGAAAAACTTTGCTTTTACAAGAAAAATTAGTTCTATTGAAAAAGAAAGTAATAGAACAACTAATAATAGAAGAGTAGATAATAAAAATAATGCTAATACAGCATCAAAAGTAAATAAGATATTTTCTTACCCATATAACTTTGTTTCTTTAGGAGATAGTAAAGATATAAATAGAAAATCTGTAAAAACTAAAGAGAATAAAGGAAATTTAAATGGGAAAATAAAATGCTCTCTTACTAATGTAACTCCTCTTTTTATGGGTAGTGGAATAAGTACAGGGAATGAACATAAAACAGAGATGATTTTAAAAGATAATGGAAATTACATTATTTCTGCTAGTTCTTTAAAAGGGGAGATAAGGAATATAGTTGAAGTTATAACTAATAGTTGTATAAAAAATGTTGAAACTGATAGATTAGAAAAGAGAGAACAAGCTGGAGAGAGAAAGAATATTTTTGGTTTAATTAAAAGATTGCCAAATGAAAAAACAGAGGAAGATGGTTTAATAGTTGAAGCTGTAAAGATAAAAATACATAAAGATGTTCTTAAAGGAAAACTTCCGGGATTTTATCCTATAAAGGTTAATAAAAAAATCTCTCAACATATAGATAAAGGAGATAAAAAATTCTTTAAGAAAGGTGAAAAAGATCCAGATGCTATAAATGATTTTTATACTTTTGATAAAGTTACTCAAGATGGAACTGAAGATGCTATTCTTTGGGTATCAGCTGATATTTTTGGAAAAGAATATGAAAAAATATTAGTAAAAAAAGATTTTGTAGAAAAGGGAAAAGGTAGAAACTTTTTATTTTCATTAAATGAATATGAAGATTTACAATATTTAATAGCTCAAAGAAATGAAAGAGATAAGGAAGAGAGAGATAAAAAGAAAAAGATAGATAGACAAGAGATTCAAGTAAATGATCCTATTATTTTTGAGGAAGATGGAAATAATGCTATTTATTTAGCTTTTGCAGAGATACCTAGATTGAGATATAAATATAGTCCATACTCTTTAATTCCAAAAGAGTTTCAACCTTGTAGCTCTTTAGATAATCTATGTTTTGCTTGTAGATTATTTGGAACAACAGGTAATTCTAATGATAAAAATAGTTCAAATGAGATGGCATCATATATGGGAAGAGTATTTATAACTGATGCTAAATCTAGTGATGAAAAAGAAAAATTAAGTGAAGTAATAACAATGAAACCTCTTGGAGAACCACACCCATCATTAGCTAGATTTTATTTAACAGATGGAAGTTATGATGAAGATGGTGTTACAATTAGAGGAAGAAAATTTTATTGGCATCACAGTGAAAAAATCAAAGCTGGAGAAAATTATAAAAGCTATTTAAAATCAATAACAACAAGTGAAAAGGCTAAATATAATTCAAGTTTAAGCTTTTTAAAGCCAAATAATGTTTTTGAATTTGAAGTGGAGTTTAAAAATTTAACTGAAGAGGAATTAGGAGTATTAATCTATTCTTTAGAGTTAGAAGATGGAATGTTACATAAATTTGGAAAAGCTAAAGCCTTTGGTTTTGGAAGTAGTAAGATAGAGATAAAAGAGCTTTTATTAAAATCTCAAGATAGATATAAGAGTTTTACTATTTCATATGAAAAAGATGCTAAAGAGAAGTATGTAGATTTAGCTAAAAAACAGTATATTCTTGATAATAAAAAGGAGATAAAAGAGTTAAAAGCTATATTATCAAAAGAAAACAGTTTAGACTTCACTAAATCTCCATTCCCAGAATCTTATGTTTACAATAAAAAAACTGGAGAGATTAATCAGAAAAGAGGTTATAATACATTAAATTGGTTTACAGAAAATAAAGGTGTTAAACTTCCAAAAATATTAGATTACTCAAAAAAATAAATAATTTGAAAGGGGATAACTATGGCTAAAATTTTAATAGCAGGTATAGGTGGAGGAGAAAAGAGAGATGGAAAGTATAGAGAAACTAACTATTCTTTAGAGGGAAAAATATATAAAAATAGAAGTTTCATCGCCTCAGTTATTGAAGAGCATTTTCAAATAGATAAATCAATCTTTATAGGAACTGTTGGTTCTATGTGGGATAACTTATATGAATACTATTGTAAAAAATATAATATAGATTATGATGAAGAGTATGCTATGAGCCTATTTGAAACTATAATAGAAGCAAATAAAGATATGGATATCTCTCAATTAAAAATAGAAAAATTTAATGAGATATTCAATGGAAAGATAGAGGGAAGAGTTACTAAATATGGAGTGGATAGCGAACAAATATTTGATAATTTCAATATTATATTAAATTTGCAAGATACTCTTAAAGATGGTGATGAAGTATATATTGATATTACCCACTCTTTTAGATCAAATGCTATGTGGATGTTTTTAGTTATGAACTTTATAACTGATCTTTTAGATAAGAATATAGAGATAAAGATGATCTCTTATGGAATGTTTGAAATCTCTGATAGAACTAATAATATCACTCCAATAATTGATTTAAATGCTTTCTATAAACTTTTAAAATGGATTAAAGGGGCTCAATCATTTAAAAATTATGGAAATAGCTATCTTTTACTAGACAATATTGAAAATGAAGAGTTAAGAAAAAAACTGAAAACTTTCTCTCATGCTATGAACCTTAATTATATTGGAACATTGAAACAAAATTTAGATTCTTTAAAGAAACTTTTACCTGAAATTGAAGGAATGAAAGGTCCGGGAAAACTTCTTATTCCTCAAATTGTAAAGGAGTTTGTAAAAGAGTTTGATGGTGTAAAGAAAGATTTTATTCTTCAAATAAGATTGGCAAAATGGCATTATAAACAAAGTAGATATGCTATGGCATATATCAATATTAATGAAGCTATAAAGGGATATGTAGCTGATGAGTTAAGGGAGTTTTATCCTGATAAAAGTGAAGAGGAATTACTAGATTATGCTAGAAAATGGTTCTTTAAATTAGAGCCTAGAGTTTCAAGACCAAACTTTAAAAAAGATAATGAAAATAAAAAGATAATAGAGTATTATAAGATTTTTGATCACAGTAGAAGGGTTAGAAATGATATTGCTCACTCTCTAGGGCAAAAGGATAGTGCAATAAATGATATAATAAGTTTAGAGAATTATTGTGCTAAACTAGAGGATATGTTATCTAAAGAGGGATTGATTTATAATTGTGTTTAGTGTATAATAAAATTCCAAGAAGTTGCAACATAAATTTCCAATAAAAAA
>OGCV01000762.1_pt1 | contig 11424 bp, 13 predicted proteins | sample 1570201 | NCBI WGS metagenome assembly OGCV01 (sample SAMEA2582162, study PRJEB24529) | metagenome
GAAGACAAAATCGCTCAGGCCCCCGCATTTTTAAAACATGCCCCCGTTGTACTCAACGTCAGTGCTCTGGAAGACCCGGTAAACTGGTCAGCGATGCATAAGGCGGTTTCGGCAACCGGTTTGCGGGTTATTGGCGTAAGTGGCTGCAAAGATGCGCAACTTAAAGCCGAAATTGAAAAAATGGGGCTGCCTATCCTGACGGAAGGAAAGGAAAAAGCGCCACGTCCAGCTCCCGCACCGCAGGCTCCAGCGCAAAATACAACGCCGGTCACAAAAACGCGTTTAATAGATACCCCGGTGCGTTCCGGTCAGCGTATTTATGCTCCACAATGTGATCTGATTGTTACAAGCCACGTTAGCGCTGGGGCCGAATTGATTGCCGATGGTAACATTCATGTCTATGGCATGATGCGCGGTCGTGCGCTGGCAGGGGCAAGTGGTGACCGGGAAACGCAAATATTTTGTACGAACCTGATGGCGGAATTGGTGTCCATCGCAGGTGAATACTGGCTGAGTGATCAAATCCCAGCAGAATTTTATGGCAAAGCGGCGCGACTGCAGTTAGTCGAAAACACTTTGACCGTTCAACCGTTAAATTGATCCCTTTTTAACAAGGAATTTCTATGGCACGCATTATTGTTGTTACTTCGGGCAAAGGGGGTGTTGGTAAGACAACCTCCAGCGCGGCCATCGCCACTGGTTTGGCCCAGAAGGGAAAGAAAACTGTCGTGATAGATTTTGATATCGGCCTGCGTAATCTCGACCTGATTATGGGTTGCGAACGCCGGGTCGTTTACGATTTCGTCAACGTCATTCAGGGCGATGCAACGCTAAATCAGGCGTTAATTAAAGATAAGCGTACTGAAAATCTCTATATTCTGCCGGCATCGCAAACACGCGATAAAGATGCCCTCACCCGTGAAGGGGTCGCCAAAGTTCTTGATGATCTGAAAGCGATGGATTTTGAATTTATCGTTTGTGACTCCCCGGCAGGGATTGAAACCGGTGCGTTAATGGCACTCTATTTTGCAGACGAAGCCATTATTACCACCAACCCGGAAGTCTCCTCAGTACGCGACTCTGACCGTATTTTAGGCATTCTGGCGTCGAAATCACGCCGCGCAGAAAATGGCGAAGAGCCTATTAAAGAGCACCTGCTGTTAACGCGCTATAACCCAGGCCGCGTAAGCAGAGGTGACATGCTGAGCATGGAAGATGTGCTGGAGATCCTGCGCATCAAACTCGTCGGCGTGATCCCAGAGGATCAATCAGTATTGCGCGCCTCTAACCAGGGTGAACCGGTCATTCTCGACATTAACGCCGATGCGGGTAAAGCCTACGCAGATACCGTAGAACGTCTGTTGGGAGAAGAACGTCCTTTCCGCTTCATTGAAGAAGAGAAGAAAGGCTTCCTCAAACGCTTGTTCGGAGGATAAGTTATGGCATTACTCGATTTCTTTCTCTCGCGGAAGAAAAACACAGCCAACATTGCAAAAGAACGGCTGCAGATTATTGTTGCTGAACGCCGTCGCAGCGATGCAGAACCGCATTATCTGCCGCAGTTGCGTAAAGATATTCTTGAGGTCATTTGTAAATACGTACAAATTGATCCTGAGATGGTAACCGTACAGCTTGAGCAAAAAGATGGCGATATTTCTATTCTTGAGCTGAACGTGACCTTACCGGAAGCAGAAGAGCTGAAATAATCCCGCTGTAAAAGCGCATTTATCTTCAAGGCAGAGTTATCTCTGCCTTGAGTTTTTCATCCCTCTCATCCACGTTGTGGTAAAGCGGCGAGTATTCTTGCTGATACTCCTCATTGCTATTTCCACCTCCCCCTTTACACCTTAAGGCTGTTCCCACGCACAAAACAAAACATTTATGCCTGGTTGAGTAAATAACCTTATTGTTAGTGTTGATATACTGGGAGATGATAACCCCGCAATTTCATTATTCATTGTTCTCCCATAGGATGAGGTTTCCCGCCGTAACTGGCGGGCTTTTTTTGCCCCAGAATTTTACCTTTCAACATCCTGTAAACGAAAACTGCGCCGAAGCGCAGTTTAATCGTTGATGGTCAGAACGACCAGTTCACGATATATACTGCGGGTATCGACTGATTTCGATTCCATGCCATTGGATAAATGATAGTAGCGTCTAAGTGACCTAAGCTCTGCTGCAACATCAGCCCGCAGGCACCAGACCAGGGGATTCATCCTGAAGAGACAGCGCAGGTGTATTGTGTTCACCGCTCACCAAAGACATCATGATGAAATGATGATATCCCGCATAAGAAAGAGGCATTTTTTACACGCAGTGCGCTGAAGTGTAGTTGGATAAAAAATCACTCTTTTCAGATAATACTGTCGTACGCTTATCTTTCGACAATGAGGCCGTCGGCAAAATAAAATGACTAATGTAATCGTTGCTGATGAATATCTTCTGCTCACATAAAAATCACACAATAATATTGATAAATCAGATTATCTTACCTTTACAACATTGCGTTAACAGTCAATGACACTTCTTGAATAAAAATATTGTCAATCAATGAGTTATTCCTCATTTAAGATTATTCTCATTCACGTAAAAAACATAATTCCTATCATCACAGCCACGCTCATTTTGAATTATCTGAATAATAGCGAGCGTTCTTTAGTTAAGCAGATCTTAATTGAAGACGAAATTATTGTGTGTGCGACTTATTTAATACCGGACATCTAAGTTGAAGAAAAAAATACTTGCCTTCGGGCTTATCTCAGCATTGTTCTGCTCCACGCCAGCGATGGCGGATATGAACCGCACCACGAAAGGTGCATTGCTAGGCGCAGGCGGTGGATTACTTACTGGCAATGGTGTTAATGGCGTACTGAAAGGTGCAGCTGTTGGCGCTGGTGTTGGTGCAGTAACAGAAAAAGGCCGCGACGGTAAAAATGCACGTAAAGGTGCAAAAGTGGGTGCCGCCGTTGGTGCTGTCACTGGCGTTCTGACCGGCAATGGCCTCGAAGGGGCGATTAAAGGTGCCGTGATTGGCGGTACGGGTGGTGCAATTCTGGGTAAAATGAAATAAGGAATGATGATGAAAAAATTTGCTTTACTGGCGGGCCTGTTTGTTTTCGCACCAATGACCTGGGCGCAGGACTACAATATTAAAAACGGTTTGCCGTCAGAAACCTATATTACTTGCGCAGAAGCCAACGAAATGGCAAAAACTGACAGCGCACAGGTTGCAGAAATTGTTGCGGTAATGGGTAATGCCAGCGTTGCCAGCCGTGATTTAAAAATTGAGCAATCTCCGGAACTGAGCGCCAAAGTGGTAGAAAAACTGAATCAGGTTTGCGCTAAAGACCCGCAAATGCTGTTGATCACGGCAATTGATGACACCATGCGTGCTATTGGCAAAAAATAATATTTCATATGTTACCGCGTCGATGAATTCGACGCGGTATTTTAGCTAACGGGGATCAGAACTTATATTTCAGGCCCACCATCACTGCGGTGTCATTGTAGCCATTATCACCCAGCTGCACGCCCACATTACACCAGACGCTGGCCGCCGGATTCAGATTGCCATTTACGCCAAGTTTAATTTCCCCCAAATTACGCGCCCCGTCTTGTTCGACTTTCACACCGTTCATTGAGACAGCAAAATCTTTACTGTTATGGATCCAGTTCATTTCAACAAAAGGTTCAAAGTCGTCACCGTGCGGACCGCTGTTTATCTCCTGAGTACGAATAAAGGTGCGGAAACCAAGTCGGGTCTGGATGTTGTTATTTGCGTCATTCTCAATACGTGAGCCATTGGCTTCCGTATGCGCATTATGATCGACGCCCATCCAGATAGCCTGTGCCTGTGGCTGGAAGATCCACGTATATTTCGCCGCTTCCAGACCAAAGGATTTATTCAGGGCAAAGCCGTAACCCGCTTCCAGCGAGACGGTTGCGCCTTTCGCGCTATAGGATTCATAGGCTAATTCATCCCCTTTCACCGAGTTTTTAAACCAGCTATATTGCGCCCAGGCGTCAATGTATGCGCCTTTTTTACTGATGTCATCGGCAAACCAGGTGGCATACAGCCCTGCGCTATAGCCTCTGACACTCCCTTTCGAACGATAATCCGACACGCTGGAATGAGTTGAGTTGTAGTCGCGGGCATAACCAGCCATCACTCCCAAACGCCAACAGTCACTGTCGGTAAAACCACCGGTTAACAGATCGGCCCCTAACTGCGAGACGTAGCGATGCGAGGTCGTTCTCAACTGTCCGTTGCTGTCACGCCAGGCATTATGCCCGCCAATTTGACGTAGCCAAAGTCGGCTTGAACGCTCCTGTTCAGTTACAGGATCGATGGAGCGCGTTTCACCCGCACGGTCGTTCAGACGCATAACAAAAAGAGTGTTAGCGGCTGCCAGGTTAGCGACGTAACTTCCAGCTTCGGGGCGCAGGACGGGGGTAGGCGTTTCTGTTGATTCTGAATTTCCCTCTGAGCTGTTATCCTCCTCATTCACTGACTGATAACTTGTCAAATACCAGTTTTTGCCTTGTTGTTTTAGTTGATATTCGAAAGCTCCAGCTGCAATCCTTGCATCACCTTGTCTGAAGGCATCTGCTGGAGATTCATTGCCATTCACAGTTATGAGTTCGATCCCGTTTAGCGTGGCCGCGCCGCTTCCTCCAGCATTTTTCACATAGACGGTAGTTGAACCCGAAGTATTACCCTCAACAATAAGTCTGTCCGTAGCCGATTTATCATCACCTAATACGGTGCGGATATTAAGCTGACCATTATTACCGACATAATTACCTTTTACAGTTAATGTTTTTCCTTGGGTAAATGTTTGACCATCATCATACGAAAGATTGATAATACTGTCTGAATTAGTCAGATGGGTAACAACGGAGTCATCTTTCATATTCCAGATTGTGTTTTCTGAAAGCTTCAGCGTGGTTGTGCCGCTAACGAGTTTAGTCGCTCCATTTAGAATAGAGTCGGACGAAATTATGTTTAAGCTACCTCCAGTATTATTAACCAGAATATGATTACCAGGCGTAACAATACTTCGATTAAGGATGCTTAAATTCGTTGTAGTTTTGTTAACATCAATACTATCCAAAGCACTTGAAAGTTCAACACTTAATAGTGCTATTTTGGCTTGAGAATCGATATTTGATGCATCAATTGATATTCCTTTATCTTGTTTTGATACCGCGGTGACATTGGAAAAAAATAACTCTCCACCATTGTATATTTTTGCAATGGGGGCTTTAGTGCCTGTTGTTGTAATAGAACTATTTTTTATATCAATGTTACCTTGTCGAATAGCAACCGCATAACTTCCATCAGCCACAGTTTCAAGTGCCACATAATCTAAATTAATATATGCTTTTTTCCCATTAGCATAAGCACCATAGCTATTAATGTCATTAGTTGTTATGGAACCACCATTCATTTTTAAATCAGCACGGCTAATAACTTCGTAACTGTTAGAATCACTAACTTCATCATCTACAGCATCGACACATGTTCGAGACTCTCCAGGACTTGAACATGCAAGAACACCTACTGCATTTTTCCCATAGGTAACAATGATCGTTTTATCTGTGGTTTCAAGACGAGTGTTATTTTCCACATTTCCAGAATCATTAACCTGACTTAAAAGTCCCGCTGAATATGCCCCCCCGTCTCGACTGAATTATCACCATTCATAAAGATGGTGCCACCAAATTCACTGACTACTGCGCTGGCTGTTATCCCTCCATTAACATCTGGGTTATTTTCTTTGTCAGATACACTTCCAGAGGTCTTAATATCGCTATCGCTTATATATAATACTTTGTTTTGACTATCAACAGAAATACCATAAGAACCATGACCAATAGTCATCACACTGGCATTTTTTATATATCCAGTTACACCGTCATCCACTATCACAGCATGGATTTCGTCTTGAGTGGTTAGATACTCCCCATTACTTATCGGATTATTATCTTTGATTTCAATCGGCGATTCTTCATCAGTCATATAGGAAATTATACTATAATCATCCAACAATTGTGTTGCATATGCATTACCCACCGCCAGAGCAATAAGTCCTAAACTAAACCCGGGGAGTTTTTTCAGTTTCATAGATTAACCATCCATTCATTGGATTAACAAACATTCCTGGTCAAATAACCTATGAGTTCAGATTACCAAAATGGAGGGTAAAGACAAAAACAAAAGCACAAAAAATTTAAATAGATAAACAGGGACAATATATAAATGATAAATAAGTCGGCATTATCATTTTTCACCTTATTTTCATGACATTGATCACTTTGAGGTGACGATTTTGTTTAACAAATAACTCTTCGACATCAAAATTGTTAATAGTTGCGATGAGGATTATTTCGGTGATATATAAAAACAACCGTGATAACACCAGGGTTGACAACTATTTGCGCAATAATGCCTTTCCTTCAATGATCCAGGCGTTCACTGCCAGCAACCCATTCAGCCGCATACTGACAGTGAGAAACTGAAAGATTATTGCTGATCCCTGTGGTTGACGAGTCTTTCTCTTAATCGATTAACCAGATTGATCGCCAGCCAAACAAGGGCATTAAGCAAATTTATCGTCACAAGCACTTCTCCCAGCCCGGTACTGGGTTTTGCAATAAGGATGACCAGGAGGGTGATCAGCATAAATGCAATGGAAAAGATGATATAGAGAGTGAAATAATCCAGATTATTACTATTGTTCATGCTACTAATGGCAATCCTGTCAAAACTTTCAAACAATTATAGCAAACAAAATAATGAACAATAGTAACAAGAGGCAACGAGCTAATTAGCTGTCTATAATTACACCGCACTATGGCCTTACTGATCAATTTTCACTCAACCACAACCTTCACCTTCGGTTTAGAAAGGATAATTTTGACCAGGTCGATGTATGTAACAGGTTTATAGAAATAATAACCCTGCTGAAATGTGATATTATTTTGGTTCAGATAATCAAGTTGTTCTTTCGTTTCGACACCTTCAGCGACGATACTGATCGAAAGTTTACGCGCCATATCCAATACACAATCCAGAATTCGGGTTGATTCTGGGTCTGCGTTGACGCGGCCAACGAAACTGTGATCAATTTTGATATAATCAATATGCAGGTCATGAAGATAAGAAAGCCCTGAGTAGCCAGTACCGAAATCATCCAGCGCGATGACAAAACCATTTTCATGCAGAATGTTCAACCGCTGAACCAGACTTTCATCAACATTCAATGGCTCACGCTCGGTGACTTCCAGAACAAGGTTTAAATCGCGGCGGGTAAAACTGTCACGGAAATTGAAACACTCGTCGACAAACGTCGGCGAAATAATATGCGAGGCGCTAAAATTAATTCCAATATGAAAACCTTCCGGCAATTTACTCGCGATAGCGTTCATCTGTCTGGCAACCTGATTCATCAGGCTTTGCGTAAGCGGAACGATTAATCCGGATTTTTCAGCAAGTGGAATAAATGCCGCGGGTGAAATATATCCACCGTGAGGTTGTTTCCAGCGGGCTAACACCTCAACTCCCCGCAATGTCCCTTCCCGACCATTCACCACTGGTTGGTAAAAAGGGACGATCTCCCCATTATTTATAGCCCGCCGCAGGATCTCTTCAGGCGTTGCGCTTTTATTGAAATACCTATCTAGCAGGAAGGCAGCGGCGCAGGCGATTAACAGAATAAATATCAAAATCCCAAAGCCTTTATCGATAAGTCTGTAGAAGCTAAAGAGTGGTGGCGGGTTAAAGATAATAGTGAAATGATATTTTGTGGAGTGAACCTTCTCGGTATAGGGATAATGTCCATTAAGCGTCATCACATCACCCGTTGGTCCAATAATGTCATCCGCCACGCGTAATACATACCTTACCCCTTTCAAGGGTACATTAAGCGCCCCACGAATATGCTGATCGCTTATCGTAACCAAAATGCGCGTATCTGCAAATTGGCTCTGATAGAGCAGGATAGGTAATCTATTAACGGTGTCGATTGCCGGAGCCAACAGCAAATTACTGTCCGGGACAACAGGAATACGAGACAGCAGGACCCGATTCCCAGGCAGGGATGTACACCAGACTATTCCCTGTTTGAGAATGATGATTGTGCGCAGGTGAGGTTTCAGAGCTGCTTCAGTGCCAAGCTGATATTGCTCCTCGAGGTCGCATTCCTTCCCGGCAATGTTAACCGCTGTTTGAGTCGCCTGTGACGCTTCTTCAAGTATATGATTGATATTGTTGGCGGCATATCTTGCTCCCGCCAGGTACTCTGCTTTTGCGGAATACCAGAGCTGGATGTTCAAAATAGCGACACCGGTAATAAACAAGCATATCGCAACGAGGATGGGTATGAGTGTATTGCGCATTTGCTTGTCCCGGCCAAAGGGTTTAATACATGAAAATGCCATTCATTCGCTCGCGCTGGCATCTACAGAGAGCATGGTAGAGAGCATAAGAAATATCCACGCCGAAGATAAAATTTTCTCCATCTTCATCTAACCTATTAATTATTGAGCACAATGTAGGCAGAATTAAACAATTTAGGGGGGATATCAGGCGTCAAGAATGGAAAACGAGCGCTCTCCATTCCTGTTTGCCCCCTGATATTGCGGATATATTAAGAAAGCATAACGCCTGAAATGCTCACTTTGTATCAGCATGGTGATACAGCTGATGTTTATTCTAAAACCTTACTCAAGTTCTAAGAGAGCACGGATTCCCTGTCATTAATAATGATATCCGTTAGTGTAGTCTTATGCATTTCAATGTACTGCAATATTTGCAGATAGAGATCAGAAAGAATCACACTGGTTTCATCTTTTAAACGCAAGCGTAAAGCCTGATCAATAATATGACTATCAACATACCCATGCGTCATGAACACCTCCCTCTCGAGATTTTTAAACAAAGCACATTGAAAAATAAATCTCTCTGGGATTGAATTATTCATGTCAGCCTCGTAGAAATATTAACCCAATAAAATTATGCTGTGTATAGTCTAAAGCGACAGACAAAAATAAGATGAATGAGTTTTCTATAAACTTATACTTAATAATTAAAAGTTACATGTCATCCGCTGTGTATCGCAACACGATTTCCAGTGTTTTTCTGATCACATCAGCTTTGAGAATATCACTTGTTGTTTCCAGGGAGTGTATCAGACTTAAGATAATATTTTTATTATTAACATTATCGCCTGAAAGCATTAAATTAGTCACAGCCTGCCCTAACACTGCTGACTCTTCTTCTAACAAATTACCCGAACTGCGAAAGTAACTTGATAACGCTTTATCAGTTATTGCATTATGAATTGTAGTATCTTCAAGCATGGTAACCTCTCATCTTACTTATGAAATTTTAATGTATTCTGTTTATTTTCTTACCATTGAACATACTTTTATTGTCAGCTATCGCTGTTCTTCGGTTTGGCCCTCCTGTATCACTGTTGCTAAAATCACGAATTATGCTGTCAATTAAATCTCGTCGGAAAGCATTTTCCTCAGCCGATTTCATTACGAGTAATTGCTTAATAAGAGTCTGCAATGAAAAATTTATCTTCATGCGCAGTATCTGGAGCACCGCCTGGCCAGTAATTTCATATTTTATACGTTCATTATCAGATGTCTTCATAACGACTTCATAGCTAACCTGTTAAATAATCAGGCTGTTGCATTATTCAAAAAGCAACCCAATTAGTGCATTATAATGTTTCTGTTCCTCTTCCCCTGTCGCTTGTTCCAGTCGGCAAAGAAGTTTGGCACAAAGCGACTTTCGACTCAGATTACGTCCATCTTTCAAAATCTCAGTCACAATTTCCCCGAGAGTTTCCTGCTGAGTAGGCAAGTTAGCTTTTGCAAAGTAACGAGTGATTGCTCCCGCAGAATCTAAAGTCACTGAATTTTGATGCATGCTACGCCTCTGTTAAAAATGTTAATCAATGTGAAGTGAGGTAACAATAGCAAACTTGTACTAAATATGTGTACAGAATGATAAATTAATTTTTTGCAATTAGTGCTAATACATATAAAACAATACGTTATGATAAAACATATTGCATTATTTAACTGACAAACTATACAAGATTTTTCGCCAACTCGTGTTCAACTTTTTCCATTTTCTATCAATGTAAAGAAACAGTTATGTTTTGGTATTAAAAGAAAGACACCGGAAGATATGTCTGTTACCGTCTTACTCTCGCCTCACCCATTACCCTGGATTGTTAATGCTTACCACCCTTATTTATCGTAGCCATATACGTGACGACGAACCTGTCAAAAAAATCGAAGAAATGGTTTCGATTGCAAATCGCAGGAACATGCAGTCTGACGTAACAGGGATCTTACTGTTTAATGGTTCTCATTTTTTCCAGCTTCTGGAAGGTCCGGAAGAACAGGTTAAAATGATATATCGGGCTATATGCCAGGATCCACGGCACTATAATATTGTTGAGCTGCTGTGCGATTACGCGCCTGCTCGCCGTTTTGGCAAAGCGGGAATGGAATTATTTGATTTACGCCTACACGAGCGAGATGACGTTTTACAGGCCGTATTCGACAAAGGCACATCAAAATTTCAGCTAACTTATGATGACAGAGCGCTACAATTTTTTCGTACTTTTGTCCTTGCAACCGAACAATCAACCTATTTCGAGATTCCTGCTGAAGACTCCTGGCTTTTTATCGCTGACAGATCTGATAAAGAACTTGATTCCTGTACCCTTTCACCAACTATAAACGACCACTTTGCCTTTCATCCTATTGTTGATCCCTTATCGCGGCGGATAATCGCTTTTGAAGCCATTGTGCAAAAAAATGAAGACAGCCCGTCAGCTATAGCGGTTGGGCAGCGTAAAGACGGGGAAATCTACACAGCGGATCTTAAAAGTAAGGCGCTTGCATTCGCGATGGCACACGCACTTGAGCTCGGTGATAAAATGATTTCAATCAATCTATTACCTATGACCCTGGTTAACGAGCCTGACGCAGTCTCTTTTTTACTTGATGAAATAAAGGCCAATGCTCTGGTGCCTGAACAAATCATCGTTGAATTTACTGAAAGTGAAGTCATATCTCGGTTTGATGAGTTTGCCGAAGCGATTAAATCGCTAAAGGCTGCCGGTATCAGTGTAGCAATTGATCATTTTGGCGCAGGTTTTGCTGGTTTGTTACTCCTGTCACGCTTCCAGCCTGACAGAATTAAAATCAGTCAGGAATTGATTACCAATGTTCATAAAAGCGGACCACGCAGGCAATTATTCAGGCGATCATAAAATGCTGTACATCACTTGAAATTCAAGTCAGTGCTATGGGCGTGGCAACACCAGAAGAGTGGATGTGGCTTGAATGCGCAGGAATTGAGATCTTTCAGGGGGATCTGTTTGCTAAAGCTAA
>OGCV01000764.1_pt1 | contig 11396 bp, 9 predicted proteins | sample 1570201 | NCBI WGS metagenome assembly OGCV01 (sample SAMEA2582162, study PRJEB24529) | metagenome
GTGCCGTAATCGTGATAGCTTTTAATACGTGCCAGCGGGCGGACCAGCGTTTTGTTGCCAACCATAAAGCCGATACGCCAGCCCGCCATGTTGTAGCTTTTCGACAGCGTAAAGAACTCGACCGCCACATCGCGTGCACCCGGCACCTGCATGATTGACGGCGCTTTCCAGCCATCGTAGACGATATCGGCATAGGCCAGGTCATGGACCACCAGCACATCGTAGCGTTTCGCCAGTGCCACAACCTTTTCGAAGAACTCCAGTTCCACGCATTGCGCGGTTGGGTTCGACGGGAAGCCGAGGATCATCATCTTCGGTTTCGGATAACTTTCACGAATGGCGCGCTCCAGTTCGTTGAAGAAATCGACACCTTCCACCAGCGGCACTGAGCGTACCTGAGCCCCGGCAATCACCGCGCCGTAAATATGAATGGGGTAACTTGGATTCGGCACCAGCACTGTGTCACCGTGATCCAGTGTCGCCAGCATCAGATGCGCCAGGCCCTCTTTCGAACCAATAGTGACGATGGCTTCTGATTCCGGGTCGATTTCAACGTCGTAGCGATCCTGATACCAGCGGGAAATGGCGCGACGTAGCCGCGGAATACCGCGTGAAGTGGAGTAACCATGCGTGTCCGGGCGCTGGGCCACAGTACATAATTTTTCGACGATATGCGGCGGAGTCGCACCGTCCGGGTTACCCATACTGAAATCGATAATATCTTCGCCGCGCCGACGCGCAGCCATTTTCAGTTCAGCGGTAATGTTAAAAACATAGGGCGGGAGACGATCAATGCGCGTAAAGCGACGTTCAGGGCGAGTGTCAGCCATAATTTCCTCAGATTAACGTTAGCGCCCGGACCGTCCGAGCGACGCTGCCACGATGGTGGCTGTTTTGAAAATAGCCTGATTAATTTCTGTCTGTCCAGCGTTTTAGAACATTTTTATTAATGACGTTAAATGAGGAACTCTGCTTTAAAAACAGGAAATTTATCTGCGCTAACAAGAAAATTACCACTCATTTTATTAACATAATAATTTCAATAAATTTACTAACCAGAAGTGCATTATCAAGAGATGCATTGCTAATACACCATTTATCTATCAATCCCCTTTTAAAATTGTGGTTTTTCCTCAAAAACGGCCTGCTGGTCATCAGCCTTCAGGTTACCTATCATAGAGGTTTAATCCTTATTCAGAGTCACCCGTGCACGAAATATTCAACATGCTGCTGGCGGTCTTCGATCGGGCAGCGTTAATGCTTATCTGCCTGTTCTTTCTCATCCGTATCCGCCTGTTTCGCGAACTGTTGCACAAGTCGGCACACTCACCGAAAGAGTTGCTCGCCGTTACCGCCATTTTCTCGCTGTTCGCCCTCTTCAGCACCTGGTCCGGCGTTCCCGTAGAAGGCTCGCTGGTGAACGTACGTATTATCGCGGTGATGTCCGGCGGGATTCTGTTTGGCCCGTGGGTAGGCATCATTAACGGCGTGATTGCGGGTATTCACTGGTATTTACTTGATATCGGCGGCGTGACGGCGATCCCCTGCTTTATCACCAGCATTCTGGCTGGTTGTATATCGGGCTGGATCAACCTGAAAATCCCCAAAGCACAGCGCTGGCGCGTCGGTATTCTCGGCGGCATGTTGTGTGAAACGTTGACCATGATTCTGGTGATTGTCTGGGCACCAACTACCGCGTTGGGGATCGATATCGTCTCTAAAATCGGCATTCCAATGATCCTCGGTAGCGTCTGTATCGGCTTTATTGTGCTTCTGGTGCAAAGAGTTGAGGGCGAAAAAGAGGCCAGCGCCGCGCGGCAGGCCAAGCTGGCGCTGGATATCGCCAACAAAACGCTACCTCTGTTTCGCCATGTCAATAGCGAGTCATTACGCAAAGTTTGTGAAATTATTCGCGATGACATTCACGCCGATGCGGTGGCGATTACTAATACCGATCATGTGCTGGCCTATGTTGGCGTGGGTGAACATAACTATCAGAACGGCGATGACTTCATTAGCCCGACTACCCGTCAGGCGATGAATTACGGAAAAATCATCATTAAAAACAATGATGAAGCCCACCGCACACCAGAGATTCATTCCATGCTGGTGATCCCATTGTGGGAGAAAGGCGTTGTGACCGGAACGCTGAAAATTTACTACTGCCACGCGCATCAGATCACCTCGTCATTACAGGAAATGGCGGTCGGTCTGTCGCAAATCATCTCCACGCAACTGGAGGTTTCACGCGCCGAGCAGCTACGTGAAATGGCAAATAAGGCAGAGCTTCGCGCCCTGCAAAGCAAAATTAATCCCCATTTCCTGTTTAACGCTTTGAACGCTATTTCATCTTCAATCCGTCTGAATCCGGATACTGCTCGCCAGCTAATCTTTAATCTGTCGCGTTATCTGCGCTATAACATTGAATTAAAAGACGATGAGCAAATCGATATCAAAAAAGAGCTGTATCAAATTAAAGACTATATTGCCATTGAGCAGGCCCGCTTTGGCGACAAGCTGACGGTTATCTATGATATTGATGAAGAGGTGAATTGCTGCATTCCCAGCCTGCTGATCCAGCCGTTGGTGGAGAATGCCATTGTCCACGGTATCCAGCCTTGCAAAGGTAAAGGCGTTGTCACCATCAGCGTTGCAGAGTGCGGCAATCGGGTACGCATTGCGGTGCGGGATACCGGGCACGGCATCGATCCAAAGGTGATTGAGCGGGTCGAAGCGAATGAAATGCCGGGCAATAAAATTGGCCTGCTGAATGTCCATCATCGCGTGAAGTTATTGTATGGCGAGGGGCTGCATATCCGCCGCCTGGAACCAGGAACGGAAATTGCGTTTTACATTCCTAACCAACGCACCCCAGTCGCCTCACAGGCTACGTTATTGCTTTGAGCCGGAGTGATATTGTGAAAGTCATCATTGTTGAAGACGAATTCCTGGCACAACAGGAACTGAGCTGGCTAATTAAAGAGCACAGCCAGATGGAGATTGTCGGCACCTTTGACGACGGTCTGGACGTGTTGAAGTTTTTGCAGCATAACCGCGTCGACGCCATTTTTCTGGATATCAATATTCCGTCGCTGGATGGTGTGTTGCTGGCGCAAAACATCAGCCAGTTCGCCCATAAACCGTTTATTGTGTTCATCACCGCGTGGAAAGAACATGCGGTAGAAGCGTTTGAACTGGAGGCGTTTGACTACATTCTCAAACCGTATCAGGAGTCACGCATTACCGGGATGCTGCAAAAACTGGAAGCGGCCTGGCAACAACAGCAGACCAGCAGCACGCCTGCCGCGACGGTAACGCGTGAGAATGACACCATTAATCTGGTGAAAGATGAGCGAATCATCGTCACGCCAATTAACGATATCTATTACGCCGAAGCGCACGAGAAAATGACCTTTGTCTATACGCGGCGTGAATCCTACGTAATGCCGATGAACATTACCGAATTTTGCAGCAAACTGCCGCCGTCGCATTTTTTCCGCTGCCATCGCTCATTTTGTGTCAATCTGAACAAAATCCGCGAAATCGAACCGTGGTTTAATAACACCTATATTCTGCGGCTGAAAGATCTGGATTTTGAAGTGCCGGTCAGCCGCAGCAAAGTTAAAGAATTCCGCCAGTTAATGCATCTTTAATCGGGAACTTTCATGAAAGCACCAGGCTTGCCCGCCGATCAACAATTTTTCGCCGATCTGTTCAGCGGCCTGGTGCTTAACCCGCAACTACTGGGGCGCGTCTGGTTTGCCAGCCAGCCTGCCTCGTTGCCGGTGGGCAGTTTATGTATTGATTTTCCCCGTCTGGATATCGTGCTGCGCGGCGAATACGGCAACCTGCTGGAAGCAAAGCCGCAGAGAATGGTGGAAGGAGAAATGCTGTTTATTCCGGCACGCGCGGCTAATTTAACGATCAACAACAAACCGGTGATGCTGTTAAGCCTGGTGTTCGCTCCGACCTGGCTTGGGTTATCGTTTTACGATAGCCGCACCACGTCGTTGTTGCATCCTGCTCGCCAGATCCAGCTTCCCAGCCTGCAACGCGGTGAAGGTGAAGCGATGCTTACCGCCCTCACCCATCTTAGCCGTTCGCCGCTGGAGCAAAATATCATTCAGCCGCTGGTGTTAAGTTTGCTGCATCTTTGCCGTAACGTGGTGAATATGCCGCCGGGCAATTCGCAGCTGCGCGGCGATTTTCTCTATCACAGCATTTGTAACTGGGTTCAGGATAATTATGCCCAGCCGCTCACCCGCGAGAGCGTGGCGCAGTTTTTTAATATCACGCCCAATCATCTGTCAAAACTGTTTGCTCAGCATGGAACGATGCGTTTTATCGAGTATGTGCGTTGGGTGCGAATGGCGAAGGCGAGGATGATTTTGCAGAAATATCATCTGTCAATTCATGAAGTGGCACAGCGTTGCGGTTTTCCGGATAGCGACTATTTTTGTCGCGTTTTCCGGCGTCAGTTTGGTCTGACGCCGGGAGAGTACAGCGCCCGTTTTCAGGGCTAACGTCAGAAGGTTAATTCTGTTTCCAGCAGCGTCAGGATACTTTGTGCATCTTGCGCGGCAAACAACGACTGGCGGAAGTTTTTATTCACCAGTTTACGCGCCAGCTGCGAGAAGACTTTCACATGATTCATCCCTTCGTTAGCACCCAGCGTCAGCATGATCACCAGTTCGACTTCGCCCATTTCTGACTGCCAGTCAACCGGTTTCGCCAGCCGGGCAATGCTGATACTGGAATGACGGATCCACTGAGATTTGGTGTGCGGGATCGCCACGCCAAAACCAACGCCAGTGGTGACAATCTCTTCCCGCTGCCAGACATCCTCTTCCAGCTCGAACGGATGTTCAGTGCGCCCGTTAACGCCGAGGTTACCGCACAGGAACTGGATCGCCTGCTCTTTATTGCTAAAGGCCTGATCAACGAAGATATTCTCCAGCGCCAGCAGCGGGCGAACGTCTTCTTCCGGCGTAAAGGCGGTGAGTAACGCTTCAATTTCCTGCGCACTGCGGCATTCACATGCCTGACGCGCCAGTTCCCGACACGCCTCGCTATCCAGTTGACGAAGCTGGCTTTTCACCGCCGGAATGCGCGGGCTACTCATACTCAGCTCATCCAGGCCCAGCCCAAGCAGTAGCGGCAGATAACGGCTTTCACCGCCCAGTTCACCGCAAATGCCTACCCATTTGCCTCGCTGATGCGCAGTGGTAACTATCTGCTGCAACATGCGCAGGAACGATGGCGTAATCGGGTTATACAGCGGCGATACGCGCGGGTTATTACGATCTACCGCATACAGATACTGGGTCATATCGTTGGAGCCGATACTGAAGAAATCGACCTCATCGCAGAAGTGGTCGATGATGTAGCACACCGACGGCACTTCCACCATGATACCCAGCGTAATCGTATCTGCATGACGCAGGCCATCGCGCTTAAGCTCAACGATCGCTTTTTGGATCTCGCCCTTCACCCATAAGATCTGATCGAGGCTGTGAACCATCGGGATCATCAACTGGGCGTTGCCGAAACTGGCGGCGCGCAAAATGGCCGCAGTTGAGTGCGGAACAGACCAGCAAATTCCGGGTAAATACGTACCGCGCGATAGCCAAGGAACGGGTTCTCTTCCTGGGGAATATTCAGATAAGGAATGCTTTTATCGCCTCCGATGTCCATTGTGCGGAAGATAATCGGCTTGTCGACCGCTGCCAGTAGCACCTGCTGGTAGGCTTCAAATTGCTCCTGCTCGTCCGGCGCGCTGTCGCGATCCATATAGAGCATTTCGGTACGGAACAGCCCGACGCCTTCCGCGCCGTTTGCAAACGCGCCAGGCGCTTCCAGAGCGGTGCCAATATTCGCCGCGATATCAATACGCTTGTTATCACGGGAATAGGCCAGCTGCGCGGCAGCCTGCGCCTGTTGTTTTTGGCGTTTATCCGCCAGCGTCTGCGCGACCTGATAATAACCGCTCACCGCGTCATTCGGGTTAATCGCCAGCACGCCGCACTGGGCGTCAAGCACTGCAGGTTGCCCGGCATAACGGGCAATCGCATCCAGCGGCAGGCCGCTCAGTACCGGGATCGCCGAGGCGCGGGCCAGAATCAGGGTATGCGAGGTGCGCCCGGTTTTCTCCAGAATCATGCCCGCAAGATTTTTTAAATCCAGGCTTAAAAACTGGCTTGGGGTTAAATCCTCGGCCACCAGAATAGTCGGTTTTTCCAGCACCAGATTGTTGCGCGGCTTCAGTTCCGGCCAGGTAATATGCAGCAACTGTTCGCTAATATCGCGAATGTCGCTAACACGTTCGCGCAGATAATCGCTGGCAGAAGCAGAAAGTTTGGCGCAAACCTGCTCCATATTGCTGATGATCGCCGCCCCCAGCCCCTGATGCTGTTCTGTCATCAGGCGACGGATATTGCCTGCAAATTCATCATCCTGAATCAGCGACAAATGGGCGCTGAGGATAGTTTTGCTTTCGCCGTCACGCTCACGCAATTGCTGGTTCAGTTGCTCGGCAAGCGTTGCCAGGCTGTGCTCCAGCCGGGTGGAATCTTTCGCAACTGTCGAGGCTGTCGCTTTGTAACAGGGTCAGCGTACCCACGCCGACGCCGCTTGCCAGCACATTGCCGTACAGTAAATCCGGGTTAAGGCGGCTTAATGAACGCGGCAGCGGATGCGCCGTCAGTTCTGCCTGCGTAGGCTGAACGCTGTCGCTGTCGATAAAGCGCACCTGGATGTACTCTTCCAGCACGCGCCGCGCCTGCTCTTCATCGCTGCCGCTAATGTTCAGGCTGCAACTGTCATTAAATAGGGTGCCGGTGCCAATCAGCGCCAGAGAGCTTTTGGCATCGGCCTTTGCGTTCTGGCGATGGTTAATAAAGGTGACTTCACTTTGCCACTGGCTGCACTGTTCTTTAAGTTCCCACGCCGGACGAGCATGTAGACCGTTAGGCAAAGGACAGAGAAATTGAATCGTTAACATAACCGCTCCGGGTTAATCAGGAGATCATCTGAAATCCGTCAGTTGAACAACCGTCTCACGCGTAAGACGTTGAATAAGTGCAGATAAAAGTTGCTCCATCTGCAAAATGTCGCGGCAATCGGCAATCGACGCGGCGCAATGTCCGTGGCGGGTGGCAGGCCCCATCACCACTGTGGGTACGCCAGTACCGGTTAAGTGCACCGCTCCACCGTCCGTGCCGCCGTTACTGAACATATCCGCCTGTAACGGCACGCCAATTTCTGCCGCCACGGTTTCGATCCAGGCGGTGAGTTTTGGCGGCGCAATCAGTGACTTGTCGCTTAACACCAGCATCGGGCCGTTACCAATCTGGCGATGGTTAGCCGCGCCATAATCAAAGTTTTTCGCCCAGCAGGCGGTATCAAGGACAATGGCGACGTCCGGCGACACCGCGCGGGTGGCAGTTTGCCCGCCGCGTAATCCCACCTCTTCGCTGGAACTTGCCACCAGCCACACTTCCGCAGGTAGTTCGGCGGCGTGCAGTTCGCGCAGTAACGTCACCAGCAGATAGCAACCGAGGCGGTCATCAAAGGCTTTCCCCATCACCCGCTGGTGAGGGAGAACCTGAAAAGTTGTATCAAAGGTGACGCGATCGCCTGGACGAATTCCCGCCTGCATCACTTCGTCATAGGAGCGCGCACCAATGTCCACGCGCATGGCGCTGACGTCATTCCCCTGCCGGTCGCCGTCAAGCAGGCCTGGAATTTTGCACTCTTCACGGGTGGTGATGCGCACCGGCTGCAGCTGGCGGGCAGCCATGCGTACATTGCCAACCGGCAGCACATCAATCGCCCCTTCGCGGGAGATGCTGCGCACCATAAATCCCACTTCGTCCATATGCGCACAGATCATCACCTTCGGACCTGTCGATTCATTCAGGCGGATCAGCACCGATCCCAGACCATCAAATCGCACTTCTTTTTGCAGGCGATCCGCTTCTTCCAGCAGGATCTGCCGCACTTCCTGTTCCGAGGAGGCGATCGCATCTGCCTCGCTCAACGCTTTTAATAGCGATAAATCCATTATGCCTCTCCCGTGAGCAACACTGTTTTCGGCATGGCGTAGAGCACTTCTGCGCCTTGCGGGGTAACCAGCACAACATCTTCGATGCGCACGCCCCCTTGCCCTGGCAAATAAATCCCCGGCTCCACGGTCAGTAACATGCCTGGCTGTAGCGTCGTGGTGTCCCGCGGTGAAAAACGCGGATCTTCATGAACTTCAATGCCGATAGCATGACCGGTGTTATGACTGAAATAGTGGCTAAAACCTGCCTCGGTAATCACCCGACGCGCGGCTTCGTCAACCTGCTGGCAGCGCACGCCGGGGCGAATTGCAGAGATTGCTGCGAGCTGTGCCTGCAAAACAATCTGATAGACGTTAAACAGCGGATGAGATTCGGCGCTCACCCCTTCGCCATTCACCAGCAAGGTGCGCGTCATATCAGAGCAGTAGCCCTGATAGAGCGCACCGAAATCGAGAGTGACAAACTCGCCCGCTGCAACAATCTTGTCGCTGGCTTTGCCGTGCGGCAGCGCCCCACGCCAGCCACTGGCGACAATGGTGTCAAAAGAGGCTTTTTCTGCGCCCTGCTGGCGCATAAACCACTCCAGTTCAGCGGCTATCTCGCGCTCGCTCATCCCCGCCTGAATAAAGCGGCGAATATGCTCTGCACCGCGATCGGCAATCCCACAGGCGAGGCGGATTATCTCCACCTCCTCTGGCGTTTTGATTTGCCGCAGCACATCCGGCGTGGCGCTAACCAGTTTCGCATTGAGTTCAGACTGCCAGCGGTGCGCGGTTTCCCAACTCACCTGCTGGCCCTCAAAACCGAGCGTTTGCAACTGCTCATCGGCAATGATTTGCCTGGCGATGGTTGTAAGCGTGTGCGTCGCGTCAAGCAAATGCAGCTGGTAGCCTTGCGCACGGGCTTCCACCTCAACGTAATAGCGCGAATCCACCAGAATGTGCGCACTTTCACGGCTAATCACCACATAACCTGATCCGGTGGAGATCCCCAGATGCGGCTGTTTGTTCTGCCGTGAGGAGAGAAGCACTGCATCCAGTTGTTGCGCCTTAAGCCAGTCGCGCAGCGAAGCGAGTAATGTCATCTGGATTTTCCTTCTTACAGGCTATCGATTAACAATTTGCCTTTACGGAACATCATCAGACGCAGGAACACCACCATCAGCGCAGTAATGACTGCCCCCAGCGCGATCCCCGCCATATAGACGCCCAGGTTAGTGACCAGCGGCCATGCCCAGATAGCTGCGGTTGAGCCGACAATCGCGCCGACCATATACGACGGAATGGCGGTGATGGGGCTTTCCAGTGCAAACGGAATTGCACCCTCACTAATCCCCATAAAGGCAAGGAACATCGCGGTCTTACCCTGCGGATAAAGTTGTGCGTTGAACAGGCGTTTGCCGGTTAAACGACGGTCAATAATGGTCGCCAGACCCAGACCAATCGGCGGAATAACGATAGCGATAGAACGTGCGGTGACCGGTAATACGTGGTCAGTGGTAAAGCTGAAGGCAACAAAACCTGCGGCTTTGTTGATCGGGCCACCAAGGTCGATTGCTGTCGCCGCGGCGATCCCCATTGCGTACATCAGCGCGCCCTTCTCACCTGCGGCAGTCAGCACGGTACGGATACCGCCGTTGATCCAGCCACCAAATGGGGTGATGACGTAGTACATCGCCAGCATGACAAAAATGGCGGAAAGAATCGGTAGCAAAAATGTGGTTTTGAACGCTAACAGGAAATCTGGTAACTGGATTTTCTGGTTCATCCATTTCACAAGGTAACCAGCAACGATAGATATAATCAGCGCACCAATGAAGGTGGACGGCACCGGCGAAGAGGTCGCCCATTGCATAGTGCTGGGATCGAAGTTCAGCAGTTGCGTCGGCTGGGTAGACATCAAGCCGCCGATAAAACCAGCCGGAAACGCCAGTTTGCCACCGATAGAGTTCGCCACAAAAGCAGCAAACATCGGAATGGCAAAACCAAACAACACGCCGCCGAAGGACTGCGACAACCAGGCAAATTTAAGTAAGGAGAGGTCGAAACCGGAGAATTTCCCGCTATTAAGAGCATCCATGATGCCGATCTCAGCAGGAATTTTAAGCCAGCTATAAGCAATTAACTGGCTGAAAGCGAGGATCACACCGCCCATAATTAAGGTCGGCACCATGCGTGAAATCCCTGACATCACATGCTGCGGGAGTTCACCCCAGAAGCTGCTTTTAGAGGCCTGCGGATTCTTAACTGCCGCTGCCGCACCGGATGCGCCAGGCACAACGGTTGCACTGCGTTTTTTAATGGCCATAACAATTATCCCTGTCGAATATTACTGTTGTTCAGAGGCAATCATCTCTTCGATTTCTTTGATGATGCCCGCAGCGTTTTTAATTGCGTCCTGCAAAGTGATTTCATAAACGTCGCGTGATTCGAAACGTTCGTTATCTTCCGGGGTAACTGCCACGGAGTGGATGATGATGGTCGCTTCGGCGATATCCTGCGCCGTCAGGCGATTCTGGATACCGTCCGCGCCCTGGGTTTCAATTTTCACTTCATAACCGGCTTCTACCGCTGCTTCTTCCAGCGCCTGAGCGGCCATAAAAGTGTGAGCCAGGCCCATTGGGCAGGCACATAAGGCAATCAGTTTCTTACTCATCGTTAATTCCTCGTTCAGTGATAGTTGACGAGTGAAATTATGAACGTGCAAAACAAATCGCCGTTACCAGACAAATAATGCATTTACTGGAGAATTAATCCCGCTGTACGGAAGTGTGACGCAGGTCGGCCTTGTGAGGGGACACAAAGAAAAATTGAATTAACTGTATGATTTAAAAGATTATCGGGAGAGTTACCTCCCGATATAACAGGAAGGATTTACAGAATGTGACCTAAGGTCTGGCGTAAATGTGCACCGGAACCGAGAAGACCCGGATTGTCATGGACGATGAGATACACCGGAATATCATGGACATATTCTTTAAAGCGCCCTTTATCTTCAAATGCGGCACGGAAACCAGAGGCTTTGAAGAACTCAAGGAAGCGCGGCACGATACCGCCAGCAATATAAACCCCACCAAAGGTTCCCAGCGTTAATGCCAGATTGCCGCCAAAACGGCCCATAATGACGCAAAACAGCGACAACGCACGGCGGCAATCGGTGCAGCTGTCAGCCAGCGCGCGTTCGGTAATATCTTTTGGCTTGAGATTTTCTGGCAGGCGGTTGTCAGCTTTCACAATTGCGCGATACAAATTCACCAGCCCAGGGCCAGAAAGCACGCGTTCCGCCGAAACATGGCAAATTTCCGCACGCAATATTTCGAGGATAATGGCCTCT
>OGCV01000768.1_pt1 | contig 11368 bp, 6 predicted proteins | sample 1570201 | NCBI WGS metagenome assembly OGCV01 (sample SAMEA2582162, study PRJEB24529) | metagenome
ACAGGTGCTGGAGTGGTCGAAAGATCACGTCACCTCGACGCTGTTTGTCTGTTGGGCGGTCCAGGCCGCGCTCAATATCCTCTACGGCATTCCTAAGCAAACCCGCACCGACAAACTCTCTGGCGTTTACGAGCATCACATTCTCCATCCTCATGCGCTTCTGACGCGTGGCTTTGATGATTCATTCCTGGCACCGCATTCGCGCTATGCTGACTTCCCGGCAGCGTTGATTCGTGATTACACCGATCTGGAAATTCTGGCAGAGACGGAAGAAGGGGATGCATATCTGTTTGCCAGCAAAGATAAGCGCATTGCCTTTGTGACGGGCCATCCCGAATATGATGCGCAAACGCTGGCGCAGGAATTTTTCCGCGATGTGGAAGCCGGACTAGACCCGGAAGTACCGTATAACTATTTCCCGCACAATGATCCGCAAAATACACCGCGAGCGAGCTGGCGTAGTCACGGTAATTTGCTGTTTACCAACTGGCTCAACTATTACGTCTATCAGATCACGCCATACGATCTACGGCACATGAATCCAACGCTGGATTAATCTTCTGTGATAGTCGATCGTTAAGCGATTCAGCACCTTACCTCAGGCACTTTCGGGTGCCTTTTTTATTTCCGAAACGCACCTCAGGAGGTGAATAAATTTTATTCATATTGTTATCAATAAGTTATCAAGTATTTTTAATTAAAATGGAAATTGTTTTTGATTTTGCATTTTAAATGAGTAGTCTTAGTTGTGCTGAACGAAAAGCGCACAACGATCCTTCGTTCACAGTGGGGAAGTTTTCGGATCCATGACGAGGAGCTGCACGATGACTGAACAGGCAACAACAACCGATGAACTGGCTTTCATAAGGCCGTATGGCGAGCAGGAGAAGCAAATTCTTACTGCCGAAGCGGTAGAATTTCTGACTGAGCTGGTGACGCATTTTACGGCACAACGCAATAAACTTCTGGCAGCGCGCATTCAGCAGCAGCAAGATATTGATAACGGAACGTTGCCTGATTTTATTTCGGAAACAGCTTCCATTCGCGATACAGACTGGAAAATTCGTGGTATTCCCGCGGACTTACAAGATCGTCGAGTCGAGATAACTGGCCCGGTTGAGCGCAAGATGGTGATCAACGCACTGAACGCCAATGTGAAAGTCTTTATGGCCGATTTCGAAGATTCACTGGCACCAGACTGGAACAAAGTGATCGACGGGCAAATTAACCTGCGTGATGTAGTTAACGGTACCATCAGCTATACCAATGAAGCAGGCAAAATTTACCAGCTCAAGCCCAATCCAGCGGTTTTGATTTGTCGGGTACGCGGTCTGCACTTGCCGGAAAAACATGTCACCTGGCGTGGTGAGGCAATCCCCGGCAGCCTGTTTGATTTTGCGCTCTATTTCTTCCACAACTATCAGGCTCTGTTGGCAAAGGGCAGTGGTCCCTATTTCTATCTGCCGAAAACCCAGTCCTGGCAGGAAGCGGCCTGGTGGAGCGAAGTCTTCAGCTATGCAGAAGATCGCTTTAATCTGCCGCGCGGCACCATCAAGGCGACGTTGCTGATTGAAACGCTGCCCGCCGTGTTCCAGATGGATGAAATCCTTCACGTGCTGCGTGACCATATTGTTGGTCTGAACTGCGGTCGTTGGGATTACATCTTCAGCTATATCAAAACGTTGAAAAACTATCCCGATCGCGTCCTGCCAGACAGACAGGCAGTGACGATGGATAAACCATTCCTGAATGCTTACTCACGCCTGTTGATTAAAACCTGCCATAAACGCGGTGCTTTTGCGATGGGCGGCATGGCGGCGTTTATTCCGAGCAAAGATGAAGAGCACAATAACCAGGTGCTCAACAAAGTAAAAGCGGATAAATCGCTGGAAGCCAATAACGGTCACGATGGCACATGGATCGCTCACCCAGGCCTTGCGGATACGGCAATGGCGGTATTCAACGACATTCTCGGCTCCCGTAAAAATCAGCTTGAAGTGATGCGCGAACAAGACGCGCCGATTACTGCCGATCAGCTACTGGCACCTTGTGACGGTGAACGCACCGAAGAAGGTATGCGCGCAAATATTCGCGTAGCCGTGCAGTACATCGAAGCGTGGATCTCTGGCAACGGCTGTGTGCCGATTTATGGCCTGATGGAAGATGCGGCGACGGCTGAAATTTCCCGTACCTCAATCTGGCAGTGGATCCATCATCAAAAAACGTTGAGCAATGGCAAACCGGTGACCAAAGCCTTGTTCCGCCAGATGCTGGGCGAAGAGATGAAAGTCATTGCCAGCGAACTGGGCGAAGAACGTTTCTCCCAGGGGCGTTTTGACGATGCCGCACGCTTGATGGAACAGATCACCACTTCCGATGAGTTAATTGATTTCCTGACCCTGCCAGGCTACCGCCTGTTAGCGTAAACCACCACATAACTATGGAGCATCTGCACATGAAAACCCGTACACAACAAATTGAAGAATTACAGAAAGAGTGGACTCAACCGCGTTGGGAAGGCATTACTCGCCCATACAGCGCGGAAGATGTGGTGAAATTACGCGGTTCAGTCAATCCTGAATGCACCCTGGCGCAACTGGGCGCGGCGAAAATGTGGCGTCTGCTGCATGGCGAGTCGAAAAAAGGCTACATCAACAGCCTCGGTGCACTGACTGGCGGTCAGGCGCTGCAACAGGCGAAAGCGGGGATTGAAGCAGTCTATCTGTCGGGATGGCAGGTAGCGGAGGACGCTAACCTGGCGGCCAGCATGTATCCGGATCAGTCGCTCTATCCGGCAAACTCGGTGCCAGCTGTGGTGGAGCGGATCAACAATACTTTCCGCCGTGCGGATCAGATCCAATGGTCCGCGGGCATTGAGCCGGGCGATCCGCGCTATGTCGATTACTTCCTGCCGATCGTTGCCGATGCGGAAGCCGGTTTTGGCGGTGTCCTGAATGCCTTTGAACTGATGAAAGCGATGATTGAAGCCGGTGCAGCGGCAGTTCACTTCGAAGATCAGCTGGCGTCAGTGAAGAAATGCGGTCACATGGGCGGCAAAGTTTTGGTGCCAACTCAAGAAGCTATTCAGAAACTGGTCGCGGCGCGTCTGGCAGCTGACGTGACGGGCGTTCCAACCCTACTGGTTGCTCGTACCGATGCCGATGCAGCGGATCTGATCACCTCCGATTGCGACCCGTATGACAGCGAATTTATTACCGGCGAGCGTACCAGTGAAGGCTTCTTCCGTACTCATGCGGGCATTGAGCAAGCGATCAGCCGTGGCCTGGCGTATGCGCCATATGCTGACCTGGTCTGGTGTGAAACCTCCACGCCGGATCTGGAACTGGCGCGTCGCTTTGCACAAGCTATCCACGCGAAATATCCGGGCAAACTGCTGGCTTATAACTGCTCGCCGTCGTTCAACTGGCAGAAAAACCTCGACGACAAAACTATTGCCAGCTTCCAGCAGCAGCTGTCGGATATGGGCTACAAGTTCCAGTTCATCACCCTGGCAGGTATCCACAGCATGTGGTTCAACATGTTTGACCTGGCAAACGCCTATGCCCAGGGCGAGGGTATGAAGCACTATGTTGAGAAAGTGCAGCAGCCGGAATTCGCCGCCGCGAAAGATGGCTATACCTTCGTATCTCACCAGCAGGAAGTGGGTACAGGTTACTTCGATAAAGTGACGACTATTATTCAGGGCGGCACGTCTTCAGTCACCGCGCTGACCGGCTCCACTGAAGAATCGCAGTTCTAAGCAACAACAACCGTTGCTGACTGTAGGCCGGATAAGGCGTTCACGCCGCATCCGGCAATCGGTGCACGATGCCTGATGCGACGCTTGCGCGTCTTATCATGCCTACAGCCGTTGCCGAACGTAGGCCGGATAAGGCATTTACGCCGCATCCGGCAATTCTCTGCTCCTGATGAGGGCGCTAAATGCCGCGTGGCCTGGAATTACTGATTGCTCAAACCATTTTGCAAGGCTTCGACGCTCAGTATGGTCGATTCCTCGAAGTGACTTCCGGGGCGCAGCAGCGTTTCGAACAGGCCGACTGGCATGCTGTCCAGCAGGCGATGAAAAACCGTATCCATCTTTACGATCATCACGTTGGTCTGGTCGTGGAGCAACTGCGCTGCATTACCAACGGCCAAAGCACGGACGCGGAATTTTTACTGCGCGTCAAAGAGCATTACACCCGGCTGTTGCCGGATTACCCGCGCTTCGAGATTGCGGAGAGCTTTTTCAACTCCGTGTACTGTCGGTTATTTGACCACCGCTCGCTTACTCCCGAGCGGCTTTTTATCTTTAGCTCCCAGCCAGAGCGCCGCTTTCGTACCATTCCACGCCCACTGGCGAAAGACTTCTACCCCGAGCACGGCTGGGAAGCGCTGCTAATGCGCGTCCTCTGCGACCTGCCGCTGCGCCTGCCCTGGCAGAATAAAAGCCGCGATATCAACTATATCATTCGCCATCTGACGGAAACGCTGGGGACAGACAACCTCGCGGAAAGCCATTTACAGGTGGCGAATGAACTGTTTTACCGCAATAAAGCCGCCTGGCTGGTGGGCAAACTAATAACGCCTTCCGGCACGTTGCCATTTTTATTGCCGATCCACCAGACGGATGACGGCGAACTGTTTATTGATACCTGTCTGACGACGACCGCCGAAGCGAGCATTGTCTTTGGCTTCGCGCGTTCCTATTTTATGGTTTACGCGCCGCTACCTGCCGCACTGGTCGAGTGGCTTCGGGAAATTCTGCCGGGCAAAACGACCGCAGAACTGTATATGGCTATCGGCTGCCAGAAGCACGCCAAAACCGAAAGCTACCGCGAATATCTCGTTTATCTACAGGGCTGTAATGAGCAGTTCATTGAAGCGCCGGGTATTCGTGGAATGGTGATGTTGGTGTTCACGCTGCCGGGCTTTGACCGGGTGTTCAAAGTGATTAAAGACAAGTTCGCGCCGCAGAAAGAGATGTCTGCCGCTCATGTTCGCGCCTGCTATCAATTGGTTAAAGAACACGATCGCGTGGGCCGAATGGCGGACACCCAGGAGTTTGAAAACTTTGTGCTGGAGAAGCGGCATATTTCCCCGGCATTAATGGAATTACTGCTCCAGGAAGCAGCGGAAAAAATCACCGATCTTGGTGAGCAGATTGTAATTCGCCATCTCTATATCGAGCGGCGGATGGTGCCGCTCAATATCTGGCTGGAACAAGTGGAAGGTCAGCAGTTGCGCGACGCCATTGAAGAATACGGTAACGCTATTCGCCAGCTTGCCGCTGCTAACATTTTCCCTGGCGACATGCTGTTTAAAAACTTCGGTGTCACCCGTCACGGGCGTGGGGTTTTTTATGATTACGATGAAATTTGCTACATGACGGAAGTGAATTTCCGCGACATCCCGCCGCCGCGCTATCCGGAAGACGAACTTGCCAGCGAACCGTGGTACAGCGTCTCGCCGGGCGATGTTTTCCCGGAAGAGTTTCGCCACTGGCTATGCGCCGACCCGCGTATTGGTCCGCTGTTTGAAGAGATGCACGCCGACCTGTTCCGCGCTGATTACTGGCGCGCACTACAAAACCGCATACGTGAAGGGCATGTGGAAGATGTTTATGCGTATCGGCGCAGGCAAAGATTTAGCGTACGGTATGGGGAGATGCTTTTTTGAGTAAAGCTTCCATATAATTTTTCTCCGCAATGTATCGAGGGTTATCCGTAAAGCCAAAGCTTTCAGCCATCTTATTTAATGTATTAAGGATTAATTCAGCAATAACCCGGTGACCCAATTCAAAAGCCAACTCAAAGGCAGAGTATTTTTGTGGCGCTTTGTGTTGCCAAAAATCCATAATATCTTCAGCAGTAAATCCAAACAGGCGTGCATGGTCAGATAAAGCAAGATAAACCGTCTCTACAACATTTTGTTGTTTATGCTGTATCGCTGAAAACAAACCGGGATATTCATTAGAATTATTTGCCAGGAGGAGGGGCTTCATATTTTTTTATCGAATTTAAACGTATTAAAAAGAGTGGGTAATGCGTTAAAAATAGTATTAATAACGTTCATATGTCCGCGCTGCATGGCCATAAACAAACCCGTGTCGCGCGCAAGACTTTTAGCGGTCAGAAGATCTACAATATCGGAAGCTGAAATGTTAATTTCCTGGGCCAGACAGGGCAATGCTTCGAGAATAACTTTCACGATATCGCTATGTCCATTTTGCATCGCCAGGTATAGTCCTGGGCAACCATAAAAATCCTTTGCCTTCAGGAGATCGAGTACCTGTTCTTTAGTCAAATGACATGTGCGAATTAACAAAGGTAACGCGTTCAAAACAATTTTCAGCATGTCGGCATCACCATTCGCCATAACATGGTATAAAACATGGCTGGACGTTCTATTTTTGGCACTCAGGAATTTATACACTTGTTCGTTATCTAAATGATGTGTTGCGGCCAGTTTAGGTAAGGCGTTCAGAATCGAGGTTACAACATTTTTATCCTTACGTGATATCGCTAAAAATAATCAAGAAAAACCATTTTTATCTTTTGCCTCCAGAATATGCATGAGATTTTTTTTCGAGAGTAACCCTTCATATCCTGTTTCTGACAATGAATTGAAAATAGTCTCAACGATATCCGCATTGCCATAATTTATAGCCAAATATAAACCGGGGAGGTTAATACTATTATAGGCAGTCAACATTTCTGTTCTATGTAGTTCTGGCATTTTCTGGAGCTGAATCATCAGTTGCGTAAGTTGGTGATTCTGACCAATTGCCATTAGCAAATTCATCGTTGCTGGTGATAATGGAGGGGTTATTTCATCCACAGATCCTTTTAATATCAATAGCTGTTCTTTCGGAAGTGCTGGAATTATTGCAACAGATTGGTTAATAACATGATCATTTGACCATTTCAGGAGGCTATAATCTACATTCATAAAATCCATCAGAGAATAGTGTTTAATATCCTCTTTGCTTTCGCTCATGATTCTTATTTTATCGTTAGTTACATTAGGATCATAAACCGAAACCACGTAATGGGTACATCCTTCAGTTGTGTTCTTTATTCTTAGCCGGACCGTCAAAGCATGGTTATCCACCAGTAATATGGCTGCCATAACACTGATGCCATTTGATTCCATCTTGTCAAAATATGCTTTCATAACTAGCCCGAAATCACCGCAGGCAGCAACGCAACGCCCCTCAGGACGGCTGGAAATCAACGCCAAAGTCTGGTTTTTGCATTTTTTGTTGAAGTGAGTGAGAAATTTTTCAGCTGAAGAATAATCATCTTGATGGGGTTTGTAATCAACATTCTGATAAATATCATTAATATATTGTGCAGCAATGTGTCGGCATACTATACGGTTTTGGGGTCGCCCCGGAAAATAACATTGACCATTAAGTTTAATTCTTGGGAATTCTTTTTCTTTTCTATCTGATTTTAGGTTTAATTCTTGTTTATCAAGAGTGTCTGAGCGTTGAGGTAAAATTTCCATTAGGTATTCTTCAAATATTGGAGCAATGGTTTGAGTGAGTGTCGTGTTTTCGTTTTTATTAATTATCGTAATTTCTTTCTTATCAGCTTGTAAGACGGACGTGGAAAATTTAATGACAAAATCCTTGTTGCTAAAGATATGACGACCATTTTGTCTACAGTTCTCTGAGAAGCTTTTTAATAGAGGCGTCGCCAGCTCCTTGCCAGAAAATTTATCCTCAAGTTCTTTATAAAACAATTCACTCAGGGTTTGGTGTTCATTTGTCTGGGCTGTATTATTAATATTTGCAGAGAAAGAACTACGAGGAATACGAGTAATCATTTAAATATCTCATTGTTTATTGATGTCTTGAATTTTAACTATCAGAACAGTGAAAAAATTTAATATGATTACAAGTAAAGAAATATCATAAATCGCTCAATCTCATAATGCAGCCGTAAAAGTTTCGGTGGAATGAGATCTTGCGATTTTGTTAATAATTAAGTGGTTTGATGTTTAAAAATAATGCTGAGTTAATAAAAGTGTGTGAAGTGTATGACATTAAGTTATTTTGGCGTCAATGCGATTAACAGACACCCTTATTCTATTGCCACTCAGGTATGATGGGCAGAATATTGCCTCTGCCCGCCAGAAAAAGTCAGCGCATTCCACCGTACGCCAGCGTCACTTCCTTCGCCGCTTTGATCACCATCGCGCCAAACTCGGTCACGCGGTCATCGGTAATACGTGAAATCGGTCCGGAAATAGAAATTGCGGCAAACGGTTCACGGTGCTCATCGAAAATACACGCTGCAAGGCAACGTAGCCCCAGTGCATGTTCCTCATCGTCAAATGAATAACCCCGTTTGCGCGTTTGGGCGAGATCTTCTTTTAAATGCACAGGAGACACCAGCGTTGCGTGGGTATAGGCATGTAACCCTTTGCGGTGCAGCAGCTTCGTCACCTGTTCTTCGCTCAGTTGGGCTAAAAAGGCTTTACCCGCACCGGAAGCGTGCATCGGCAATTTACCGCCGATAGGCGCGGACATTCGCATCAGATGCGTACACTGTACCTGGTCGATAATAATCGCTTCGTGATCGCTTTGATCAAGCACCGCCATATTGACCGTTTCGCCAGACTCTTCCATTAAATTGCGCAGGATAGGGTGAACAATCGCTAACAAATTACGGCTCTGGAGAAAGCTGCTGCCGACCATAAAGGCATGTGCGCCGATTGCCCAATGTCCCAGTTCGCCGACCTGACGCACGAAACCCTGCTGTTGCATCGTGGTTAGCAGGCGGTGGGTCGTGGAATTGGGTAACCCGGCTTGTTGCGCCAGCTCTGTGAGTGCCACGCTGCTATTGGATTCGGCAATCCACTCCAGTAATTTCAGGCCACGCGTTAAAGACTGAACCTGTCCAGTCGCTGGTGCGGTGGCAACGGCGGGTTTTCTGCCGCGTTTCGCGGGGATGGGGGCGACCATGACGGGCTCCTTGTTCTGTATCGTGGGAAGCATTTTCATGTTTATTGTTAGCTAATGCAATAGTTGCTGAACTGATCCGATGAGTTAATGTTGAACAAATCTCATGTTGCGTGGTGGTCGCTTTTACCACAGATGCGTTTATGCCAGTATGGTTTGTTGAATTTTTATTAAATCTGGGTTGAGCGTGTAGGGAGCAAGTGTGAGCAGCAAAGTGGAACAACTGCGTGCGCAGTTAAATGAACGTATTCTGGTGTTGGACGGCGGTATGGGCACCATGATCCAGAGCTATCGACTGAACGAAGCCGATTTTCGTGGTGAACGCTTTGCCGACTGGCCATGCGACCTCAAAGGCAACAACGACCTGCTGGTGCTCAGCAAACCGGAAGTGATCGCCGCTATCCACAACGCCTACTTTGAAGCGGGCGCGGATATCATCGAAACCAACACCTTCAACTCCACGACCATTGCGATGGCGGATTACCAGATGGAATCCCTGTCGGCGGAAATCAACTTTGCGGCGGCGAAACTGGCGCGCGCCTGTGCTGATGAGTGGACCGCGCGCACGCCAGAGAAACCGCGCTACGTTGCCGGTGTTCTCGGCCCGACCAACCGCACGGCGTCTATTTCTCCGGACGTCAACGATCCGGCATTCCGCAACATCACTTTTGACCAGCTGGTGGCGGCCTATCGCGAATCCACCAAAGCGCTGGTGGAAGGTGGCGCGGATCTGATCCTGATTGAAACCGTTTTCGACACCCTTAACGCCAAAGCGGCGGTCTTTGCGGTGAAAACGGAGTTCGAAGCGTTAGGCGTTGAGCTGCCGATTATGATCTCCGGCACCATCACCGACGCCTCCGGGCGCACGCTCTCCGGACAGACCACCGAAGCATTTTACAACTCATTGCGCCACGCCGAAGCTCTGACCTTTGGCCTGAACTGTGCGCTGGGGCCCGATGAACTGCGCCAGTACGTGCAGGAGCTGTCACGGATTGCGGAATGCTACGTCACCGCCCACCCGAACGCCGGGCTACCCAACGCCTTTGGTGAGTACGATCTCGACGCCGACACGATGGCAAAACAGATACGTGAATGGGCGCAAGCGGGTTTTCTCAATATCGTCGGCGGCTGCTGTGGCACCACGCCACAACATATTGCAGCGATGAGTCGTGCAGTAGAAGGATTAGCGCCGCGCAAACTGCCTGAAATTCCCGTAGCCTGCCGTTTGTCCGGCCTGGAGCCGCTGAACATTGGCGACGATAGCCTGTTTGTGAACGTGGGTGAACGCACCAACGTCACCGGTTCCGCTAAGTTCAAGCGCCTGATCAAAGAAGAGAAATACAGCGAGGCGCTGGATGTAGCGCGTCAGCAGGTGGAAAACGGCGCGCAGATTATCGATATCAACATGGATGAAGGGATGCTCGACGCCGAAGCGGCGATGGTGCGTTTTCTCAATCTGATTGCCGGTGAACCGGATATCGCTCGCGTGCCGATTATGATCGACTCCTCAAAATGGGAGGTCATCGAAAAGGGGCTGAAGTGTATTCAGGGCAAAGGCATTGTTAACTCTATCTCGATGAAAGAGGGCGTCGACGCCTTTATCCATCACGCGAAGCTCTTGCGTCGTTACGGTGCGGCAGTGGTGGTAATGGCCTTTGACGAACAGGGGCAGGCCGATACCCGCGCACGGAAAATTGAGATTTGCCGTCGGGCGTACAAAATCCTCACCGAAGAGGTTGGCTTCCCGCCAGAAGATATCATCTTCGACCCGAACATCTTCGCGGTCGCCACCGGCATTGAAGAGCACAACAACTATGCGCAGGACTTTATCGGCGCCTGCGAAGACATCAAACGCGAACTGCCGCACGCGCTGATTTCCGGCGGCGTATCTAACGTTTCTTTCTCATTCCGTGGCAACGATCCGGTGCGCGAAGCCATTCACGCGGTGTTCCTCTACTACGCTATTCGCAATGGCATGGATATGGGGATCGTCAACGCCGGGCAACTGGCGATTTACGACGACCTGCCCGCTGAACTGCGCGACGCGGTGGAAGATGTGATTCTTAATCGTCGCGATGATGGCACTGAGCGTTTACTGGAGCTTGCCGAGAAATATCGCGGCAGCAAAACCGACGACACCGCTAACGCCCAGCAGGCGGAGTGGCGCTCGTGGGAAGTGAATAAACGTCTGGAATACTCGCTGGTCAAAGGCATTACTGAGTTTATCGAGCAGGATACCGAAGAAGCCCGCCAGCAGGCTACGCGCCCGATTGAAGTGATTGAAGGCCCGTTGATGGATGGAATGAATTATGTAGGCGAGTTGTTTGGTGCCGGTAAGATGTTTCTTCCCCAGGTTGTGAAGACTCCCCGTACGATGAAAAAAGCCGTAGCTATCCT
>OGCV01000769.1_pt1 | contig 11358 bp, 10 predicted proteins | sample 1570201 | NCBI WGS metagenome assembly OGCV01 (sample SAMEA2582162, study PRJEB24529) | metagenome
TGCAGGTCGGAGATGTGGAGTGGATGGAAGCGGAGCCACTGACGCCGCCTGTTATGGAAACGGCCAGAGAAGAGATATTGGAAGCCGCAGCAGTTACTATTACTAATGCCAGACAGCCGGTATTTCTGGTAGGCGGCGGCGCTGTTCACAGCGGTGCTGCGGAAGAGGTGCTGCGTTTTGCCAGAAAAACAGGGATGCCAGTCGTCAATACGCTGATGGGGATTGGGGTTTTTCCGGGAAGCGACCGGCAATGCCTGGGGCTGACAGGTATGCACGGACACATTGCAGCCAATATGGCAGTTGCTAATGCCGATGTACTTATCGTAGCGGGAAGCCGTTTCAGTGAACGAGTCACAGGTGACCGTAATCGTTATGTTGGTAAAAAAACGATTATCCAATTGGATATTGATCCTTCTGAAGTAGATAAGAATGTTATGACAGCGCTGCCTTTAGTCGGAGATATGAAAGAGAACCTCAACAAGCTAAGTGAACGGGTGAAAAAACTTGATATAGAACATTGGTGGCATACGATTAAAGCCTGGGATGCGACAGAAAACCGTGCGGCACAGTCCGGCGAAAGATTGACAGCGCCCTGGCTGATGAAAGAACTGACGCGCAGCTTTAAAGGTGAAGATACGGTATTTGTTACTGACGTCGGGCAAAATCAGATGTGGGCAGCCTTACATCTGGAAGTAGACGCGCCGCGGCATCATTTGACCAGCGGCGGCTGCGGAACGATGGGATTTGGTCTACCGGCAGCCTTGGGAGCTAAAATTGCCCTGCCTGAGGCGCAGGTTGTACAGATCTGCGGCGACGGAGGCTTTAAAATGACCGGTATGGAAATCTATACAGCGATGCGTGAAAGCGCTCCTTTTATTACTGTTGTCATCAATAACAGTTGTTTGGGTATGGTCCGTCAATGGCAGCAGGTTTTTTATGATAAACGTTACTCTTCTACTATTCTGACGCCGTTTAATTTTGTTGGTTTTGCTAAAGCCTGCGGCGCAGACGGTGCGACAGTAACTACTTGTGCTGAATTTACCGCCGCATTGGCAAAAGCGCGTAAACAAGGAAAAAATTTCCTGATCGAAGCGGTAGTAGAACAAAGTGATCTGGTTGAACCAATGGTAGCTCCCGGCGCGGTGCTTGACGATTTTGTCAAAACTGACGCCTGATAAAAAGGGCCTTATGAGGGAAAAAATAAAGCTTCGGCGCTAAATAAGACAGGCCGTAAATAAGGGAAAGAGTCGTAGAAAACAGCCGAAGGAAATAACCGTCATGCTTTTTAGGATGACGGTTATTTTTAGTAAACTACCCTTGCAATTTACTGGGACTAATGGTATAATACATAAGCTTGTATATAGTAATATATACTTCCCCTGCTCCCATTAGGGGGCCAAAGTCCAAAGGAGGAGGTGATTTCGTGAATAACTACGAAGTCATGTACATCGTAAAACCCGTTGAAGAGGAAGCTTTTGAAGCTCTTGTTGCTAAATTTGACAACCTCATCAACAATAACGGTGGTACTGTAGAAAAAACCGATCGTTGGGGCAAGAAACGTCTTGCTTATGAAATCGACGATATCGCAGAAGGTTTGTATGTTCTCGTAACTTTCAGTGCAGAACCTAAAACAGTCAAAGAACTTGACCGCGTTATGAAGATTACCGATGAAATTTTGCGTCACATGATTATCAGAAAAGGTGAGTAACCAGGAGGGTAACTAGTATGAACAAAGTTATTTTAATGGGCCGCTTAACTCGTGATCCTGAGGTTCGTTATACTCAGACAGGCAAAGTTGTATGCCAGTTCACTTTAGCGGTAGACAGACCTTTTGCTAATCAGGAAGGCCAAAGAGAAGCTGATTTTATTGCTATCGTTGTATGGGGTAAAATCGCTGAATTATGCGGGAATAGTCTTACAAAAGGTCAAAGGGCTCTTGTAGACGGTCGTTTGCAGATTCGCAGCTATGATGCTAAAGATGGTACGAAACGCTGGGTGACAGAAGTTATTGCCAACAGCGTAGAATTCATTGAACGTAAAGCAACTGGCAGCGGAGCTCCGGTTCAGTCCGGCGATGCAGGTCCGAAGAGCGAGATGGAATCTTTTGGTTCCGCAGTTCCTTTTGATGAAGAGATCCCATTCTAAATAGGGAGGTTATGCGAATGAAACGTGAAAGAGGCAGAAGAACCAGAAGAAAAGTATGCAGCTTCTGTGTTGATAAAGTTGAAGAAATCGATTATAAGGACGTTGCTAAGCTGCGCCGTTATATTACTGAACGCGGCAAAATTTTGCCCCGTCGTATTTCCGGTAACTGTGCTAAACATCAACGCCAAATGACTACTGCTATCAAACGCGCACGTAACGTAGCTCTGCTGCCATTTACCTGCGAATAATATTAGCTTTTAGTTATGAAATTAAGCACCCTGTACTTATTACAGGGTGCTTTTTGTATATTTTTGTGCAGATATTGACGGCTGGGCAAGTTGTTGCTATAATGTAGCTTGAAGTTAGCGATAGCTAACCAGAGCGGCTGATGATTTTTTATAATAAAGGAGATGTAAACGTGGCAACAAGAAGAGGACCGAGATTTAAAGAGTGCCGTAGATTCGGCATCAATGTGTGTGGTCATCCCAAAGCTTTGGATAGATTGGGAACAACTGTAAAACGCAGTAAAAAAATGTCAGAATATGGTAAACAACTTTTAGAAAAACAAAAAATAAAAGCTTATTATGGCATTTTTGAACGTCAATTACTGAGATACTATAAAGCTGCAAGTAAAAGTAAGGCACGTACGGCAGACGCTTTATTCTGCACACTGGAATGCCGTTTAGACAACCTGGTTTACCGTATCGGTTTTGCAAATTCTATTCGTCTGGCACGCCAGCAGGTAACGCACCGTCATATTCTGGTCAATGGTAAAAATGTCAATATCCCGTCTTATATCTGTAAGGCAGGCGATGTGATCAGTTTGAAAGAAAATTCGCGCAGTAACGAGCTTTTTAAAAGTAATTTCCTGGAACGTGAAAGCTTTGCTTTGCCGTATATCAGTAAGAATAAAGAAAGCTTCAGCGGTACTCTGGTTCGTCTGCCTCTGCGGGAAGAGATTCCTATTCAGATCGAAGACCAGCTCGTTGTAGAATATTTCTCACGTTGATCTAGCATGAAAAATTATGAATGTTATAATGAACTGACCTATTGGGATAAATTTCTTTCAGAAAAGCGTTTGGCGACAGTCGGGTTTTGTGAAGACAATACGCAGGAAACGGTGATTGTTAACGCAAGTATCATCGCTGCTGAAATGCAGATTTTCAGCAGTCAATGGCTGTGCCTGCCGAATTGTTATGCCGTGCTTGGCTTTTTGCAGTATGTGTATTTTCCTACAGTTTTTTATCATAGCATGTATGGAAATGATGAATTAAAAATGCCTCTGGTAAGTACAGGGGCTTTATGTGACTATATTGCCGGCCGCGATGTTAAAAATAAAGCTGCTATGCTGGAACTGTTACAAAAGCTGCAGCAGCTGTGGCAACTGCCCGAAGGTGAATGCCTGCAGCAGCTTCAGGATATCTGTACTGCTTTCAATTCACATAGGCTGGATACAACTGCGGTAGCACAGATCCTGCTGTTTGAAGAGGTGCCACAGGTTTTTGAATATATAAAGCAGCAGATCTGGTGCGAAGAAGTTTTTTATGAGGATTTTGGCTGTTCCTACAGCTGGCTGGAAAAGCTGTGTCAAAGCTTTACTAATGGTTCCTTTTTCCGTTATCGGCTGCTGCATTTTTTAAATGACCGTGTCGGTTGTTTAGCAGGTTAAAAGAACAATTTTATAATTTTTACGAAACGTCCCGCACTACCAAGTGCAGGACGTTTCTTTTATGGCGCGATGCCGCAGATTTAGAAAAAAGTTGTATTCTGAGAAGGAATGACTTATGATACTTGCAAGGAAGCTTTAATGTGAAAGTAAATACAGCTTGTAGGAGTATTGGTTTCGTGAAAAGTTATGGAGGGAAAGTAAAAAAGTTACAGACTGATTTTTTGAAAATAATGGAGGTATATGATGCAGCTGACTGTGTTGGTAGATAACAATACTCTGATTGACCGTTATTATTTAGGTGAGCCGGGCGTAGCCTATTATCTGGAAGATGGTGATGTCAGAATTTTATTTGATGTGGGTTATTCGGATATATTTCTTAGAAACGCCCAGGCGTTGGGGATTGATTTGAGCCGCTTACAGCAGGTAGTGCTTTCACATGGGCATAATGATCATACACGGGGTTTGCTATGGCTGAGCGAGCAGGAATATTTTTCTGAACTGCAGCTGCTGGCGCATCCGGAGGCTCTGAAGCCGAAGCAGTTTGCCGGCGAAGCTATAGGCGCCCCTTTTACAGCACAGCAGCTGCAGGAAAAGTGCAGGCTGCGGCTTAGTAAAGAACCGGTATGGTTAACAAAACGGCTGGTTTTTTTAGGCGAGATCCCAACACTGAATGATTTTGAACAGCGGCATGGGTTTGGCAGTGCTGAGGATCCTGTAGATTTAGTACTTGATGATACGGCTTTAGTTTACCGAGGCTCAGAAGGATTATTTGTGATTACAGGCTGTTCGCACAGCGGGATCTGCAATATCATTGAATATGCTAAAAAGGTTTGCGGTGAAGCTAAGGTTCAGGGGGTTATCGGCGGCTGGCATTTATTTAAGGTCGACGACCGTCTGGAAAAAACGATCGCCTATTTACAGAAGCATAATATCCGGGAGCTGTATCCGTGCCACTGCTGTTCCTTTCAAGCGAAAGCGGCAGTACATGCACAGATACCTGTTAAAGAAATTGGTGTTGGTAAGGTTATTGAGATAAACTGAAAAATACCTCGGGAAAAATCCCGAGGTATTTTTATTTATTTTCAGCTATAGTCTTTTATTAGAACAGAATAAACAGTAATCGCAGAACGGCAAATTTTTACAACTTTTTTACAGCGGGGAGGGTTCTTTTGACAGCGGCTTTACGCAAGGTAGTAGTACAATAAGTCATCATCAGTAGTAAGGTGATTTGCAAGTGGTGTTTTTGTACAAGGAGGGAAAATGATGATGGAAATGCTGCCCTTGACTGAGTTATGGCTCAGTTCGCTTTTAGCAGTAGGTATTTTATTTTATCTGATTTATGCATTATTGAAACCGGAGGATTTTTAAAATGACAAAAGACATTATGCTATTTGTGCTGTTTTTAGCCGTATTATTGCTGTGCGCCTGGCCGCTTGGTAAATATATGGCGCGAGTTTTTAATTACGAAAAAACCTGTGGTGAAAGATTTTTTGCACCTTTGGAAAATATTTTTTATAAAATGGCTAAAGTTGACCCGCGCGCAGAAATGCCGTGGAAGGAATACTGCCTGAATCTCATTATTTTTAATGCTTTAGGTATGTTATCACTTTTTGTTTTGCAGCTGACGCAGGCTTTTTTACCGCTCAATCCGCAGCAGCTGCCCAACGTCGAAACCTGGCATCTTGCTTTTAATACGGCTGCCAGCTTTATGACCAATACTAACTGGCAGGCTTATAGCGGCGAAACGACTTTAAGTTATTTGACACAAATGCTGGGCTTGACTGTACAAAACTTCTTGTCGGCGGCAACAGGAGCTGCTGTCGCAATTGCTCTGATCCGTGGTCTGGTGCGTAAAAATACTGGTGAGTTAGGCAATTTTTGGGCAGATATAATCAGATGTACGACCAGAATACTGCTGCCGATTTGTGTTGTAGTAACATTGCTGCTGGTTTCTCAGGGTGTTATCCAAAACCTTAATCCTTATGTTGATGTACAAACCGTCGAAGGGGCACAGCAGACTATTGCTATGGGACCGGTTGCTTCTCAGGAAGCGATTAAGGAGCTGGGTACCAATGGCGGCGGTTTTTTTAATGCCAATTCTTCTCATCCGTTTGAAAATCCGACTCCCTGGAGCAATTTTCTGGAAATGTTTTTGATTTTAGTGATCCCTACAGGTTTATTATTTACTTTTGGTGAGATGTGTAAAGATAAAAAACAAGGCTATGCTGTTTTGGCATCCATGCTGCTGCTTTTTGTTTTGATGCTGGGGGTTTGCTATGCTTCTGAAAAATATGGTAATCCGATAGTTGCTGCGCAGGGCATCAGCGGCGATACTGCTATGGAGGGCAAAGAAGTCCGTTTTGGTATCGGCAGCAGCAGTTTGTTTGCAACGGTTACCACAGCTGCGTCCTGCGGTGCAGTAAACTCGATGCATGACAGCTACACCGGTACCGGCGGATTAGTGCCTATGCTGCAGATGATGCTGGGAGAAGTTGTTCTGGGCGGTGTCGGCGCCGGATTTTACGGTATGATGCTGTACGTATTTATCACAGTTTTCATTGTTGGCCTGATGGTAGGACGTACACCTGAATATCTGGGGAAAAAGATTGAAGCAAAAGAAGTTGTTTTGACAATTGCCGGACTTTTGATTCCGGCTGCCACTATTTTAACGATGTCGGCTGTATCCTGTCTTACAGAAGCCGGTCAGGCCGGGATATCCAACCCCGGGCCGCATGGTCTCAGTGAAATCTTATACGGTTTCGCTTCCGGTGTCGGCAATAACGGCAGTGCTTTTGCCGGTTTGGGCGCCAATAGCCTGTGGTACAATGTTTTGATCGGTTTGGCAATGCTGATCGGCCGCTTTGCCGTTATTGTGCCTGTTTTGGCCATTGCAGGCAATATGGCAACCAAAAAAATCGCTCCTGCCAATGCCGGTACTTTTAATACGGGCAGCAGTCTTTTTGCCGTGCTTTTGGCCGGTGTTGTTTTGATCGTCGGCGCGTTGACTTTTTTACCGGCCCTGGCCCTGGGACCGATCGTAGATCAATTGTTTATGCTGCAGGGCAAGGTATTTTAAGGAGGATCTGAGATGAAAAGAGATAGACAACAGCAAGATATTTTGGGCGAGGCCGTGCGTAATGCGTTCCTGAAGCTCGATCCTCGTATCCAATGGAAGAATCCTGTTATGTTCATAGTTTTTCTGGGCGCGATTTTAGTAGCAGTTCTGGCTGTACGTGCTTTTATGGCAGGCAATACACAGGAAGGCTGGTTTGACCTGCATATAGATTTATGGCTGTGGTTTACGGTTCTGTTTGCCAATTTTGCCGAAGCCGTAGCCGAAGGCCGCGGCAAAGCGCAGGCAGAAAGTCTGCGTAAAGCCCGCAAATCTCTGCAGGCAAAGAAAATCAAAGCTGATGGCAGTTTTGAAATCGTCGGTTCCGAAGCTATCCGCAAGGGTGATATAGTTTTGGTTGAAGCTGGCGATACCATTCCTAACGACGGCGAAGTAATCGAAGGCATGGCATCGGTGGATGAAAGCGCTGTTACCGGTGAATCAGCGCCTGTTATCCGCGAATCAGGCGGTGATAAATCTTCTGTAACCGGCGGCACTAAGGTGTTATCCGACTGGATTAAAGTCAGGGTGACTACTAATCCCGGCGAAACCTTTCTCGATCGGATGATCGGGCTGGTTGAAGGTGCTAAACGTCAGAAAACCCCGAATGAGATCGCCTTGACGCTTCTTTTGGTTGGTTTGACGATCATCTTTTTGTTTGCAGTAGTAACTTTGGAACCGTTTGCGATTTATTCCGGTACGGTTATTTCTGTAACGGCACTGGTTGCGCTGCTGGTTTGCCTGATTCCTACAACGATCGGCGGTTTGCTGTCAGCGATAGGTATTGCCGGAATGGATCGGCTTTTGGGACGTAATGTCCTGGCAATGAGCGGCCGTGCTGTAGAAGCAGCCGGTGACGTAAATGTGCTGCTGCTTGATAAAACGGGGACGATTACCCTGGGCAACAGGATGGCGACGGAATTTATTCCTGCTGCTGGCATTACTGCGGGAGAACTGGCCGATGCGGCACAGCTGGCTTCTTTGGCTGATGAAACTCCGGAAGGGCGTAGTATCGTTGTTCTGGCTAAAGAAAAATATGGCCTGCGTGAGCGTGATCTTACACATTTACAGGCAGAATTCATTCCTTTTACCGCCCAGACCAGAATGAGCGGTATTGATATCGTCGATGCCAGAATACGTAAGGGATCGATGGAAGCCATGCAGAACTATGTCAGCGAACTGGGTGGGGCTTTTCCTGCTGAAGTCCGCAGTGCCTGTGAAAATATTGCGCATCAGGGCGGTACACCTTTAGTAGTTGCCAAAGATAAACAGGTCCTGGGTGTTATTTATCTGAAAGATATCGTCAAAGGCGGTATTAAAGAACGTTTCAGTGAATTGAGGAAAATGGGCATCAAAACGATCATGATCACTGGTGATAACCAGTTGACAGCGGCAGCGATTGCTGCCGAAGCCGGTGTGGATGATTTTCTGGCTGAAGCAACGCCGGAAGCGAAATTGAAAATGATCCGTTCCTATCAGCAGCAGGGAATGCTGGTAGCAATGACAGGTGATGGTACTAACGATGCGCCGGCACTGGCTCAGGCAGATGTGGGCGTTGCAATGAACAGCGGTACACAGGCGGCTAAGGAAGCGGGCAATATGGTCGATCTTGATTCCAATCCAACGAAATTGATCGAAGTTGTGGAGATCGGTAAACAACTTTTGATGACACGCGGTTCCCTGACAACTTTCAGTATTGCCAATGATATTGCCAAATATTTTGCGATTATCCCGGCTTTGTTTGCCGCAACTTATGCACCGTTGGAAGTGCTCAATATCATGCAGCTGCATTCACCGCAGAGCGCTATTTTAAGCGCCGTGATTTTCAATGCGCTGATCATCATCGCGCTGATACCGCTGGCGATGAAAGGCGTAGCCTATAAACCGCTGGGAGCTTCTAAAATACTGCAGAGAAATCTGCTGATCTATGGTGTCGGCGGTATCATCGTACCGTTTATTGGCATCAAGATCATTGATGTGCTTTTAGTTGCTTTAGGTTTGGCTTAAGAAAGAATGAGGTGGAAATATGGGCGCGATAATAAGATCGTTAGTAATGGTTGTAACCTTGAGTATTTTTACCGGGCTGGTTTATCCGCTGGCCATGACAGGCTTGGCGCAAGTGGTATTTCCCAGCCGGGCTAATGGTAGTATAATAATAAAAGACGGAGTTCCGGTAGGATCGGCTCTGATCGGTCAGGCGTTCACAGATGCCCGCTACTTCAGCCGCCGCCCTTCTGCAGGCGGTAATGACGCTGCCAATTCAGGCGGCACTAACTATGGCGGTACCAGCGCTAAACTGCAGCAGCAGGTCGGCGAGCTGGCAGAGTCTGTACGTGCGGCCAATGGCTGGACATCTGATCAAGAAGTGCCCAGCGTACTGGTAACAAATTCCAGCAGTGGTTTGGATCCGCACCTGACGCCTGCAGCTGCTTATTGCCCGGTCGAACGTATTGCCAAAGTACGTGGTCTGGAAATCAGGCAGGTACGCGATCTGGTTTCAGAACATATTGAAAATGCTGATTTGGGAGTTGTCGGAGAGGACAGAGTCAATGTTTTAAAATTGAATCTGGCGCTTGATAATTTACAACAGAACCAATAAAAGTTAGGGCTGCATTCAGGCAGCCCTATTTGACTATCTTGCGAAGGAGAAGGTTATGGAACTGACAGAGAAACCTCAAAGTGGACATGAATATGCTGAAACGCTGCTGGCTGCGGCCAATAAAGAACAGCGCGGCAAGCTGACTGTTTTTTTAGGTGCTGCTGCAGGTGTTGGTAAAACCTGTAGCATGCTGCAGGAAGCACATGCCCGTCTGCGGGAGGGGACTGACATTGTACTCGGCCTGGTGCTTACGCACGGGCGCAAAGAGACAGCAGCGCTTTTGGAAGGTTTGCCGCGTATTCCCGAGCAGGAAATAGAATATCATGGCAAGATGCTGCAGGAAATGGATCTGGATGCTATTCTCAGACGCCGCCCGCAGCTGGTAGTCGTTGATGAACTGGCGCACAGTAATGTGCCGGGTTCGCGCCATCAGCGGCGGTATCAGGATGTAGAAGAACTTTTGGCTGCCGGTATCGACGTTTATACTGCTGTCAATATCCAGCATATCGAAAGCCTGAATGACGTTGTTGCGCAAATTACCGGGAGTATTGTTCGTGAGACTGTACCGGATGCGTTTTTTGAGCTGGCCGATGATATCAGATTGATCGATATTCCGCCCAAAGAATTACTGCAGCGTTTGAAGGAAGGCAAGGTTTATCGTCCGCAGCAGGCCCAGCAGGCATTGCGGGGATTTTTCAGACAGGGCAATATCAGCGCGCTGCGTGAGCTGGCTTTAAGATTTACGGCCCGGCATGTTGATCAGGATATGCTGGCCTATATGCGCCTGCATAAAATAGAAGGTCCCTGGCCGGCTTCCGGCAAGGTCATGGTTTGCGTCAGCGCCAGTCCCTTTTCAGCACAGCTGATCAGAGCGGCGCAGCGTTTAGCTCAGGGACTGCACGCAGAATTTTTGGCTGTGCATATCGAAACACCGGAAAGACGATTTCCTCATGGTGATAAAGAACGGGAAAGGCTTTGGCGTAACCTGAATCTGGCTAAAGAGCTGGGAGGTCAGATCCTGACTACTGCCGGTACGGATTTTGTGGAAACGGTTCTGCAGATTGCTGTCAGAGAAAATGTTACCGCGATCGTGGTCGGGAAATCAGGGCCGCGCCGCTGGTATGAGATAGGCCGAAAAACCTTGGTTGACAGATTGATTGACAGGAGTGGGTTTATCCATGTTTATGTCATCCAGGGACGGGAAGAGGAAGAAAAGTCTCCTGTCATCACTACGGCAGTACCGCAGCAGCAGGCCGGCTGGCGCCAGTATGTAGGGGCGCTTGCGGCAGTTGTCATTACTACTGGGCTTTGCTATGTTTTCCGCGGTCAGCTGGAGCTGGTCAATATATCCTTACTGTATTTGCTGCCGGTATTGTTGACAGCAGCCTGGTGGGGCAGAAGTACGGCCTATGTAACAGCGCTCTTTTGTGTTTTAGGTTTTGACTTTTTATTTTTGGAACCGATTTTTACTTTTACTATTTATGATATCAGATATCTGTGGAGCTTTCTGATCTTTGGACTGGTAGCATTTTTAGTCGGTGGAAAGACAGAATCGCTGAGGCGGGAATTGGAAAGTACCAGACGCCGTGAAAGCAATGTCAACAGTCTATACCGTTTCAGCAGCCGTATTGCCGCAGTCGATGACGCAGTGACGATCATGGAAGAATTTGTCAGTCATGTGGGACGAGAGCTGCAGCGGACAGTGCTGATTTTATTGCCTGAAAGTAAAGTACTGCGGCTGCAGGCCTGTTATGCTGTACAGCAGGAGGTTGCGGCCGCGGAGTTTCAGCTGCCGCCGTCAGAATATGCTGTAGCAGCTTGGGTGCAGGAACA
>OGCV01000773.1_pt1 | contig 11321 bp, 7 predicted proteins | sample 1570201 | NCBI WGS metagenome assembly OGCV01 (sample SAMEA2582162, study PRJEB24529) | metagenome
GATCATAGCTGACGCCGCCCATGTTATCGACTTTATCCTTGTTGTGGATATATTGTGCCCAGATGCCGCCGTTGTCAGCAGTATCAACAGCAGCTTTGCCGAAACCGCCGCTCTGTTCTGCAGCCGCCTTGGCTAAGGACAGATGTTCCTGCACCGCCGTCCCCAGATCCAGGGCTGCTAAAGCACCCGTGCGGGTAGCGCCGCTGTTTTCCGCTCCCTGGGCGAAGGAGTTGACTGCAGCGATAAAACCCTCTTTATCAAGCTTATTGTCATTAGCCAAATCAGTTAGATATTTGATCCCGGCATATTCTGTCCTGCTTTGATCCATAGCCTGCAAAATGTTCGGCAATGCGATGCCATCATATTTCTTTTGGACGTCCGTCTGTCTGACAGTTACTGTAAAATCACCGTCAGCAGTATTTTTCTCGATTTTCTCGATTTCAGAAAGCTTATTTACACTGACATCAACAGCTGCAGCATCTGCTGACCAGGACCAGCCATCAATCGTAGTATTGGCAAAACCTTTGGCGATCGTATAAGTTCCGGCATTAGTACTGGTCAGGTACAGCTTGGCTCCCTGATTGACTGTAAGCGTGGAACCTGATCCACCTGTCAACCCTGCAGTTCAACTTGTTCCTATACCAGAACCGTTAACGATCAGCAGCGAGCCGTCGGCAAAACTTGCTTTATTAGCTTCCGCTGATGCGGCGGTCTTAGTGCCGTCAAGCAATATGCCGCCCTGAACTTGCAGTTTCTGGGCCTGGTCAATGTATAACGCCGCACTCACACCAGTTTTCCCCCAGGTCAATTCAGATTCTGCAAAAGCCTGCTCGGCTTTACCTGTATCGTCCGTTCCCAGGCTCAAAACCGAATTGCGCCCTACTGTCATCAATCCATTGACATTATTATTTGTAAAAGCTAATGCCGCCTTAGAAGCATTCCCAATCGTATCATTACCCTGCCATACAGGGTCTAAAACTACAGCCGCGCCGTTGAGATCAGCATTACCGGCAACTAAACTGCCCGCGCTGTTACCAGTACCGACACTAATTATTGCATTGCTGTCATTTACCGTAAGATTCCCTGCTCTAGCCGTACCTGTAACTTCTATCGTTCCTGTACTAACAGTCATACTCTGGGCTTCTAAAGCGCCTGTACCGCTTAGCTTAACCGTACTTCCTGATGAGCCAACAGTCAAACTATCGGTTTTGAGTGCAGCACCTTCGTTTACATTGATCGTGCCTTTATCAGCGCTGATTTCATTAACCTTAAAAGTTCCGGCATCGACATTTACTTTACTGTCATCATTGGCAATGGCAACTGCCGCATTAAGATTGCCGCCGCTGGCCGTTCCCGCGACTCCAAGATTTAAAGTACCTGCATTAGTGCCGTCGCCAACTGCAACGGCAACATTAGTTTTCGCCGTACCACCAGATGTTTTTACCAAGGCATCATTTTCGCTGCCGCCGCCAACCAAAGTCAATTCTTTACCATCACCTACAGTTACTTTGCTTGCATCTGCAGCTGAACCGCCAAGAGCCAAATCTTTGACGCCCAGATTTTCAAGACCGCTACTGCCGATTGTTACATCATTAGTATCTACTTTACCTGTCACACCTGCATGTACCGCACCGGTATCAGCCAAATCACTGGCACTTGCTTCTGTTTGAATTTTTCCGTCAGTAGTGACTAAAGTCCCGGTAACAACTAGTCCCATTGTGCCGCTATCAGCGTTATTGAGTGCCGCTTTAGCTGTCTTTAACCAAGCCAAATTATATTTCTCATCGCTCAGGATCAGTTTACCACTTTCAAATTTAACGGCATTATTCACTACAGACAATACATCACCACTATCAATAGCAGTACCTGCCGCTGTTAAGCCACTGGTAAAAATGTCTTTGGACGCCGCTTTTAAGGAGCCACCATTCACCACAAAAGAATTACTGGCTAAATTTTGATTATTTAACGTACCGAAATCCATCGTACCACCATTCAATTTGACGCTACCATTACTGCCAGTCCCTTGGGTAACGAAGCTGTTGATGTTGATATTATTATAAACAGCGTCACTAGCGCCACTCAGATTAACAGTGCCACCGTCAACCGCTTTGACTATACCGTTAATTGTATTAGTTTTACCAGCAATATTAATCACACCATCATTTTTAGCAACAATGTCCCCCGTCAAGTGAACGGTTTTACCGGTGCTGCCAACGGTGATTTGTCCATCAGCTTCGGCATTCAGTGCGTAAGAAGCAGTTTTACCAGCAGCAACGATAGTCGTATCACCTGATGTATTAACGGATGCTTGCCCTGATGTAAACAAAACCTCACCATTTTCATCTGTTATAGGTGCTCCACTGACAAAAATTCCTGTAGCATTACTGTTTGCAGATACGGCCTTAATATTAAGCTCCTTGCTGAAATTAGCAGCACCTCCCTGGTCCGTACCGGATTCCTTATTGGGCTTTGCCGAATGTACATATACGCCGAAAGCCTCTTGATCCCGGCTCTGTGCATTGATCTTTACATTTCCAGTATGGTTAACTACAGCGGACGGATACAAATCATTAGGCAAGCTTTGTGTATGATTGTCTATATCTACACCATAAGCGTTGCCTGAACTGCTTGCAGCATTGATAATTGTATCTTTCGCACTGTAAACGACCTTAGGTGACCAGACGGCAATCGTACCAACAGCATCACCAGCCTTGGATGTACTGTTTATAGTAAGTTTTTCACCGCCAAAAGTTGCTTTTGTATAATAACTTGTCCAAACACCTATGGCAGTACCGTTATCCGACTCAGCATTCAATACCGTCGTAACATTATCGCCGATAGTTATCTTACCATAACCTTCACTACGTAATGCAGTTGCACAAGAAAGCTCATTATCTAAAGGATTTGTATTAGCATTTACAGTAATGTTTTTACTGCCAAATATTATTCCGTCACTGCCTGTTATACCACTGACATAAACTCCGTTAGCCCATTGCCCATATCCGTCTGGTTTTGGACCTGCAATCTCATCTGGTTTATACGAAGTAGTTATTCTGGAATCAATTACAGTATTATCGGCATCAAAAACAGCAACAGCATTACTTTGTACCTGTACACCATAAGCATCCGTACCACCCAAAGCAGTAACATTAGTCTCCTTACCGGAAAATTCAGCTTTACCGCTATTCCAAATATCGATACCTACTGCTGCTGTATCAGTATCCTGAACATCAGCCAGAACATTTACAGTCCCAACAGCAGTAAAATTGCCGCCGCCATTATTCCTGACAGCACGGGACTGGACACCCTCTCCGCCATAAGCTTCAATATCAATGTTTCCACGTAATGTAATATTACCGCCATTTTCCAATGCAATTCCATAAACACGGTCGTCACCATAAACAACCCTATTAGAAGCCTTTATATTTTCTGCTTCTATTATTATATCAGCACTATCAGCCACTATAGCAGCAGACCTGGCGCTGCTTTCTATTGTATGACTGCGATCGGCAACAGTATTTACATTTCCCGAAGATGTAATACTTACGTCTCCGCCAGCAGCGGCATAAATCGCACCAATCTGATCAGCATTTTTGACAATTATCTGTCCGCCATTTTCAGCAACGACATTACCAGTAAGGCTGACTTTCGCCATACCCCTGTCACTGATTTTCACCAAAGCGTTAGAACCAGCATAGATAGCATTTTGGACCCCTGTAATATTAATTTCTTTGCCTGCATCAACGCTGACAAAAGCATCGCCTTTATCTCTGCCATTAGCAGCATAAATTCCATTTTTTCCAGCTTTAATATTAACTACATCGTCAGCGTTGAGAATAATGCTTGTTTTTCCTGTTTGAAAATCGTTAGACAGTAATCCTGTAGATTTTTCAGAAATCACATAAATATTTTTCCCCTGCAAATCCACTGTCACTTTGTTATCAGTAACATTACTATCCATATTAGCAGCACCTACTGCCGTAGAAGATGTCGACTGCAATGTTATATCACCAGAAGATTTAATTTTGACATCACTGGGATAATCTCCACTACAATTACTTAACTGTGCCCAAATAGCATTTTCATCTTTTGACTTTATTGAAACTGCATCAGCATCAATATAAATAAGTCCTCCTTGAGCATGTAAACCAATACTTTTTTCTGTTGTAATATTAAAAAGCCCCACTTTATCAAATATAATGGCACCATTAATATTACTATGAAGTAAACTGTCATTTATTACATTGCCTGTAATATCAACTTTTTTCACATTTGAAATCAATACCTTGGCATTGCTACTACTTTGTGCAGCGACAGCAAATTGAAGTCCTTCGCCATTTATAGTTAAATTTTCCATGTCTGTACCAATAATACTCAGCCCGGCATTATCAGCATTTAACATAACATTGCTTATAATATTATGCCCGTTCATCTCTATCGACGCTGGTATTTCACCAATAACATTATAAACAGTATCACTAGTCAGCTTTACCGTATTCTCAGCCCATACGTCCCCCCCAGATATACAAACGGACATTGTACCTGCCATAAGCAATGAAAGCATTACTTTTCTGCTTAAAGCTTTTTCCCTTGCACCATTCCTCAACATGAACCCGCACCTTCCTCTTTCTTTAGCCTCTCCCTGAAATCTGTCTGACAAATAAAAAATACCCGACCGTATAACGGGCAGGCATCAAAATTGTCCAAGTCGAGAATATCTCTGCTTGTGAGCAACTGGCTGTCATTTCGTTATACGAAGTAGACCCTATAGCTTTGCGTCACTGCCTTTCGACAGTTTTGCCGTTTTATATTATTTAATATTCTTTTACTTATTAAAAGAATATCATACTTTCTATATATCTACAAGCATATTTATTTGTATTTTTAAATATTTTTCTGGCAAATATAAATAAATCAGAACGACAAAAAAGCTCCGTCAAAAAGACGGAGCTTTTGTTTATTGTTTTATTACAGCAGGCAGTTGCTTTCAATCATCAAAAACTGTATTACGGGTCTCCCAGCGTTTAAACTGGCAATAGCCCCAGGGAGCATAAATGCCAAAAGTAACAGCAGTCAGAAGCATAATGACCAGCCATTGAAAAAAGAACCCCAGCCCGGTGCCGTCGAAACGCAGCCGCCTGCCTTCAACGTAGGTATTAGCACAGATCCAGCGCTGCTGCGCTGAATAAGCCCATGGGAAAAACAAGCCCACAGTAATAATAGAAACGACAGTCGTCCAAATGAGCAACCACAAATAGCCCAAGCCTGAACCAACAAAAACAAACGGTTTATTCATTGCGACACCCCCATTTACAGGATTTAAAATCAGCAGTCGTTACTGCATTTTTTCTACTAATAATTTATTAACCATACCCGGGTTAGCTTTGCCGCGGGATTTTTTCATGACCTGACCGACCAGGAAGCCGATTGCACGGTCTTTACCGGCTTTAAAGTCGGCAATAGACTGCGGATTTTCGGCCAGCACTTCATCAACGATAGCGGCAATAGCGCCTTCGTCGCTGACCTGCTCCAAGCCCAGCTCTTTAACGAGGACTTTCGGAGATTTGTCGGCTTTTAGCATTTCGGCAAATACTTTTTTAGCAAGCTTGCTGGACAACACGCCGCCTTTAATCAGGGCAACCATTTCGCCCAGGTTTTCCGGTTTGATCGGGAAAGCGTCGATTTCGATGCCTTCGTTGTTGAGATAGGCGGAAACGTCGCCCAAAAGCCAGTTGGCTACAGCTTTGTCATCACCTGCATTTTTGCAGGCAGCATCAAAGTAGTCGGCCATAGCTTTGGTGGCAACGATCAATCCTGCATCATAAGCAGGCAGGCCATTTTCTGTCATCAACCGCTGCTGACGCTGAGCAGGAAGCTCTGGCAGTTCATTTTTAACGCGTTCGATCCAGGCGTCGTCTAATTCTACCGGCACCAGATCAGGTTCCGGGAAATAACGGTAGTCATGCGCTTCTTCTTTGCTGCGCATGGACAAGGTCATGCCCTGCGCGTCATCCCAGGTACGGGTCTCCTGCACAACATGGCCGCCGCTTTCAACAAGGTCGATCTGCCGCTCGACTTCGTACTCGATCGCGCGCACCAGAGCGCGGAAGGAGTTAAGGTTTTTGATCTCGGCGCGGGTACCGAACTCGGCAGCGCCTTCCGGCATGACAGAGATATTGGCATCACAGCGCAGACTGCCTTCCTGCATTTTGCAGTCGCAGACATCAGTATATTCCAAAATAGCTTTTAATTGTTCCAGGTAGGCGCGGGCTTCTTCGGAGCTGCGCATATCAGGCTCGGAGACAATCTCGATCAGAGGTACGCCGGCACGGTTGTAGTCTACTGCCGACGAGTCGGAGGTACTGATCGTAGCGCCGCTGTGGTTCAGCTTCCCGGCATCTTCTTCCATATGGATACGGGTCACGCCGATACGTTTTTTCTCGCCTTCCACTTCAATGTCGATATGGCCGCCCAGGCAAATAGGCTGATCGAATTGAGAGATCTGATAGTTTTTTGACAGATCGGGATAAAAATAGTTTTTACGGTCGAATTTATTGAATTTCTGGATATCGCAGTTCAGAGCCAGTCCCGCACGGATCGCAAATTCCACCACCTGTTTGTTGAGCACAGGCAAAGCGCCGGGCATCCCCAGGCAGACCGGGCAGACATGGGTGTTAGGCTCGCCGCCGAACTCAGTCGAGCAGGAGCAGAACGCTTTAGAATTTGTTTTGAGCTCGGCATGGACTTCCAAACCGATAACAGTAGTATATTTTTTCATTATTTGTTACCTCCTAACGGTGCCAGTACCTTGTGGTATTCGTTGGCTTGTTCAAAGGTATAGGCTGCACGCAGCACGGTTTCTTCGTCCAGCGGTTTGCCGATCAGCTGCATGCCCACAGGCATACCGTCCGCGAAGCCGCCGGGTACGGAAATCCCCGGCAGGCCCGGCCTATTGACCGGAATGGTGTAAACGTCGAGCATATAGATGGACAAAGGATCCATTTTGCCGTCGATAGGATAAGCAACGACCGGGGAGGTCGGCGCCAGGATAACGTCACATTTTTCAAAAGCGCTGTCAAAGTCGCGGCGGATAAGCGTGCGCACCTGCATGGCTTTTTTATAGTAAGCATCGTAATAGCCGCTGCTCAAAACATAAGTTCCCAGCATGATACGGCGTTTTACTTCCGCGCCGAAGCCTTCTGTACGGCTGAGCGTAGTCATTTCGGGCGCGCTGGTGGCATTAGCCGCACGGAAACCGTACCGGACGCCGTCATAACGGGCCAGATTGGCGGAAGCCTCTGCCGGAGCAATGATGTAATAGGTAATGACCGCATATTCGGTATGAGGCAGGGAAATCTCAACGATCTCAGCGCCCATGGCTTCGTATTGAGCGATTGCTTTTTTCAGTTCGGCATGGACTTTGGGGTCCAGGCCTTCGCCGTAATATTCTTTCGGCAGACCGATACGCAGGCCTTTAACGTCCTGACGCAGAGCTTTGGTAAAGTCAGGCACTTCCACCGGCAGCGAAGTAGAATCATGCTCGTCCTTGCCGCAGATAGTATTGAGCACTGTAGCGGCATCGGTAACGTCGCGGGTGATCGGCCCGATCTGGTCGAGCGAAGACGCAAAAGCCACGCAGCCGTAACGGGAAACACGGCCATAGGTCGGTTTGATACCGACACAGCCGTTAAAAGAAGCAGGCTGACGAATGGAACCGCCGGTATCTGAACCCAGAGTCCAGATAGCTTCGCCGGCCGCGATAGCAGCGGCACTGCCGCCGGAGGAGCCGCCAGGTACGCGGTCCAGGTTCCATGGATTATGAGTAGCCTGGAAATAAGACGATTCAGTAGTAGAACCCATCGCAAATTCGTCCATATTTGTTTTGCCGAGGAAAATAGTTTCTTCGGCGCGAAGTTTTTTAATAACATGCGCATCATAAATCGGCACAACGTTAGCCAGCATTTTGGACGAACAGGTCGTCAAAAGACCTTTAGTGCAGATATTATCTTTGATCGCGCCGGGGATGCCGGCCAGCGGAGCGATTTTTTCACCGGCGGCGATCATGGCGTCAACCTTGGCCGCCTGTGCCAAAGCATTTTCTTTATCCAGCGTCACATAGGCTTTGACCTGATCCTCGACAGCGTCGATGCGCTCATACAGAGCTTTAGTCAGTTCCACGGAGCTGATTTCTTTATTAACGAGTTTATCATGCAATTCATGAGCAGTGCTCTTGTAAAGATCCACAGTAGTTCCTCCCTCTCTTATTCGATAACGCGGGGCACTTTAAAGCCGCCGTTATGGACTGCCGGAGCATTTTTCAGCGCTTCTTCCTGAGTAACGCCGGGCAGAGCTACGTCCTCACGAAACGCGTTGCTGATCGGCAGCACATACGGAGTCGGCTCGATGCCTGCGGTATCAAGCTTCTGCAAAATATCGGCATAATTGAGGATCTGATTGAACTGTTCCGTGAATTTTTCCATTTCACCCTCAGGAATAGTCAAACGGGAAAGCTGGGCGATGTATTCTACATCTTTGGTCGTGACCTTCATTTTTTCACCTTCCTATGATAAATGTTCTTCATTATATGCAATAAATCGGATATATTATATCACAAATTGTCCTATACTTCTATAATATCCATCATATACCGCTTTGCTTCAGCAACTGCCGCGGCAAAAAAATAAACCCGCCTTTAACGGCAGGTTTATTTTTTATTATTTCACTCTGAAATTAGTAACTTTACCTGTCTGGACATCGCCGGTAGAATAAGCATCTTTACGTTCACCTTTTACCGTAGCCGAAAAACTGAGAGTCTGCTTCCTGACATTGAAATTGATCATAATGCTGCTGCCCAGTGAAGCCTTTTCGATACCGTTTTCTTTTGCCAGTTTCTCTGTTTCAGCAATAAAAACAGGTATCGCATCCCAGTTGACGTCGTCAATATTGAATAAATTATCTTCAAGTTTACCGCCGCCGCTCAATTTTCCGACTTTAGGTCCCTGCCAGCCTGTATTAGGCGTCCAGACAAAATTATCGACGTTTTCTTTATTCTTAGGGTCCTGTCGGGAAAAATTAATAAATTCCGGTCCGAAATGCATACTTTGAAAAATCATCAGCGGCGTACCGCCGCCTTTGGCTTTTATTTCAGTAACCGCCTTATTAATAGCTGCTTTGTCGCGGAAAAGATCCCCATACCCCTTGCTCATGACACCGTCACTACCGCCGCAGCCTGCCAGTGCCAGGGCAAACACCATGACCATAACTACTGCCGCCATACTTTTCTTCAACATAAAATGCCTCCTAAAGATATATTTTTACTTGCACCTAGTTTAATTTATTTCTTTTGCACTGTCAATCGATCTCTATTTGAATATTTTCACCTGGCTTCAATGCCTGTTTTCGCCAAATTTACAGCATTGTCACACAAAAGCGATTATAATAATAGTAGAAGGAGTGTGACAGCTATGCAAAATATCAACGCTTTCGACCATGCGGAAACTATTTTAAAGGTTTTGGCGAAGGGTGCTTTTCTTACTACTGCCGCAGGCGGCAGACACAATACGATGACGATTGGCTGGGGAGCGCTGGGCAATATTTGGGGCAAACCTGTTTTTACCGTAATGGTACGTCACTCACGCTATACGCACGAGCTGATCGAAGCCCATAACGAATTTACCGTCAGTTTTCCGCTGACAGCCGCTTTCAGTAAAGCACTGGGACTATGCGGCAGCAAATCAGGACGTGACATGGATAAATTCGCCGCGGCAGAAATCACCCCTGCTGAAGGGCAGACCGTTAAAGTGCCCGTCATCAAAGGCGCCGGGCTGCATCTGGAATGCCGCATCGTGGAAAAACGCGAAATGGCACCGGAAAATTTTGATAAGGCCATGGCCGACAGATGGTATGCCGATAAGGATTGGCACACCTACTACACCGGCGAGATCACAGCCGCTTATCTGGACAAATAAAAATTTTAGCTTCATAAACGCCAAACGACTGCATAATAAAAATTATGCAGTCGTTTGTTTTTCTATTATATTTTTAAAAAAGCTTCTGTTCCTTTGTCGCTGTCCCCGATACTTCAGCTGCACCGCTTAGCAAGCGCAAAAATTCGGCTTCGTCGATAACAGTCACACCCAGCTGTTCCGCCTTCGTCAGCTTACTGCCTGCTTCGGCACCGGCAACGACATAGTCCGTTTTTTTACTGACGCTGCCGCTGACCTTAGCGCCCACGTCCTGCGCCATAGTCTGTGCTTCAGCACGTCCCAAAGTCGGCATCGTACCTGTAAAGACCATAGTTTTGCCATAAAAGGGATGCTCTTCGCTGACAGCCTGAACCTGCATTTCCATATTCAGACCCAGCTCTTTCAGACGGGTGAGCAAGTCGCGGTTCGACGGCGACGCCAAATAAGTAACGACACTTTCAGCTATCTTCGGTCCGATATCGTCGATAGCGGCGATCTGCTCTGCATCGGCAGCCAGCAAATTCTCGACCGTACCAAAATGCACTGCCAGCAGCCTAGCCACCTTGGCCCCGACGTGACGGATGCCCAGGCCGAAAAGCAGCCGGTCGAAGCTCTGCTCCTTGCTGGCGGCAATAGCTTTCACTAAATTTTCCGCCGATTTTTCACCCATTCTATCCAGCACTACCAGCTGTTCTTTAGTCAGCAGATACAGGTCGCTGACGTCGCGGATCAGTTCCGCCTCCAGCAGCTGATTGATCACCGCCGGTCCACAGCCTTCGATATCCATTGCTCCTTTAGAAGCAAAATGGATCAGCCCTTCGCGTCCCAAAGCCGGGCAATGCGGATTAGTGCAGCGCAAAGCTGCCTCACCGTCTTTACGTTCAACAGCCCAGCCGCACTCCGGACATTCCTGCGGCATCGCATAAGGCTTCGTATCTTCCGGCCGTTTGCCCAGCACGACATGCAGAACCTCCGGGATGATCTCACCGGCTTTATTGATGACCACCGTATCGCCGATCCTGATATCCTTCGCTTTAATAAAATCTTCATTGTGCAGCGTGGCCCTGCTTACCGTACTGCCCGACAGCCTTACCGGCGTCAGTACCGCCGTCGGCGTCAGCACGCCTGTGCGCCCAACCTGGATCACGATATCCTCCAGCCTGGTTTCAGCCTGCTCAGGCGGAAATTTAAAAGCGATCGCCCAGCGTGGGTCCTTGCCTGTCGCACCTAAAATATCCTGCTGATAAACAGCGTTGACTTTAAGTACTGCGCCGTCAGTATCATAAGCCAGACTTTTACGCCGGGAGTCAAAGTCCCTGATATATTCTATTGCCGCATCGATACTTTTTACGATAC
>OGCV01000784.1_pt1 | contig 11240 bp, 10 predicted proteins | sample 1570201 | NCBI WGS metagenome assembly OGCV01 (sample SAMEA2582162, study PRJEB24529) | metagenome
GGTAAGGCAAAGGTCTGCAACACCTCTATCACCAGTTCAAATCTGGTTGGCGCCTTTAAAATATATCGAAAGTTTAAAGCTTTCGATATTTTTTATTGTGAGAATTTTGTTCTATGTAATGAAAAATGCTTGCATAATAAAGGAGAGCCCTAGGATAATCCCGGGACTCTCTTTCTTAGATTTAATCCAAGTATACTTGCCAAGATGGCTTTTAAAATAGCAGTAGGAATAAATGGAAGCACACAAGCTGTGAGTGCAACCCAAACGGTGCTGTGCATGATGATACAGAACATAACAACACCAAAAAGATAATTAATGCATGTTCCGAGAATCAGACAAAAAGTAAAACAGCCTTTAAAACGATTTTTGTACTCAACGCCAAGTCCGATAATGAACGCCATAATTGGAAATGAGATGATAAAACCACCGGTTGGGCCAACCAAAAGTTGATATCCACCGCTAAAGTTCGCGAATACGGGAACACCAACTGCTCCAAGCAGCACATAGATGAGAGAAGCTACAGCTCCTTTTTTAGAGCCGAGTATAATTCCGGCTAGTGTGATGGCAAAGGTTTGCATGGTCATTGGAACACCAAGAGGCATTGGAATGGATATTTGCGCCATAATAACGATGACGGCAGTAACTACACCAATCATACATAGATCCAGTGTTTTAAAGTTGGTTTTTTGCATATAAGTTTCCTCCATAAGATTATTGTAAATAAATACATTTTTAATTAAGTATACGTTATACAAGGTTAATTGTCAACTATATATAAATAATGGTTAACAATTAAAAGGTTGAAGAATTGTAGAGAAAGAGGTAAGATAAGTAGGTAAAATGAAAGAAAGAGGACGAAAGATGAGACAAAAGTTGAGAATTCGCTGGAAAGCATTAAAGATGGAAATAAAAGAACATAAAAGTTCTTTTGTGGTGTATATGGTACTTCGAGCATTGGTAATCCTGGTGATGATTCTACAGATTTTAAACAGGAATTACGAAGATGTGTTTTACTGTGTATTGACTTTATTGCTGTTGATTGTTCCGAGCTTTCTCCAAGTAGAGTTAAAGATTGAACTTCCGACGACATTGGAGATTATTATTTTACTGTTTATATTTTCGGCAGAAATTTTGGGGGAGATCGGTGCATATTATACGCGCGTTCCCAATTGGGATACAATGCTTCATACTTTGAATGGATTTTTAGCAGCCGCAATTGGTTTTTCGTTAGTAGATATTCTTAATCGGGATGAGAGAGCAAAGTTCAATTTGTCACCGCTTTACATGGCAGTGGTAGCATTTTGTTTTTCAATGACAATTGGTGTGATGTGGGAATTTTTTGAGTGCGGTATGGATTTATTTTTCGGGATGGACACACAGAAGGATACGATTGTAAACAGTATCAATACAGTGATGCTTGATCCAACGGGCGGTAATCAAGTGATTCATATTGGAGATATTAACAGCGTGATAGTAAATGGAAAAGAGCTTGGACTTGGTGGTTATTTGGATATTGGGCTTTTGGATACAATGAAAGATCTATTTGTGAATTTTATTGGAGCGGTTGTATTTTCAATTATTGGATTTTTTTATGTGAAAAAGCGTGGAAAGGGAAGAATTGCAAACAAATTTATTCCGAAACCAAAGCAGGAAGAAGCAGATTTTTTGAAAATCGTAGAAGAATCAGAGGAAAGATAGTTAATATTGACTATTGTCTGTTAATTTAAAGTATGTTATACTTTATTCCAACAAAGGTGTTTAGAAGATTTCTAGACACTTTTTTTATTGTATAGATGTAACAGAAACTCCGTGCAAAGAGGCACACCTGCTTTGTCGGAGAGAATGTCTCCTTCAAAGAAGATGCCAGGAGCATGGAAAGGATTTTGAAGGAGGAGTGGTTATGAATACAGGAGACACAGCATTTGTTATGATTTCGACAGCATTGGTTTTCTTTATGACACCAGGTTTAGCATTTTTTTATGGCGGGTTAGTCAGACGTAAAAATGTAGGGAACACGATGATGGCATGTGTGGCTATTATGGGGATTTCGGTTGTCATGTGGGTTTTATTTGGGTATTCACTCGCATTTGGTGGAAATCATGCAGGTATAATCGGCGATTTTAGATGGTTTGCTTTTTCAGATATTGGTATGGAAACGGGCCCATATTCTGAAAAAATTCCGCATTTGGTGTTTGCGGCATTTCAGATGATGTTTGCGATGATTACGCCGGCATTGATTACGGGTGCACTTGTAGGGAGAATGAAATTTAAGGCGTTGTTTTTCTTTGTAATATTTTGGTCGGTTATTGTTTACTATCCGCTGGCACATATGGTGTGGGGTGAGGGCGGTTTGCTGGCTGAAATCGGTTCAGTAGATTTTGCCGGCGGAGACGTGGTCCATATAAGTTCCGGAATCAGTGCACTGGTTCTTGCTGTTTTAATTGGAAAACGAAGAGGATATGAACATACGACTTACCGGATTCACAATATTCCGTTTGTTGTCCTTGGGGCATCGATTTTATGGTTTGGATGGTTTGGATTCAATGCAGGAAGTGCACTCGGAGCAAATGGGCTGGCTGCACATGCATTTATGACATCTGCGGTATCTGCAGCGACCGCATTACTGTCCTGGATGTTGATTGATGTTCTGAAAGAAGGAAAACCAACACTGGTTGGAGCTTCTACCGGTCTTGTGGTTGGGCTTGTTGCAATTACACCGGGAGCCGGGTTTGTACCGATTTGGTCTTCATTTATTATTGGAGCACTCGTTAGTCCAATCTGTTATTTTGGAGTTGGCTTTATTAAAGAGCGGGTAAAAATAGATGATGCGCTTGATGCCTTTGGGTGTCATGGAATAGGAGGAATTTGGGGCGGACTTGCAACCGGAATTTTTGCAAAAAGTTCTATTAACAGCGTGGCCAAGTGGGATGGCTTAGTATTCGGTGATTTTCGTCTGTTCCGTGCACAGATAATAGGAATTTTGATTACAATTGTGATTGCAGTTTTGGGTACATTAATCTGTGCGGCAATTGTAAAAATTTTTACACCGCTTCGAGTAAGCGAAAAAGAGGAAAAAGTAGGATTAGATATTTCCCAGCATGGTGAAAATGCATATCCGTCTTTCAATGGATTGGATTAAGGAAGGAGAGCAGATTATGTTGATTAAAATAGAAGCAATCGTTCGGGAAGAAAAGCTTGAGGATGTAAAAGAAGCATTGAACGCTATTCAGGTAAACGGAATTACTGTGTCGCAGGTTATGGGCTGCGGTTCTCAGCGAGGATATAAAAGCGTTGTGCGTGGAATGGAGGTAGATGTTATGATGCTTCCCAAAATCAAATTTGAGATTGTAGTATCTTCTGAGGAATGGGAGAAAAAGACTATTGAGGCAATTCAGAAAGCGGCGTATACGGGAGAAGTGGGGGATGGAAAAATATTCAGCTATGAAATTCGAAGTGCGCTGAAGATCAGAACGAGAGAGACTGGATTTGACGCACTTCAGTCAGAAAATTAGTTTTGTAATTTGTTTTGCAGGTGGACAGTTTCATTGTAACAATTGACTTTAGAAGCAGAAGGTTTATTTTTGACTTTCCATAAATTCTTTTGTAAAAGCAATAAATTGTTCAGTGCGGCTGTTTAGATATTTGCCCTTTTGCCATACGAGACCGATTTCCTGTGAGATTGTAGGAGCGATTGGTATTCCCTTGACGTCGTTCATATTTTTGAAGAGCGAAGAGTAGAGAATAGCTCCTCCTAGATTCTCACGGACAAATGCCTGAATTGTATAGAGTTGGCTGGCATTTAAAATTACATGAGGCTTTACTTTGATTGTATCAAAAAGTGAAAGCAACGTATGGTTTTGAACGGAATCGGTATTGTACATGATTAGAGGCTCATCTTTTAACATTTCAATTGATATACTTTTTTCTTTCGCGAGAGGATGACTCTTGGAGATACAGAACATTAGCTTGTCAGAAAGAAGCTGACAAGAATTTAATTTATTAGTCTCATAAAAATTCAGATTGACGAGCGCCAGATCCAATACATCATCTAAAACCAGATTGGCGGCACGTACAGAGCCGTATTCAAAAAGCTCAACGGGGATATTTGGATATTTTTTATAAAAAGCAGTCAGCATATCAGGGAAAAAGACTGTACTCAAAAGAGGAGGAATGCCGATTCGGATGGGGGTAATCTGCTTTCCAAGGTCATAAAGCTCTGAGGTCGTCTCATGAATATTGTTAAGAAGTACACTTGCTTTTTGGTAAAATTCTTCCCCTTCTTTTGTCAAAACCATATGATTTTTTGTACGGCTAAACAAACTGATAGAAAATTCCTTTTCCAGTTCTCGAATTGCGTTTGAGATTGCAGGCTGTGTGACATAAAGCTTTTGTGCAGCTTGTGTAATACTGTGATAACGACAAACGGCAGAAAAGTATTCTAATTGAATGATTTTCATTGGTAGTGACCCCATTTCTTCTTAATTTTCTAAAATATTAAAAATTTTATTATAGTAATTATGTCTAAAATTCTTCTGGTTTTAATCCGTGATTATTTTGATTATATCATAATTTTTGTGAGAAATGCTCAAATATACAACATATCATAATTTTTTTAATGGAGGTATCATTTTAAGTAAATGTACAAGCATCTATACGACCTCTATAATAAAGCTATAGCAAACAGCGCTGTGATGTGAATAAAAAAAGGATTGGAGGAAAACAAAGGAGTCCGTCAACAATAACTCTTTTGTTTCTCTTGTTTGCGGTGATTATGTTTGTTATTGAAAAAATACCGCTTGGGGTAACATCAATGATCGTCTGTATCGGACTGACCATTACAGATGTACTGGATGTGCAGACCGCATTTGCAGGATTTACTGACAGTAATGTGATACTGTTCGTAGCGATGTTCATTGTAGGAGGAGCATTATTTGAAACAGGAATGGCAAATAAAATTGGGGGAATTGTAACCAGATTTGCAAAAACAGAACGTATGCTGATTGTAGCAATTATGGTAATTGTAGGTTTGATGAGTGGAGTACTTTCAAATACAGGTACTGCAGCGGTATTAATTCCGGTAGTTATAGGAATTGCAGCAAAATCAGGATACAAAAGATCAAAATTACTGATGCCGATTCTGATTGCAGGAATTTTATTTTATGCAACCATAGGATATAAATTACTTCCGGAATGTGATCCGAAAGAAGAGGAGGCGTTCGATACAAAAAGAGATTTTGATCAGGTACCTAAATGGAAGCAGTGGATGTCATTGATCATTCTGATACTGACTTTACTGGCTATGATCTTTGAAGAAAAGATAGGAATCAGTCTTTGTGTTTCAGGTGGAATCGGTGCTTTGCTTTTGATATTGACCGGTGTGATTTCAGAAAAAGATGCATTGAAATCTATTGACTTGAAAACAATTTTCTTGTTTGGAGGAACTTTATCTCTGGCAGCGGCACTTGAAAAGACCGGAGCGGGAGAGATGATCGCAGAAAAAGTAATTGGAGCACTTGGAAGCGATCCGTCTCCATATATTCTGACGCTGGTCGTATTTCTTCTGTGTTGTGTGATGACAAATTTTATGTCAAACACAGCGACGACAGCATTGATGGTTCCGATCTGTCTGTCGATTGCACAGAGAATCGAAGCAGATCCGAGAGCAGTATTGATGGCATGTGTAATCGGAGGTTCCTGTGCTTATGCAACTCCGATCGGAATGCCGGCAAATACTATGGTTGTGGGAGTCGGAGGTTACCGCTTTATGGATTTTGTAAAAGCAGGATTTCCATTGATTATCATAGCAACGGTTGTGAGTATGATTATCCTCACGATTGCATTTCCATTCTTTCCATAAAAGGATGATTATAATTGTGAAAATAAACAGCATCTGATATAGATGCAAAAAATCAGAGGAGGCAGAAACATGAGTAAGAAAGAACAAGTAGAGCAGCTTACGGATTATATGGCAAATTTTGTGTCATATATCGCAAAAGTGCTGCCGGATGATATTATTGCAAAGCTGGATGAACTGGCAGAAAAAGAGGACAGTCCGCTTTCAAAAGTCATTTACGAGACAATGAAGAAAAATCAGGTACTGGCAAAAGAATTGAACAGACCAAGCTGTCAGGATACGGGTGTATTGCAGTTTTGGGTAAAATGTGGAACAAATTTCCCGCTGATCGGGGAATTAGAGACACTTTTAAAAGAAGCTGTTATAAAATCGACAGTGGAAGCACCTCTTCGTCATAACAGCGTGGAAACATTTGACGAGTACAATACAGGCAAAAATGTTGGCAAAGGAACACCGACAGTATTCTGGGATATTATACCAAACAGTGATCGGTGCGAGATTTATACGTACATGGCAGGCGGAGGATGCACACTTCCGGGGAAAGCCATGGTGCTGATGCCGGGAGAGGGCTACGAAGGAGTTACGAAATTTGTAATGGATGTCATGACTTCTTATGGTCTGAATGCATGTCCTCCGCTTTTGGTCGGTGTCGGTGTGGCAACATCTGTTGAGACAGCAGCACTGCTTTCTAAAAAGGCATTGATGAGACCGCTGGGAAGTCATAATGAGAATGAGCGTGCGGCAGAGATGGAAAAGTTGCTTGAAGACGGAATCAATGCAATTGGACTCGGACCTCAGGGAATGGGCGGCAAGTATTCCGTAATGGGTGTACATATTGAAAACACAGCAAGACATCCATCTACAATCGGTGTCGCCGTGAATGTTGGCTGCTGGTCTCACAGACGTGGGCACATTATTTTTGACAAAGATCTCAATTACACGATCACAACACATTCGGGGGTGACTTTATAATGTTGGAAATCAAAGATGGAAAGAAAATTTTAACAACGCCGATATCTGCTGAGGATCTGGCAGATATCCATATCGGAGATATTATTTATCTGAACGGAAGTATGACAACCTGTCGTGATGTGGCACACAGACGGCTTGTTGAGGGAGGAAGAGAACTTCCTGTAAATGTAAAGGACGCTGCAATCTTTCATGCAGGACCGATTATCCGTCCTCTTGCGGATGACAAGTTCGAAATGGTGTCTGTTGGTCCGACAACCAGCATGCGTATGGAGAAATTCGAAAAAGAATTTGTGAAACAGACCAGTGTGAAAGTGATTATCGGAAAAGGAGGCATGGGTACAAACACGGAGTATGCATGTAAAAACTATAAGGCGATCCATTGTGTGTTCCCTGCCGGAAATGCAGTGGTAGCTGCTTCAGAGGTGGAAAAAATTATAGATGCACAATGGAGAGATCTGGGAATGCCGGAAACGTTATGGCACTGCCGTGTAAAAGAATTTGGTCCTCTGATTGTATCCATTGATACAGATGGACGAAATTTGTTTGAAGAAAATAAAGTTGTTTTCAATGAAAGAAAAGAGAAAGCAATTAAAGAAATTTGTAAGCATGTAAGCTTTATCAAGTAACATCAAAATAAAACCAAAATACTGCCAGAAATGACCATGTAGAGAGAAAGATTCGAATCTCTTTATATGGTCATTTTGAGGGTATTTGGTGCTGTATAGTACTAATTTTGTAATCTAATGAACAGAAATTTACTTTCTGATAAATAAAAAATATTGACTGAGAATAAATATTTTGTTATAATTTTTTTGTTATTAGAATACAATATATTAGAAAGAAAATATATGGCGCCATAGCCAAGTGGTAAGGCAAAGGTCTGCAACACCTCTATCACCAGTTCAAATCTGGTTGGCGCCTGTCAAAAAGTCTAGGAATTTCATATTTCTGAGGCTTTTTTTCTTTGGTATTAGTAATAAACTTTATCAAACAAATAGGTAAATAGAAAAAGTGCTTGACGGCAGTATTTAGAAGTGTTATTATCATCAACGGAACAAATTAAATAATGCGAACTTTCTCTTATTCAGAGTGGTGGAGGTAAAAGGATCTATGAAGCCACGGCAACCCCGGGAACGGAAGGTGCCAACCTGAGCGAGTAATCGAACAATAAGAGGATTGGTTTATGAGAATATAAAACAGTCCGATTTTGTCGGGCTGTTTTTAGTTAATTAGGGAAGAAGCAGGACAATCCTTAAAGAGAAAGAAAGAAATAAAGAAAGGAAAGAACGAATGGAAAGATTATTATTTACATCAGAATCAGTAACAGAAGGACATCCGGATAAGATTTGTGACCAGATTTCAGATGCGGTCTTAGACGCACTGTTAGAGCAGGATCCGATGAGCCGTGTAGCTTGTGAGACAGCAATTACAACAGGTCTTGTGTTGGTTATGGGAGAGATCACAACAAATGCATATGTGGATATTCAAAAATTAGTAAGAGAGACAATCGATGAGATTGGATACAACAGAGCAAAATACGGATTTGATGCGCATACATGTGGTGTGGTAACTGCAATTGACGAGCAGTCAGCTGATATTGCACTTGGTGTAGACAAGGCTTTGGAAGCAAAAGAAAATAAGATGTCAGATGAAGAAATTGAGGCAATCGGTGCCGGAGATCAAGGAATGATGTTTGGATATGCATCCAATGAGACAGAAGAATTTATGCCATATCCGATCGCATTGGCACACAAGGTTGCACTGAGACTTACAAAAGTGCGTAAAGATGGAACACTTCCTTATCTTCGCCCGGATGGAAAGACACAGGTAACAGTGGAATATGATGAAAATGGTGTTCCTGCCAGACTGGATGCAGTTGTGTTATCGACACAGCATGATCCGGAAGTGACACAGGAGCAGATTCATGCAGACGTGAAAAAATATATTTTTGACGAGATTTTACCTGCGGAAATGGTAGATGAGAATACAAAATTCTTTATCAATCCAACAGGACGTTTTGTAATCGGTGGACCAAACGGAGACAGCGGTGTCACAGGACGTAAGATTATTGTTGACACATACGGCGGAATGGCTCGTCACGGTGGCGGAGCATTCTCTGGAAAAGACTGCACAAAAGTTGACCGTTCTGCGGCATATGCGGCACGTTATGTAGCAAAGAATATCGTTGCAGCAGGTTTGGCAGACAAGTGTGAAATTCAGCTGTCATACGCAATCGGTGTTGCTCAGCCGACATCAATTATGATTGATACATTTGGAACAGGAAAACTTTCAGAGGAAAAATTAGTAGATATCGTAAGAGAGAACTTTGATTTAAGACCGGCTGGCATTATCAAGATGTTAGACCTCCGTCGCCCGATTTACAAGCAGACAGCAGCTTACGGACATTTTGGACGTCATGATCTGGATTTACCTTGGGAAAAATTAGATAAAGTAGAAACTTTGAAAGCTTACTTGTAGAAAGATTTCAAAAAATAAGAAAAAGTCAGATGCAAATACTTAAAATGAGTGTGCATCTGATTTTTTTGTATAAATTTACAAAAAATTTATAAATATTTAGTGGTTCTTTGGTGTATTACATTTTGTCGGATGGTATAATACTACTAATTGTAGAAAAGGATGTGTGTTTATTGAAGTTAAAAACGAGATTGGTGATAGCATTTTTAATCATTATAGTATTGCCGATGGGATTGTCCCTTGCTGTCATTACTGGTTTCAGTCAGTATCAGATATCGATGATCGAGAAGAATTATAATATTACAGGAACGACATATAAGAGCTTTTCAAATCCGGTCAATATGTTAAATAAAGTCACGTCAGCGACATTTCACAAGTTAGTAAAAACGGCAAAGACAGCGCCGGAGACACTGACAGATATCACATATTTGGAAAAAATCAATGAAGAACTGACAAAGAAAAACTCGTATTTGGTTGTAAGGCGCGATGACAAAGTGGTCTATATAGGAGCAGAGGCAGAGACAGAGCTTTTACAAGAGCTTCCGGCATATGGAGACTATGATTCATCTTCGGAGAGCGGCGTCTATCTTGGAGGTGACCTTCAGGTACTTGTAAAGCAGATTGATTTTGAGTATCAGGATGGGGCACAGGGAAGTGCCTTTATTGTGACGGATGTGAGTGATTCTGTGCCTGAAGTGAAACAGCTTATAACTGACATGGTGATTGCGGTTGTATTTATCCTGATGTTCACAGCATTGTTTTTGATTCTTTGGATTTATCGTGGAATTGTGATACCGCTTGGAAGAATGAAGATTGCCACGCAAAATATCAAGGATGGAAATTTAGATTTTGAGCTGGAGATTGAGGCAGATGACGAGATTGGACAACTTTGCCGTGATTTTGAAGAGATGAGAAAACGTCTGAAAGATACGGCGGAAGAAAAAGTAGAGTATGACAGGAAAAGTAAGGAACTTATCAGCAACATTTCCCATGATTTGAAGACCCCAATCACAGCGATTAAAGGTTATGTAGAAGGAATCATGGACGGTGTGGCAGATACGCCGGAGAAGATGGATCGTTATATTAAGACGATTTATAACAAGGCAAATGAGATGGATCTTTTGATCAATGAGCTGACGTTGTACTCGAAGATTGACTCTAACCGTATACCTTACAATTTCAGCACAGTTCTTGTAAATGATTATTTTGATGATTGTGCAGAAGATCTTGCTATGGAGCTAGAGGCAAGGGGCATTGAGTTTGGCTATTTTAATTATGTGGAAAGTGATGTAAAGATCATTGCGGATGTGGAGCAGTTAAAGCGTGTCATTAATAATATTGTGTCCAATTCAGAAAAATATATGGATAAAGAACATGGAAAGATCAATCTTCGCGTGAAAGATGTGGGAGATTTCGTTCAGATTGAGCTGGAAGATAACGGAAAAGGAATTGGGGCAAAAGAGCTGCCGCATATTTTTGACCGGTTTTATCGGACAGATGCATCTAGAAATTCCTCTAAGGGAGGAAGTGGAATCGGTCTTTCGATTGTGAAAAAAATTGTGGAAGAGCATGGCGGAAAAATCTGGGCTACGAGCAAGGAAGGCACCGGAACCGTAATGTACTTTGTTATTAGAAAATATCAGGAGGTACCAATGAATGAGTAAACGAATATTGATTGTAGAAGATGAGGAAAGTATTGCAGATTTAGAGCGGGACTATCTGGAGTTGAGCGGATTTCAGGTAGAAGTGGCAAATGACGGAGAGACAGGGCTTAACAAGGCAATGAAAGAGGAGTTTGATCTGATCATTCTGGATCTGATGCTTCCGGGAGTGGATGGGTTTGAAATCTGCCGTGAAGTGCGGAGTCAGAAAAATACACCGATCATTATGGTATCTGCAAAGAAGGATGACATTGACAAGATCCGTGGTCTCGGACTGG
>OGCV01000786.1_pt1 | contig 11236 bp, 9 predicted proteins | sample 1570201 | NCBI WGS metagenome assembly OGCV01 (sample SAMEA2582162, study PRJEB24529) | metagenome
GCTTTTTGAACGCGGCTGTATTTTTTTGTATTATGCCAAAGTAGTATAAAAACAATACATTTGTACAAGAAAAAACAGAAAGATAAAATAATTTTAAAAATATATTGACATAGTGTTAAGGTGTTGTTATACTTATTTCAATGTTTCGACAAATCATCAGGTTACAGGTTATGACTGGGAATGGACAGTGGAAGGCTTTCAGAAAGCCGGCGGTAGATGCGAGCCGGTAAGCGTGGAAATAAGTCCTCTCACCCAGGAACTCTTTTTCTGAGGGCGAATGTAGGGAAAAGCGCAGGGCTGCGTTAAAGGCCTCAGAGTATAATTTAGGGTGGTACCGCGTACTTAACGCCCCTATCGGCTATGCCGGTAGGGGCTTTTTTGTTGAATTTGTTGGGCAGCAAGGGAGGGGAATTTATGAACAAGCAGCGTAAAATGTTGCGTGAACGTCTGCTGAGGTCAGAGATTTTGGTTTTGCCGGGTGTTTATGATGCTTTGACGGCAAAAATTGCGGCAGAAGTAGGGTTTGATGCACTGGTTATGGGAGGTTATAGTATCGCTGCCTCCAGATTAGGGCAGCCGGATGTAGGTTACCTTTCGATGACTGAAATGGTGCAGGCTGTGAAATGTATTGTGGATGCCACAGAATTACCGGTATTTGCCGATGGTGATACTGGTTACGGAAATGCGTTAAGCGTACGGAGGACGATGCAGGAATATGAAAAAGCCGGAGCAGCTGCAGTGCTTTTTGAAGATCAGGTATGGCCTAAACGTTGTGGACATATGGTCGGTAAGCAGGTCATAGATGCATCTGAGCATGCGAAAAAACTGCGGGCGGCTGCTGATGCCAGAACTGACGAGGATTTTTTACTGATTGCCAGAACTGATGCGAGGGCTGTGAATGGACTGGAGGATGCTGTTGAACGCGGCAAATTGTATTTAGATAACGGAGCTGAAGCTTTGTTTATAGAAGCGCCGCAGGATATAAGAGAATTAGAAGCTGTTACGAAAGCTTTTCCAGATACCATACTGATAGCTAATATGATCGAAGGCGGCAGGACACCGAACCTGACTGCAAAAGATTTGGAAAATATAGGATTTAAAATAGTGTTCTGGCCCTGCAGTGCCTTATACGTCATTACGCAGGCTTTTAAAGAAGCAATGACAGTGCTGCATCAAACGGGGACGACTAAGGCCTATGAAGATAAAATGATGCATTTTACTGATTTTAACAGGTTCATCGGTCTTGATGATTATATGAAGCTGGAGAAACTCTATAAATAAAAAATTATGAGGTGAGAGTAATGAAAATGTCCCAAATGTTTAAAACTACTTTGGCTGCCGCTATGATTATGGCATTGGCAGTAACGGCCGGCTGCGGTGGGGGCGGAGATAAAAAATCTGCCGGCAGCGAAAAGGTGACTTTGAAACTGGCTCACAATTTGCCAACGGCACATCCGCTGGCCCAGGGAATGGAGGCTTTTAATAAAAAGCTTACTGAAAAATCCAACGGCACTATTACACTGAACATCTATCCTTCCGGACAGCTGTTCAACGATAAAAGTATGAATGACGCAATTATGTCTGGTGGCATTGATATGGGGCTTAATTCCACAGCAATGTGGTCAACTGTTATTCCGGCAATGGAAGTTTTTGACGTACCGTTTCTGTTCCCAAGTTATGAAAAAGTCGATCATGCCATCGATGGAGGCTTGGGTGATAAATTAGCAGGTGAATTGAAGAAGAAGGGTGTGCGTCCTGTGATCTGGGCTGATTATGGCTTTGTGCAGTTCGCTAACAGCAAAAAGGAAATTACTAAACCTGAGGATTTTGCAGGACTGAAGCTGCGTGGTTATGGTGAGCTGCCTTCAGAAACGATTAAAGCACTTGGTGCTTCTCCTGTAACTATGGGATCAGGTGAAGTTTATATGGCCATTCAGCGCGGTGTTGTTGATGGACAAACTTCTGGAACTACAGCTATGTATGACCGTAAAATGTTTGAAGTTACCAAATATCTGACTATTACTAATCATGCTTATCCTGAGTTTATTCTGGCGATGAATGAAAAATCTTTTCAAAAACTGACTCCGGAACAGCAAAAAATAGTAACCGACGCTGCAAATGAAGTGCGTGACGAACTGCGTAAAAATGCTAAAGCAGAGGATATGGCTGCTTTAGAGAAATTAAAAGAAAAAGGTATGCAGGTTTACGTTGTTCCTGAGGCTGAGCTGCCGGCATGGCAGTCTGCTACTAAACCAGTTTGGGATATTTTTGTTAAACATACTGGGGATCTTGGTAAGGAATTGATCGAAATATGCAGTAAACAATAGATAAATTCTTAATTGACCGCTGCCATAAGCGGCAGCGGTTTTTATTTTGGAAAAGAATGAGAGGAAAAAGACTTGAAAAGCGCGCTCGAGGTCTATGAAAAATTTTTGAACGCTATTACTAAAGCAGTTGGCGTCATTGCCGGCATTCTATTGCTGCTGCCGGCGTTGATGGTCTTTTATGAAGTTGTGATGCGAGGTTTGTTCAATGCGCCGACAGAATGGTCAATAGAACTTTCTGTATATTGTGTTTTAGTAGCAGGTTTTTTAGGGATGTCCGTTACTTATGCTGCTGGCAAGCACATCCATGTCGATATTGTTTTAAGCCATTTATCAGCACGTACCCGTTGTTATATCGAACTTTTTACAACTATTGTTGGTATTTTTTTCTGTGCCGTATTTGTAATGCAGTCTTTGGATATGGCATTGCTTTCATATGAGATGGATAATACTTCACCAAGTACTCTGCGAACTCCTATGTGGATTCCTCAGATGTCGCTGCCGATCGGTATGGGGCTGTTGCTACTACAGTTTGTACGTACCCTGCTTATAGATATTCAAAAAATCAGCAGCGGTGAATTCAGTAAGGAGGCGGAATAAGATGCTTGTTATTTTTACCGTTATCTTACTGGGACTTTTGGTTTTGGGACTGCCGGTAGCCTTCTCACTGGGAACGGCGGGACTTTTCGGTATGTTTGCTTTTATGGGCGGAGGATCTTCTTTGGCCCAGATACCGATTTTGGCTTACAAATCTTTGGATGATTTCGTGTTAACGGCTGTCCCGTTATATATTTTAATGAGCCAGATTCTTTTAACAGGCAAAGTAGGCAACGATTTATTTGAGCTGGGCAATAAATGGCTGCGTCATTTGCCTGGGGGGTTAGGTGTAGCTACAGTTTTTGCCTGTGCAATTTTTGCTGCGATTACAGGCTCGTCTGTTGCCTGCGCCGTTACTATTGGTGCTATTGCCATTCCTGAGATGCTGTCTCGTGGTTATGAAAGAACGTTAGTTCTAGGAGCTGTTGCAGCAGGTGGTACCTTAGGCATTCTGATCCCGCCATCGATACCAATGATTTTGTATGGCGCTATTACTGGTGAATCGGTAGGTCAGTTGTTTATGTCCGGCGTTGTACCGGGGGTTATTTTGACACTGCTGTTTATTGCTGTGGTTGTTTACAGCTCAAGAAAGCTGCCTTTGCAGGAAGCGGCCAGCTGGGAGGAACGTTTTCAGGCGCTAAGAAGTTCTTTTTGGGGACTGCTGCTGCCGGTGCTTGTCGTTGGCGGTATTTATACGGGAGCGTTTACTCCTACTGAAGCTGCTGCTATAGGTACGGTTTACAGTTTGTTTATTACTTTTGTTATTTACCGTACGCTTGGTCTGAAGGATATGCCGGAAATTTTGCTGGATACAGTCAAAACGACTTCGATGATTTTCGCGATTATGATCGGCGCAACTTTATTTGGTTTCGTTTTAACTATTCTGCAGGTTCCGCAGGCTTTGACGAGCCTGGTTGCCGAAATGGAAACCAGCCGGTGGATAGTCTTTATCGCAATTAATATTCTGCTGTTGGTTTTGGGATGTATTTTGGAATCTATCTCCATTATTTTTATCACTTTGCCGATTTTGTATCCTATTATCATGAAATTGGGCTTCGATCCGATCTGGTTCAATGTTGTGATGTTGATCAATCTGGAGCTGGCTCTTATCACGCCGCCGGTTGGAATGAATCTGTTTGTTTTGCAGGGCATCAGCCCAGATAGTAAAATGACACAGATCATCAAAGGTGTTATTCCTTTTGGCATTATTATGGCGCTGGAAATTTTGCTGCTGTGTTTCTTCCCGGAGATAGCTACATGGCTCCCCGGTATAGTAAAATAGCGGTTTTTGTTGACATAGTAAGTTAAAAAGAATATAATTAATTAGTCATAGTGAAGGATGCTTATTGACAAGCATCCTTCATTAATTTTAGAGTAGTTTTATTTGACCGCAGGCTTTTGTTGTATATGGCATAGCTCGGTTTGGATTTACAGGCGGTATGCCGTCTGCTCAAAAGAGAGGAAGATAGGATTTATGTTAAGAAATGATTTACGCAATATTGCCATTATTGCCCACGTTGACCATGGCAAGACTACCCTCGTAGACGCAATGCTCAAACAAAGCGGTATTTTCCGTGCTAACGAGCATGTCGAAGAACGTGTAATGGATTCCAACGCTTTGGAACGTGAACGCGGTATTACTATTTTAGCTAAAAATACAGCTGTTATGCACAAAGATACTAAAATCAATATTCTTGATACCCCCGGCCATGCTGATTTCGGCGGTGAAGTTGAACGCGTGCTTACTATGGTCGATGGCGTATTATTGCTGGTTGATGCTTATGAAGGGCCTATGCCGCAGACTAAGTATGTTTTGCGCAAAGCGCTTGAACAGCATCTGAAACCAATTGTAGTTATCAATAAAATTGACCGTCCTGACCAACGTGTTGAAGAGGTTATTGATGAAGTTTTAGACCTTTTCATTGAGCTTGGTGCTGATGATGATCAACTGGAATTCCCGGTAGTATTGACTTCTGCCCGTAATGGTATTGCTAAATTAACTATGGAAGAAGAAAGCGACAATTTAGAAGCTTTGTTCAAAGTGATTTTGGAAAATATTCCCGCTCCGGATGTTGAAGTAGACGCACCTTTGCAAATGCTGGTCAATACCTTGGATTATGATGATTATGTAGGACGTATCGTTGTCGGTCGTGTGATCCGCGGTACTATCCATAACGGTGAAACTATTACTTTGATGGATGAAGAGGGCGAGCGTAAAGCGAAGATCGGCCGTCTGTATACCTATGAAGGCTTGAAACGTGCTGAGACGCAGGAAGTTGGAGCAGGCGACATCGTTGCTTTGATCGGTTTGGCAGATGCCAATATCGGCGATACTATCGCTGATGCAGAAAGTCCTGAAAAATTAAAAGGCATCAGTATTGATGAGCCTACGCTGTCGATGGTATTCTCTGTTAATAACAGTCCTTTTGCAGGTCGTGAAGGTGAATATGTTACCAGTCGTCATCTTCGTGACCGTTTGTTTAAAGAAATCAAAACTAATGTTTCGATGCGTTTAGAAGAAACCGAAAGTCCAGATGCATTTATTGTTTCCGGACGTGGTGAGCTGCATTTGTCTGTATTGATCGAAACTATGCGCCGTGAAGGTTATGAGCTGCAGGTCGGCAAACCTAAAGTAATCATGCATCATGATGAAACCGGTACTTTACAGGAGCCTATGGAAGCTTTAACAATTGACGTTCCGCAGGAATTTATGGGAGCTGTTATGGAAGGGCTGGGACTGCGTAAGGCTGAACTGACTAACATGACAGAGATGGCCGGCTACCTGCGTATGGAATTTGTGATCCCCGCCCGCGGACTTATTGGTTTCCGTAACCAGTTCCTGACAGATACTAAAGGTAACGGTGTTATGAATCATGTGTTCGCAGGTTATGCTGATTATAAAGGTGAGATCCCCGGACGTACAAGAGGCAGCCTGGTTGCTTTTGAAAACGGCGAAACTACATCCTACGGTATAGGCAACGCGCAGGAACGCGGGAATATGTTCATCATTCCTGGCGAACAGGTCTATGAAGGGCAGATCATTGGTGAAAACAGCCGTGATGATGATATGGATGTCAATCCCTGTAAAAAGAAACATGTCAGCAATATGCGTGCCAGCGGCAGCGATGATACTATTCGTCTGATTCCGCCTAAGACTTTCTCTTTAGAGCAGGCTTTGGAGCATATCAACGATGATGAACTGGTTGAAGTTACTCCGAAGAATATTCGGATGCGTAAAAAGATTCTTGATCGTGTTGAGCGTGGTCGTCAGCGTTCCCGTAACAAAGCATAATAATACAAAAATAAAAATTTTTCTAAAAAAAGAAGGATTTTGAGAATTTATGTAGAAGTAGGCAGTTAGCATATCTGACAACAAGGACGTTTGGAGGCGTAAAAGATGGATTTAAAAAATGCTGCACGTAAGCTTTGGCATAGCGATGTAGAAGAAGATCAAGTTTATAGCGGTCCGTACTTAGTTAAAGGCGGTCATATGGATATTTTGGTGCGCTCTCCGCGTCAATTCAGCGACGTACGCGAGTATGCTGATTCTTTAATGAGCGGTGCGACACTGATGGTATCTTTCGATGCTGTTGATTCTGCAATGAAAAACCGTATTTTTGACTATTTGAACGGTGTAAGTTACATTATTGGCGCAACTGTTTCTAAGGTAAGCGAAAATTTGCTGATGTACGCTCCAAATCATGTGGAAGTTGATAAGGAAGCTGTTAAAAAAAGTACTCGTTCTTGGTTAGGCAGATAGCACGCACTCATCTATAAAATATTAAAAGCTCATTCCTTTTTGGAATGAGCTTTTTTTACGTTAAGGCAGCTGCTGTTTATAATTTTCGCCAAGCTTTTTGATAAAACCGGCAAAGAGAATTGCTTCACCCTGCTCGTTATATTGCATCTGTCCGCGGCAGCGCACCCAAATCCATTTACCTTCTTTGTTTTGAGCACGATATTCAACATAGTGAATGTTGGCGCGTCCGTCTAAAATTTCCTGGTTGGATGCTAAAAAAGCGCTTTGATCATCTGGATGAACCTTGGCACCCCAGATGGCGGCAGCATTTTTGATGTATTCGCCAGGCAGAGCAAATTCTTCAACCATGGTTTTGGGATAATGGAAAACATCACTTTGGACGTCACAGACGTAGAGATAATCGTCGGTGCTGTTAACTAAAGCATCGTAGAGATATTCTGCCTGATAAGAAAAATTGTTTTTTTCAGACGGGTCAGACTGCTTTTGCAGGCCAGCGTCCTGCTGGCGTTTAAGTATATGGTAAGAACGTTTCTGCTCATACATTTTTTCATCGACACGGTTTAAAATATCAGTAAGAGAGTAATTGCTTGTAGACTGAACTTCTAAAAGCCCATAGGTGAAAGATGGTTCATAGGGCAGAGCATTTTTTTGTGCTGAATTTTTTAGTTCAATTAGGACTTTTTGCAGTATTTCCTTAACATTTTGCAGCGAATGTTCTGTAAAAACGACAATAAATTCATCGCCGCTGAGCCGGAAAAATATATCGCCGCTGCCCAGGTGTTTTTTTAAAGTCTGGCATATAGTGATAATAAGCTTATCGCCTTCACTGTGTCCATAATTGTCATTGACCTGTTTGAGTGAGTTTATATCAAACATACAGGTTATAAAACCATGGCAATTCTGATGAGCTGCTTTAATCAATTTTTCCAGAAGCTCTTTGCCTGCACGTCTGGTCAGTGTATTGGTCAGTTCATCAAAACAGGCATCATGGAAAGCTTTTTTGGAATCTGTTATATCTATAGATTGCTGCAGATGTACGATTGAGCCGTCAAACCAATTAATAAGGCTGTCATGGTTTTCGTAAATACGTCCGGTTTTAGAATTGACTTCTTCCCAGTGAATAGTCTTATTAGAAGACGGATCACGCAGTAATTTGGAAACAGGGCAGAAGTTACAGCGTTGGGACATATTCTGCTGCAATACCTGCCAGCATATTTTACCTTCAGGTGCTTTTAAGGCAAAACGGTCTTTCATCGTTTGGTTCATGAAGAGAATTTTATTAGTGTGGATATCAGTTACGTAGATGAGGTTATTCATGCCATTGATAATTGAAGTATAGACTTTCTGCTGTAATGCAGTTTGTTCAAAGGCATGCTTTTTTACAAAATATGCGCATAATATATTTACAACAGCAGTTAAACTGTCAGTGCTGAATTGCTGAAAATTGATTGCTTTTTCGTTTAATTCTAAAGCTGCAAAACCATAGAGATAATCGTCAAATCGCAGCGGATAAACTGTGGTTGGTCTTATATTATCGTTGTAACCGCATTCTGTTAATATGTGACTGAAATCTTTGCAGTTGATTTCACTCTTGAGCTTTAACTTTTTTGCGATAAGGTGAGCTTTATGGCTTAACAAAGACTGCTGTTGGGAAAGGGCTTCATTTGGATAGTGGAAAGCAGCCTGAAAATGTTTTTCGTTGCGCAGTTGAATCACAGAAATATGAGATAAATATTCTGTGAGGCCAAGTGTTTTTTCTAAACTGGCAAGAAGATCATAAAAAGTATTTTTAAAAGAATATAACTTATCATATGCCTGTAAGAATTGTTGAGATTGTTTTAAATTATCAGTGCTATAGTCAGCCATATGTATCATTCCTGTCTGTTAGGGTGTATTTATAATATTATAGCACTTTTAAGATATGAATGAAATATATAAACTAAAGCAAAAATAAAATAACAAAAGCTTTAATTAAGATGAGATAAAGCGTGTTTTGGAGAAAATAAAAAGCCTGCTCAAAAGAGCAGGCTTTAATCGCTGTAGAGATTAGTCCATAGCATTGACTTTTTTAGCAAGTCTTGATTTTTTGCGGTTTGCAGCATTCTTATGGATAATACCTTTACGAGAAGCTTTATCAATCAAACCGGTTGCAGTTGCAAAAGTTGCTTTTGCTTCTTCTGGAGAGCCGGTCTCGGTTACAGCAACTACTTTACGAGCTGCATTGCGGATAGCAGCCTTGATCGGAGCATTTTTTGCACGACGTTCTGCGTCGGTTTTTACACTACGAATGGAAGATTTAATGTTCGGCAACGAATTCACCTCCTACAATTAAATACGTTTACTAAAGTATTCTACCACGAAGGAGTTAATTCTGCAAGGGATTTCTGCAAATTATTCCACAAAAGACTTTATTTGATAATTTTGGTAGCGATACGCTCGGGTTTAATGTCGGCAAAAGAACGTTTTTCAAGCGGTTTGGCCGGATAACCCAAGGCCAAAGCTGAAACAGGTTTGAAGCCTTCCGGCAGTTCAAGGCTGGCTACAAATTGAGGACTTTGCGGAATACGATTTAAAAGAGCCCAAAGATAAACTGAACCAAGGCCGATATCAGTAGCAGCCAATTGCATATTTTCAAGAATACAGCCAACATCAGCTATGTAAACCATCTGGCCGTCATCTTTAGGCTTAGCTGAAATGACGATTAAAGTAGGGGCGCCGTAAAAAACGGATTGTATTTGGGGTTTCCGAAAGCTTGACCGCAGTATTCTGCAAAGTTTTCGAGAATTTTGGGATTTTGCACAACAGAAATATATAGTTCGTCATATGCTCCATGACCAACAGGAGAAGCCCAGCCGGCGGCTAAAACTGTTTGCAGCTGGGAATCGCTTATTTGTTCTGGTTTGTAGACTCTGGTAGAGCGGCGGGTTGCAATAGCGGTTAAGGTATCCATAATATAACTTCCTTTCTTGTAATAATTCTTTTATTATTACTTATATTGTAACAGGTTGATGCTTTGATTTGCTGTAAATTATTTGTGAAGTGACTAAAAATACCATTATATATACTTTCATAATCTTTAACATAAATATTTTTTGTTACAGCAGCTTTTATTTATAAGTGCTTTACTAATAAGAGTTAGTATTTGCTTAATTACCGGCAAAAATGATATAATATTTTGCAGTGAATTTACGGCGGATGTTCCGCTTTAGCAAGATTATATATGAAGGAGAATATGATGGACCAGAATAAGATCCGTAATTTTTCTATAATTGCCCATATCGATCACGGTAAATCTACTTTGGCAGACAGATTGATAGAATATACCGGTACTTTAACTAAACGCGAGATGGAAGCACAGATCCTCGATTCAATGGACCTTGAACGTGAACGCGGTATTACAATCAAAGCGCAGGCCGTGCGCAGCAGCTATAAGGCTAAGAATGGCGAAGAGTACATGCTTAATTTCATTGATACTCCAGGGCATGTTGATTTTACATATGAGGTATCGAGAGCTTTAGCTGCATGCGAAGGTGCTTTGCTTGTTATTGATGCTACGCAGGGGATTGAAGCTCAGACTTTGGCTAATGTCTATTTGGCTTTAGATAATGATTTGGAAATTATCCCGGTTATTAATAAAGTCGATCTTCCCAGTGCTGATCCTGACCGAGTCAAGCATGAGATAGAAGAGGTTATCGGGATCGATGCATCAGAGGCCGTTTTGACGAGTGCGAAGACAGGTTTGGGTATTGAAGATGTACTTGAAGCTATTGTTGCTAAAGTACCGGCACCTTCCGGTATAAGTGACAGCCCTTTAAAAGCTTTGGTATTTGATTCTAAATTTGATGCGTATAAGGGTGTCGTTTTATATGTGCGTGTTATTGACGGACGTATAAAACCTGGTATGAAAATTAAAATGATGGCTACCAATGCTGAATTTGAAGTAACAGAGGTTGGTGTTTTTAAACCTAATCTTGTTAATGTTGATTCATTGGAGGTTGGGCAGGTTGGATTTTTTGCTGCAGCAATCAAAAATGTTAAAGACGCACGTGTCGGGGATACAGTTACTGATGCCAATAATCCGGCAGCCGAAGCACTGCCTGGTTATCGTAAAGCTACGCCGATGGTTTTCTGTGGTCTGTATCCGGTAGAAAACTCAGATTATGATAATTTACGGGATGCGCTTGAAAAACTACAGCTCAACGATGCCTCACTGGTTTTTGAACCGGAAACATCAGTAGCGCTTGGATTTGGTTTTCGCTGTGGTTTTTTAGGTCTGCTGCATATGGATGTTATCAAGGAACGTCTGGAGCGTGAATATAATCTAACGCTGATTACAACGGCTCCAAACGTTATTTACCAGGTATTTCGCACCAATGGTGATGTGGAATTGGTTGATAATCCGTCTAATTTCCCTGATCCAACAGTGATCGACCATGTAGAAGAACCTTACGTTAACGCTACAATTATTGTACCTAAAGACTATGTTGGTGCAGTAATGGAGCTTTCTCAGGAAAAACGCGGTGAGTATGAAAATATGACCTATTTAGATGAAACA
>OGCV01000791.1_pt1 | contig 11144 bp, 7 predicted proteins | sample 1570201 | NCBI WGS metagenome assembly OGCV01 (sample SAMEA2582162, study PRJEB24529) | metagenome
CATCAGCAAAAGGGGATGATAAGTTTATCACCACCGACTATTTGCAACAGTGCCCGTTTGGCTCTGCGGCATAACGCCCGTAGTTCTGTGTCTGTTTGTCGGTCAGAAAATCAGCAGCCATCACGCATCCTTTCATTATTTATTGATCCGTATTATTTTGGCGGTATCAGATATTATAATTTTTGAGACCAATGAAAACGGCCCTAAACATAAGTATCAAAAATCGTGATTTATGCCTTATGATACTACGCAGTATCAATATCGATTTATGAGACCAAAATGGCATTATTAGGGTATGCAAGAGTATCAACCAGCCATCAGAAACTGACGAGCCAGATTACTGAACTCAACACAGCGGGAGTGAGGGATGATCGAGTGTTTACTGACATGATGTCGGGAGCAACTGATGAGCGCGAAGGGCTACAGCGACTCCTTGCCAGAGCGGAGAAAGATGACATTATTCTCTGTACTAAAATGGATCGCCTTGGACGTAATACCGCAGATATGATTCGCATCGTGGATACTTGCTATAAAAAAGGCATCGCTATTCGCTTTCTTGAGAACGGGCTTAGTACTGAAGGCACTATGGGAAAAATGGTTATCCAGATATTAGCAGCTGTTGCCGAGGCGGAACGTGAAAGGATCTTGGAGCGAACTAACGATGGGCGGCAGGCAGCTATGATTAAGGGCGTCAAATTTGGAAGAAAGCCTCATAAAAAGGCTGAATTAGCTAATGAATTGATCAATAAGGACGTACAAGTTAAAGAGGTAATGGAAAAAACGGGTATATCACGGGCGACGTATTTTAGGCTGAAAAGAAAAACGGTTACTAACAATATTCATCTTTCCAATAATAAATAAGAAAGATGAGCATTCTTAAATGCCTGAACGGCTTCTATTTAGCAATGTTTAAACTCGAAAAAAGGATGTATTCAAATTGAGTCAATATTTAAAGCTTGGAGATGACCAATCTCCGGTTCAGTTGGACCCACACAGCGAAGTTGGTGCATTTAAAGTCGTTGGACACTGCGCATGGGCAAAACCAGAAGATAAAATCACTCCTGACTTTTTGCGTTCAAGAGTAGAACCTTGGTTAACTGCCCTTTTTCAGTCTGAACACTTAAATATACTTATTGGCGCTGGCCTTAGTTCGGCTATTCAAGAGTCAGCGACCGGCACCAAACCTCAAGGTATGGGATGGATTGAAGATCTCAAAGTTTGTAAGGCTGAAATAGACAGTTATGTAGCTAAAACAGCAGACGCCTCAGGAAGGGGAAAGGGTAATATTGAAGATCAGATTCGTTCAATTAATGAGTTGATTAAAGGATTAGAGATTTTAACGGTACAAAACCTACCGGTTCCACTACCTCCACCAGGTGCTCCCCCATATCGAAATTTAAAAAGTGAGTTAGTAGAGTTAAATAATGAGCTAACAAGATGTCTGAAATTATTTTCGGACTCAGTTAGTCATGGGGAAAAATTAATTCGTGATGCAAGCAATGATTTAAAAACAGAAACGTTTAATTATTTAGTGAGTTTTTTGATGAGTTTTTCAAGTCGAACAGCAACTAGGGATCGATTACATATTTTTACGACAAATTACGACAGAATAATTGAAACGGGCGCTGAAATAGCAGGTCTTCGTTTAATTGACAGATTTGTCGGTACCATAGCGCCGATTTTTAGATCTTCGCGATTAGAAGTGGATTATCATTACAATCCACCAGGTATTCGGGGTGAACCAAGATATTTGGAAGGTGTGGCGCGATTTACTAAATTACATGGTTCATTGGACTGGTATGCTACTGAAGGGGCTATAAGGCGTTTTGGATTGCCATTTGGAGCTAGCTCGGTTGAACCCTTTTTACAAGTGGAAACAGCCGGAACTGCAAATTATCAACAATTAATGATTTATCCAAATTCAGTTAAAGACCGTGAAACATCTGAATATCCTTATGTTGAGCTATTTAGGGATTTAGCATCTGCAACATGTCGTCCTAATAGCACCTTGGTAACATATGGTTATAGTTTTGGCGATGAGCATATAAATCGGGTTATTATTGACATGTTGACAATACCCTCAACGCATATAGTAATAATTGCATACGGTGATCCACTTGGTAGAATCATGCGTTTTATAAACGATAGTGGAAGAAAAGCTCAAATATCTTTATTGCTGGGAGATCATTTTGGAGATCTAAAAAAATTAGTTGATTTTTATCTTCCTAAAGCCGCGATAGACAGATCATCAATTCGTATGGCTGAGCTATTAAAATCACGAGGTTTATATCGTGCAACAAAACCAAATAATAGTGAGGATGCTGAATGAACTCATTCCCCATTGAACAAGGTGAGCAACTCAGGGTTGGCACTGTCGATTTTGTTTCACCCAACGAGATTAGGGCACTATTAGATATCGACTCGCCTGATTCTGTCGCTTTGAATGCAGGAACACCTAGAAATTTTCCTAGAGTAAACAGCTATGTATTAGTCTCATGTGACAATGGTTACTTAGTTGGGCAAATAGAGTGGCTTGCAGTTGAGCATTCGCCTTATCCCAAACAAAGGGATATCCAAGATTTTGGTTTAGTAAATCTGCCATTCCCTCGAAAAAAAATAAGTTTAAATCCGGTAGGGAATCTTAAACGTTTTTCAAAAGATGGTACTGATTATTTTATATTTCAACGCGGTTCTGAATCATTTCCTTCTATTGGTTCAGCTATTTTACTACCAACAGATTTACAGCTTAGATCAATTGTCGAGTCTGGTAATAATAGGCGGGTGATTATTGGGCAAAGCCCACTTGCTAACAATGCTAATGTGGCTGTAGATCCCGACAGATTATTTGGTCGTCATATAGCAGTACTTGGTAATACGGGTAGTGGTAAGTCTTGTTCTGTTGCAGGGTTAATCCAGTGGTCACTCGAGGCTGCAATGGAATCAGAAATAAAACCAAACGCAAGATTTATTATATTAGACCCAAATGGCGAGTATACACGTGCTTTGGGGCCAACTACAAAATTTAAAGGCAGAGTGTTTAAGGTTGAAGCAGAAGATGGTGAAAACCAATTACAGGTACCTTCATGGTTTTGGAATAGTTCAGAATGGGCATCATTCACGCAAGCAAGTCCTAAAGCACAACTTCCATTACTAAAGCGCTCTTTGAGAGCAATGAGAAATGAAGAGTTTGATTTACAAACGAATTTAGATGTAGAAGTTAAAAAGTACTTAGGTACTATTTTAGTTTCTTTAAAAGCGGATAAATCTAAAGGTGCAGCAGCACTTAATGATTTCCCAGGTGCTAAAAATCTTTTGGCAAAAATTAACACTTGGCGTCAGAGTCTTGAAGAATATAAAGAAAGGTTAGTTACTACACATCCAGAGCTAGATAAATTAATCGTCTCTATTCAAGATTTTTGTGTGCAAAGAGAGGGTAGATATCCAGATTACAATGCTAAAGTTAGCGCAGTTGATAACATCATAGATGGAATGTTATCTTCATTTCAGAGCCTTGGTGGTAATGAGTGTGAACTCCTTCCGAAAAATGAGGACATCCCCGTCCCTTTTGACGGAGGTAATTTAGTTTCCTATTTAGAGGCATTAGCCCAGGAAAATGGCAGTGAGCAATATGTCGAATATTTAGTGGCTAGGATACGCACAATGCTTGCTGATACGAGAATGAAACCTATAACCAATGACTCAGAGCACCGAGTTGACTTAGCCAATTGGTTAGAAACTTATATTGGAAAGGATGGAACCGGCGATGATGATAGCTGTGTTTCAATTATTGATCTTTCTTTAGTACCAACAGAAATTACTCATCTTGTGACAGCTGTTATTTCAAGGATTGTGTTTGAATCATTGCAACGTTATAGGCGGCTATATAATAAATCTTTACCTACGGTACTTGTCGCTGAAGAAGCACATACATTTATTAAACGGTATCGTGATGACTCTGAAAATCAGGATGTCGCAGCCGTTTGCTGCCAAGTGTTTGAGAAAATCGCACGAGAAGGCAGAAAGTTTGGTCTTGGTATGGTGATTTCCTCACAACGACCATCAGAGTTATCACCTACGGTTTTGTCTCAATGTAATACTTTTCTTTTGCATCGAATTAGTAACGACAAAGATCAGGAGCAAGTTCATAAAATGGTACCTGATAATTTGCGAGGATTACTCCGTGAACTACCTTCATTACCATCCCAACATGCAATACTGATGGGCTGGGCATCTGAACTTCCTGTCCTAGTTAAAATGAAAAATTTGACGAAAGAGCAGCAACCTCATTCTGATGACCCTGACTTCTGGGATGTTTGGACAAGAAAGTATGCGGATGGGAAGTTAGTCGAGAGAACTGTCGATTGGGAAGCTGTTGTAAAGGAATGGCAACAAAAGTGATCTGCAGCAGAAAATGAAAGCGGGAGAGCAGATCGGAATTGAAGGAACTTTATGCCATCAATCTACTTGGTGTTGCGTTCCATTGTCCCTCCCCCCATGACGACTGAAGTGGCTGCAAACGCAGTACCTAACAATCTCAATATAAACAATGAACTAACCTCTTAGCGTGGTTTTTTGCATCATTGGCCCTCAAACCCCGAACCGAATTAAAAAATAGGCATGGGGTTCAGCGGACGCTTACCTTTTAGGGTTATGTGTAGTACATTAATCGTACTATTTTTGCATTTTTAATATATAATTTTGTGACTTGTGTATTATTTTTTTACAATAGAGTGAGGTTAGTATGAATAAAATCTTTAAATTAATATGGAATAATTCATTGGGCCAATGGATTGTATGTTCAGAGCTTGGGCGAAAAGGGAAATCATCATCGAAAACGGCTTTATTGATTGGTGGTGTTCTGATTTCATCTTCGAGTTTAGCCGTAGAGTGTACTCAAGGATCAAATGGCTCAGTTACAGTGAATAATGCAAATAATACTGGAGCAAATATTAACTGTGAAGTATCCAGCATTTTACCTGAAATAGGAAATACAAGTATTTGGAATACTGGGTTTTTAGTTTATAGCCAAAAAGCCAACAGAAGCATAACGCTGACCAATGATTTAACCACAACACTTAAGGGATCGGGGGGGATTTCAGTCTATGGTACTGCACCTAACTTTACATCTTCTTTTAATGCCGCTGGAAAAACACTCAATCTTACAATTGCAAATTTAGATGCGAATAGTAGCAATCCAAACGGAGATAGTATTGCAAAAGTAGGATTGGGAGTATCGCATGGAGGTACATCAACCATTGGTACGTTGAATCTCACTATGTTAGACCTACCTAGGGGATCAACATTTGGTGAACGATTTGAACATTATGGTGTAGTTGCTGGTTCAAGTGTCAGCTCTGGAGAAACTGCACCTTTTAACGGAATAAGATCAAAGGCTATCTTTGACAATTTAAATATTAAAATGAGTGCAAATAATAACCCATCCTTTTTGTTATCAGATTATCCGTTAGTTGTCGGTATTCGTGCAATTCAAGGAGCACCACAATCTTCTGGTAATGGTAGTGCTGGTTATGTAGAGGTGAATAAAGATTTAAACATTGATATTAAAAATCAAAAAAATGATGCAATAGGAATTTATATTTCGGGTTCGGAGCAAGGTGGTGTAGTACCAGAAGTTCATTTAAACAACAGTAATATCAGTATTGAGAGCACATCTACTCGTGCAAATGCCATTCGTCTAGGGAAAACAGCATCAGTTGGTACAGGCGAGGGTCGTTTGTATTCTAAAGGAAAAATGGTAATTGATACGACAAAAGCAGTTAATGATTCAGCAATTGATATTATTTGGCAGGGCGCTTTATTAGATGCTAACTCGGAGACTTCTAGTACCGAAATCAAAGCAGGCAAAGAGGCTATTAGTATTAGTGGTAATTCAAGTCAGGCCACAGATCAGACGACAACAACATTTAATAATTTAGTCATCAATAAAACAGCCACAAATACGGCAAGTTTAATTACTGTAGGAACAAACCAGAAAAACTATATTTTCTCTGCTAGAGGTGATAACACTTCACTGATCTCTAATACAGGAAATAATGCATATTTGATTAATGTTCAAGGAGCAAGTACAACGCCAAGCCAAGTCAATTATAATTTTGAAAACGGATATATGCAGGGACTTGTAAATAAAACAGACAGCTCTACTTTAAACCTTAATTTAAAAAATAATGCTACATGGCAATTAGAAGCGAATGGAAATAGTACTCAAGCAAACTTTACAACACTAAATTTAATAAATTCACAACTAGTTGCTCATGATGTGAATCGCAGTAATTTACTTATAAATACACAATCTGCTTTTAACTTAAAAGGAAACGTTGTTGCATCCAACTCTCAAATTGATCTGGCTAATGGTGTGGCTGGAGATAAATTAACCATTACTGGCGACTATACAACTGGAAATAATACTTGGCTAATGGACTCTTATTTAACGGGTCTTGGACAGAGTGGTGATTTAGGTGTAGACGGTAAATCATATACAGATAATGTCAAAATTACGGGCAATGTGATCGATAAAGGTATTGATTGGGTTTGGGTCAATAACTTAAATCTGGTTGATCCAACTGGAAAAGAATCCATTTTGATGTATGACATCGATGGAGCATCCAATGGTGAATTTCTTTTACAACGTCGTGTTGTTAAAGGTGGTTACGAATATCTTTTAAATAAACATGCAGATGGTGACTGGTATCTTGAAAGTTTCAATATGAAAGGTGAAACGGGTGATACTGGCGCAACAGGTCCTACAGGAGCGACTGGTTCTACGGGTGCAACAGGTCCTACAGGTCCATATCAACCAGTCATTCGCCCAGAGGTTGGTAGTTATACTTTTAATGCCAATATTGCTAATAACTTATTTGTCCATCGTTTAGAAGATCGTATTGGTGCAAGTGAATACACCAATATGAATAAAGATGATGTTGGTCAACTTTGGTTAAGAGCTGTAGGGGGCTATAATGAATTTGAAGATAAATCTGGACAGATTGATACCGATGGTCATCATTATCTTTTACATGTAGGTTTAGGTTTGGCAAAATTTGGCGAAAAAGATGAATATAATGTCGGATTAATGGCTGCTTATGGTAATGCACGGAGTGATTCCAAATCATCTATTACAAATTATAAATCATCTTCAAAAATAGATGGTTATGGCTTTGGTTTGTATGGAACCTGGTTTGAAAATCCGACTGAAAAAACTGGTGCATATCTAGATACATGGGCAATGTGGAGTAAGTTTAAAAATGAAGTATCTGGACAAGATTTTGGAACAGAAAAATATGACTCTTCAGGGATTACTGCCTCAATAGAAGCTGGTTCTAGTTATAAATTTGGACAAAGTGAAGGCGTTAGTTATTGGATTCAACCGCAAGGTCAATTTATTTACCAAGATGTTCAATTAAATTCATTTAAAGAGAAATCTACAGGTACGCTAATTGATAAAGGCAAGGGCAATATTCAAACTCGTCTTGGTGCAAAAGCCTTTCTTGTGGTCCCTACAGATATTGCAGCGAGCTCAAACTATCGCCCATACGTCGCATTAAATTGGATTTATAATTCTGAAGACAAACTTGTGAAGTTAGATAATAGTTACTATGGTATTTCTGGTAACTCAAATTTGGGTGAAATTAAATTTGGTGTTGAAGGACAAACAAGCAAAAACAGTTATGCATTGTTTAATCTTTCATATCAGATGGGTAGTAATAACTATAGCGATTTCATTGGAAATATTGGTTGGAAAGTGAATTTCTAATTCTAGTATTTAAGTATTCTTATTCTTAAAAGAAATCCTTCAAGAAGCCTTGCAATGCAAGGTTTCTTTCATATAGAAGTATGTAAATAGAATCAAAGAGAAAAAATATGACACTTTGCTTAAATATGATTGTAAAAGATGAAAGTCATATCATTGAACAAACATTAGAAAATATATGTCAACATTTTAAGTTGGATTACTGGGTAATCTCAGATACTGGATCTAGTGATCGTACACCAGAGATTATCGAAAACTTTTTTAAAGCGAAAAATATTCAAGGTGAGATAATTTATGAAGCTTGGCAAAATTTTAGTTATAACCGTAATATTGCTTTAAAAGCTTGTCTTGGAAAAAGTGATTACATTCTTATTTTTGATGCAGATGATTCTTTAATAGGTGAGTTAAGTCTACCGGCTTTACAGAAAGATGCTTATTATTTTCAACTTTCCAATGAAGATCTCTCTGTAAAATATTTAAGAAAACTCATTATTAAAAATAATGATCAGTATCATTGGCGTGGTGTTTTACATGAATATTTAGAAAATAAAAATGAACAAGAGGTAGGGGAAGTTCAAGGCGATTATGTCGTTATCTCAGGTCGAAAGGGTAACCGGAGTTTAGATAAAGACAAATACTTAAAAGATGCCAAAATCCTTGAAATAGCTTATATCGCTGGTGATGATCCAGATTTATTGCCACGTTATGCATTCTATTGTGCACAATCATATAAAGATGCTGGACAGATTAATAAAGCAATTGAATGGTATCTAAAGCGGGCTGAATTAGATACGGGTTGGTATGATGAGAAATACTGTAGTTTTGAACAATTAGGCTTACTTTATGAAAGTGAAAAAAATTATAAAGACGCACTATCGTATTGGCAGATGGGGATAGCTTATGACCCACAAAGGGCAGAGTGTTGGTATCATTCGGCTAGACGACATAGTTGGGATCATCATCCTGAATTGGCTTACTGTTTTGCCAAACAAGCTAGTGAAATAAAAATGCCAGAAGGTAATCGTTTATTTTTAAAAAAAGATATTTATAAATTTTGGTCACTATATGAATGGTGCTTAAATGCATACAAACTTGGAAAATTTGAAGAGTCTTATCTAGCCTTTAAAAAATTAGTCGAACACTGTCCAGAAGACCTTGTAAATCGTTTAACGCATCAAATGAATGAGTATCGTTGTCTTATTATGCAAGACTCTTTTTATGATGTACAAATTTTAGCAGTCAATTTAAATAAAATTGGCAAAAGATATTTACTAGAAAATATTTTAAAAGATTTTAGTAAATCTTGATTTTAAGAGCCTCTAAATATTATTGCAGTCATTAAAAAACGGCTTTTTTGCATAAATATTTTGGAGCCTGTAAATAATTTTGTGTAATTGCTTTTCATCAATTTAAAGGTGATTGCTTAAGCGGTCACCGAATTCAATAATAAAGCGGCTCATGGCTAAACGCCAGTCGCGAATCGGCATATTCCACTTTTTAGATGCTGCATCAATGGCCAGGTAAATCACTTTACGTACAGAATCATCCGTTGGAAAGACTTTACGCTTTTTGATCGCCTGACGTATTACGCTGTTTAATGATTCGATCGCATTGGTGGTATAGATGGCTTTGCGTATCTCGGCTGGATAAGCAAAGAAGGTATTTAGATTCTCCCAGTGTGTACGCCAGCTTTTGCTGATCTGTGGGTACTTGTCATCCCATGTTTGGGCGAATTGATCCAAGGCCATCAAGGCTGCCTCTTCAGTAGGTGACTGATAAACGGCTTTTAAATCCTGAGTGACCGCCTTGTAATCTTTCCATGATACGTATTTCAAGCTGTTGGGCAGCATATGGAGAATGCACAGCTGGGTATGGGTTTGCGGGTATACGCTGTTAATGGCATCAGGAAAGCCTTTTAGTCCATCCACACAGGCGATCAGAATATCCTGCAACCCTCGGTTTTTAAGCTCAGTCAGGACATTCAGCCAGAACTTTGCACCTTCATTCTCAGCCATCCACATGCCGAGCAGTTCTTTCTGTCCATCAAGATTAATGCCTAAGGCAAGGAATACAGCCTTGTTGATAACACTGCCATTATGACGGACTTTAACTACAATACAGTCCATATAGACGATGGGATAGAGTGCATCCAGCGGACGGTTTTGCCATTCAGCGACTTGCTCCTTAACAGCATCAGTCACCTTGGAAATAAGCGTTGGCGATACATCAGCATCGTACATTTCTTTGAAAGTAGCCACGATTTCACGGGTAGTCATGCCTTTGGCATAAAGGGATAGAATTTGGCTATCCATTTGCGTGATACGAGTCTGATTCTTTTTAATTAGCTGTGGCTCAAATGTGCCATCACGATCTCGTGGTGTGGTGATCTCAATCTCACCATCATCGCTCAGCACGGTCTTACTGGAATAACCGTTACGAGCATTTGAACCGTTCTTACGAGCATTCTTTTCATGTCCGAGATGTTCGGTAAGTTCGGCATTGAGAGCCGTTTCAACAGTGAGTTTAGTCAACAATCGGGTGAATTGATTGAGATCGTCTTCTGTTTTGATTCCTTTAGCAAATTCTGCTGCAAGGTCTTTTAGTTTTTGTTCGTTCATCATGTTGCCTGACTCCGTTGTGAATATGAACATAGCAAATTCAGGCAATTACACAATTTAATTTACAGTCTCTAAAAAACAGGCGGGAAATAGCCCGCCTGTCTCCCCTCCCCTGTGCGGTTTCGTGCGCACGAAATTTATCGTTCTTCCTGATCGTTATCTCTATCTCTGCCAGTTGAATTTTGCTTTTTTCCGGGCTGCTGGCTTGCTAGTTTCTGACTAACTGCTTTGGCCATTTCATGTCGTTCCGTAGCCATAGGAGGCATGGTATTAACAAAATTCACAACATCAGCGGCAAGCTTTTTATCGCCCGGCTCTGAACTCTGGTTAAGTTCCTGCGCCGCCGATAGCCACCCTTTTCTAACTTCCTGCTGCCTTGTCTGTATTTTCTTTTCCCACGGTTTCGCTTTTGCAGGCTTTCCGGCCCTCGTATCTTTAAACTCTTCTACGATCTCTTTGATTTTGGCTTTATCGACTTCCGGGGTTAATCCACGCTTGCGAATATGAAGAATCGCCTGATCAATACCTTTTTTAACGGCACTGTTGCAAAGTTAGCGATGAGGCAGCCTTTTGTCTTATTCAAAGGCCTTACATTTCAAAAACTCTGCTTACCAGGCGCATTTCGCCCAGGGGATCACCATAATAAAATGCTGAGGCCTGGCCTTTGCGTAGTGCACGCATCACCTCAATACCTTTGATGGTGGCGTAAGCCGTCTTCATGGATTTAAATCCCAGCGTGGCGCCGATTATCCGTTTCAGTT
>OGCV01000804.1_pt1 | contig 10990 bp, 9 predicted proteins | sample 1570201 | NCBI WGS metagenome assembly OGCV01 (sample SAMEA2582162, study PRJEB24529) | metagenome
TAGACATATCCTTTTATTACCGATTTGTCTTTTTCTGATTCTAATTGGAGCAAAGAACAAAATCAAGATATTTTATGTTTATATAAATAGAGATGAACTTAAAAAAAGAACAACTTATGATTTATAATTTTTTATTCCCTACAAGGCCAAATACAGCAAAAGTATCTTTGTTCCTATTGGCGGTCCGGATAATCTTCGGAATATTATTAATGAACCATGGTATACAAAAATGGAGTAACTTTCAGGAACTGTCAACTGCATTTCCTGACCCGTTAGGTATAGGTAGTCCCCTATCCCTCGGATTAGCTATTTTTGGCGAACTTGTCTGTTCAATGGCTTTTATCATTGGCTTCTTATATCGGCTGGCAATGATTCCGATGATTTTCACAATGGCGATAGCTTTCTTTGTGATTCATGCGAATGATATATTTACAGTCAAGGAGCTAGCTTTCATTTATTTAGTTGTATTCATTCTTATGTATATTGCCGGTCCTGGTAAATATTCAATAGACCACATAATAGGAAACGAACTGCAACGGCGAAAAGCGAAGTAACACAAATATTGAAAATAATAAAATTGATTAATTAAAAAATATTATATTTGCATACATATAACAGAGGCATTATAAACATTTTTTTATTAATTAAAAAACATTTCGACATGAAAAGAGAGAAACTTACTTTAGTTGCAGTGCTACTTAGTGGCAGCCTATTGTTCAGTTCTTGTGTAGGTTCATTTGGTTTATTCAACCGTTTATCTTCTTGGAACCAATCTATTGGAAGCAAATTTGTAAATGAACTTGTATTTCTAGCTTTCAACATTGTTCCGGTTTACGGAGTGTCCTACCTGGCTGATGCTTTAGTTATTAATTCTATCGAGTTCTGGAGTGGTTCCAATCCGATGGCTAACGTAGGTGACGTAAAGAAAGTAAAAGGAGAGAACGGCAATTACATGGTAAAGACACTTGAAAATGGATATTCCATTACTAAAGAAGGTGAAACTGCTTCTATGGATTTGATTTATAACAAAGAAGCTAATACATGGAATGTAGTTGCAAACGGTGAAAGTGCTGAACTCATAAAGATGAACAACGACGGTACTGCCGATTTGTTCTTACCGAACGGCGAAAAAATGAATGTAACTTTGGATGCTCAAGGCATGATGGCAGCTCGCCAAGCTACAATGAGCAACCTTATGTTTGCAGCTCGCTAATAATTAAAGAATAAATATGTAAGAGATGAAACTTTCTCAAACGAGTTTCATCTCTTTTTTATTATCATTCCCCACTATATTACTATTCTATGCTATGAACAAGATACATATATTAATCCTTTCACTAATAACATTCACCTGTTTTTCATGCCAAAAACAGAACCCCAAGACTCAATTGGAGGAGATAGCTATCAATTTCTGTGAATCTGTTTATAATTTCAATTATGCTTGTGAAATGTGGTCTCCGTCTTCACTATCCTATCTTAGTTTTTTAGCATCTAATATTCAGCAAAATCATTTGGATCAACTCAAAACACAAGGAGCGGCAAAAGCTTCTATCATTACTTCGAGTGAGATAACTCCTGACTCTGAAATGGCAACAGTAATCTGCCAAATAAAGAATGCATTTATTATCAATCCTATCAATGGAAAAGCGGAACGGTTTTCTTCTCTGCAAGATACACTCCAACTAATAAAAGAAAGCAATAAATGGTTGGTTAGAAAGGATATCCTACTGCAAAATGGAAAGCAAAATCACGACTAAATTTAGGATGAATAATAGGAAAATGCTCTTTTTTAGTCTCAAAAGCTGGATTGACAGCCTTCATACCTCCATCAAAACGAAGAATAAAGAAGTCTAAGTCAAGACGAAGCCCTAACCCGTAAGCTACTGCTATCTGCTTATAAAACTTATTAAACTTGAAAACTCCACCCGGTTGATTGGCATATTCACGAACAGTCCAGATATTACCAGCATCAATAAAGACAGCTCCCTGAAATTTCCAGAACAACTTACTTCGATATTCGATACTGGCATCCAATTTAATATCTCCGGATTGATCGAGCAAATTTCCCTTACCGGCAAAAGACCCCGGACCTAGATCTCGTACACTCCATCCGCGAACACTGTTAGCTCCACCCGAAAAATATTGTTTCTCAAACGGAATAGTTTTTGCGTTCCCGTATGGAACAGCTATACCTATACCGGCATGAAATGCAAATGAATTACGATAGTCAATCCTGATATTTTTAGAGAAGTCAAACTCTCCCTTGATATATTGTGCATAAGGTATTCCAAGAATGGCATACTCATTATTAGCGTTTTTCCTAATTCCAGTCATCTTCGACAAAGCATACATTATATTTCCCGCAGACTCGAAATTAAAACGAATGGAATACGAGTTGGAAGCGATTGTATTATTAACAATAGCCCCTCCTACACTATTATAGTTATAGCTATATCCCATATTTATTATCAGGCGGTCTTGATAATTATATTGAAAAATATCATTTTGACCTTTATTTATATAGTCCTCTTTAAATCTTTCTGAAATTCGCGGCAAATAAAGGAAAGCAATATTAATCAAATCAATACGATGTTGTATTTTTTGACGTTGCGTCCACTTATAACTCCATGAAGCAGAAGCCATTGTACGCAGAAATTCAGGACGCATCTGATAGTTATATTGCAAGCCGAATTCAGTAGTTGCCCTAATTTTTCGTTTAAAATCAGAAGACACAAAAGGGAATAAAAAATTAGGGAAATTAATACTTGACTCTACTCCGAATTCTGTATAGTTATTATTTGCATACCCTGCTTGAAGTCCGGAGATCACTTCATAAGCGCCACGAAACTTTATCATAAAGGTTTCTGATCCGCGAAAAAGATTCCGATTTTGGAAAGAAACAGAAGCTGCTGCTCCCAAGTCACCGGCAGAGTTGGTCCCTTCTACCTCAAAAGCTATAGATTTATGCTTACTTTTAGTCAGCATCACATAGCAGTCAAGCTTTGTCGAATCTCCAATCTGCGTTTCCACAAAACGGATATTGGTATATTTCAATGCCGGCAAGCGTCCAAAACTGGAATATGTCTGCTGCACATCGCGCTCATTATACAAATCTCCGGGAGCAAAACGAAGATTATCCGTAAGCACCTTAGGACGCAAATACAGTTTATCTTTATAATAAATCGGATACCCTTTATAATTAATAGAGTCATTAATCTCCACACTGCTCAATGCCGACGACTGCAATACATCATAATCCGTAATAAAGTTAATCTTGTTAATCCAATATTGTTGATGTGTCTTTGCCGAATCACTGACATGAGTTTTAAATGGGTGCAAGTGTTGTGTCAAATCTACATTATAAGTATTTCGTACCGTATCTGCGGTATAGCCTATATAATCCTTATTGAATTTATAGTAACCATTCCGGAGTAATTTATCCGTGATTCGTTGCCTATCCGCATCCAACACGTTTACATCAAAATACATCTTCTCCTTCAATAAACTTTTTGCTGAATCTTGTTTCAAAAGAGCAGCTATTTGAGGATCGTTGATATCATATTTTATAGATTGAACGACGTATGGTTTTCCGGCTGTTACATCGTAATAGAGTTTTATTTTCTTCTTCTTTATTTTAGTGGAACGCTTTACCGTTGCTGCCATATATCCCATATTATGAACAGCCTTTGTGATTTCTTCTTCAGAACGTTGCGCTTCTTCTTCATTATATATCACAGGAGCATCACCTATCCTTCGTAGAAATTTATTCCCCCATTTGGTAGAATCACGTCCCGAAAGATTATAAACATATAACTGTGTTTTAATCAGGCTGAACCATTTGGCATTAGGATTCTGACGAACATACATTCGTAAAGATGAAGGCCGTATATTCTTCTGGTCCGTACGAATCTTGACTTCATCCAACAGGTAAGAACCCTCCGGCACAAACTTTGTGGATGTGCACGAAGCAAGTGACAAAATAGCGGCAGAAGCAAGCAAATAAAGAAATTTTTTCCTCATACGGTTTTACATCGATAGCATAAAAAATGCGCTTACAAAGATAAATTATATTTTCCGACGGGAAAAATAAATTAAGAAAAAGAGAGGAAAGTAAGGATAGATTGGAAATATCTTTATAGCTTTGCAAAAGAATATCAAATCTATGGCATCATTAAGTAAAAACAAAATAAAGTATATCCACTCGCTGGAACTGAAGAAAATACGCAAAGAAGAGGGAGTATTTCTGGCTGAAGGTCCTAAATTGGTAAGTGATTTACTCGGACATTTTCCTTGTCGTTTTTTAGCAGCCACTTCTTCCTGGCTTCAGGAACATCCCGATATAGATGCAAGTGAACTGGTAGAAGTTTCACAGGAAGATCTTTCACGGGCCAGTTTATTGAAAACTCCCCAACAGGTACTTGCTATTTTCGAACAACCACAATATACTTTGGATCCGGAGGCAGTTCGTTCATCACTTTGCCTTGCATTGGACGATGTGCAGGATCCCGGAAATCTAGGTACCATTATCCGTCTGGCCGACTGGTTTGGCATCGAACATATTATCTGCTCGCAGAATACGGTAGATGTATATAACCCTAAGACCATACAAGCCACTATGGGTGGAATTGCCCGGGTGAAAGTACATTATACTTCCCTCCCCGATTTTATCCGGTCGCTCGGAGATACTCCTGTGTTCGGTACGTTTCTGGATGGAAAAAACATGTATGAACAACCATTGTCGGCCAATGGCTTGATCGTAATGGGAAATGAAGGGAATGGCATAGGGAAAGAGGTAGCCACATTAATCAACCGAAAATTATATATCCCCAATTATCCGGCAGGCCAAAAGACATCCGAGTCTCTGAATGTAGCCATTGCTACCGCAGTAATCTGTGCCGAGTTCCGTCGACAGGCTGCATGGAAGTAAAATCAAAAGGATAAAACAAATAAGGAAATAAAGCTTCCCCCTTCTTTTCTGCTTCCTGCAGATACTCATTAAAACATTGGGAAGATTGATTCGAAACACTGGGAAGATTAATTTGAAACACTGGGATGTTTTTTAAAATCATCCCAGTGTTTTTTATTTCTTCCATCTGACTTTCAGAAAGCAGCACTATCACTCCCGGCATCCATTCAACCGATTCAATCTCTTCGGTCAATGGGAACACACCTCGGACAACTCCTTCGTCAGTGATCTCCACTACCTGCTGCTTCATATATCCGACGGCAGGTATCAGCAAATAATGAGAAGCAAAACGTTTCATTACAATCAGTTGTTTGAACGTCTTTGTTGCTGCTTCCTGCGTTGATTCATCTGGCGTTCTTTTCTTTGCTCTATCCGTTCCTTTTGGATATGCTGTTCCACCTGAATCTGCTCCGGCTTCTTCTCACGATGAGTTCCCGTACGACGACGGTTCATCTCTTCCGGTGTTAGACGCTGAATGTCATCTTTATTCTTGTCTATGACCTTATGTAAAGAGTCGGCATTTTCTTTAGTAGCTATCTTCTTCAAAGAATCCGCTTTCAATGCTTCTATCTTATTCAAAGAATCGCGTACGGCAAATGCGAGCGTATCCGTACAATGATAACGAGTCATCATGAAGCGGTCGGCCAATACTGCCCCGCCTTTTTCCTGGCTATCCATCGGATAATAAATGAACCCTTTTATTTCTTTCATCGAACCTAATGTGTCTGCAAACAAACGAATTTGTTGCACACCCGGTTCAGTCACCGTTTTCCAATGATTGATCGTATCTTTCTCATAAATCACCTGCATAGCCATAGTGACACCTCTTAAAGAGTCGGCAAGCATCGGCTCCAGGAAACGATACCGCACTTCCCATACCAGTGTATCCCGGTCTTTGTAGTTAGAGTCGGTCGGCAAAGTAAATACATATTGATTATCCATCATTTCACCGGTCAAACGTACCATACGCTGCCACGGCCAGACATCGATGCTATCACCCTGCTTAGTCATTTTCGGTTTCTTATCACGCTTGGCTATCAGGTCGCCAACAAGTTCCTGTTCGTCTTTCAAGCGTTTTTTCACCTTATCATAAATTTTCGATAAAATCTCTGTGTTACGGGTATACCAAACCATGGATGAGTCAAATGCAGCTTGTGTAGTCCCGTATTTCTTGAAAACGGCGTCGATATACAATGCTTTCTTATAGTTCTCACTATAAGGCAAATTATCTCCCATAGACTTTGCCACATGATAATCATACAGCAAATTCTCCATCTTCGATTCCGAGATTACATCACTGGGTCTTTTCACTTTACACCCGGCTACCGCAAAAACGAACATGCAGATGAGACACAGATGAAACCGAAATTTATTTTTCATGATCCGTAGCTTCCTTTTTATCTTTATCCAGCGAATGATAAGACTCATTCAAATATTTACTATAAAAGAGTAACAAGGCAATGATACCGCAACTGATAGCGGCATCCGCAAAATTAAAGATCGGACTAAAGAATATAAAATGCTCTCCACCCACAAACGGCATCCATGTAGGCCAGTTTGTATCTATAATCGGAAAGTAAAACATATCCACCACTTTTCCGTAAAACCAGGTAGAATATCCACCACCTTCGGGCATGAAACTGGCAATCTGCGAATGAGTGCTTTCATTGAAAATAACTCCATAGAACACGCTATCTATGATGTTCCCCAAAGCACCGGTCAGAATAAGAGCCACACAGACGATATAACCTGTTTTGAACCCTTTCTTTATGATTTTATAGAGATACCACCCTATCAATGCTACCGCAACAATGCGGAATGTTGTCAGGAATAACTTGCCGAAGATTTCCATACCGAAAGCCATCCCGTTGTTTTCGGTGAAATAGATATAAAACCAATCGGTCACACGTATACTTTCGTGCCAGTACATGTGAGTTTTAATCCAGACCTTGATGATCTGGTCAATAATCAATACGGAAAAGATAACGAGAAGGGCAATTCTCCCCTTCGTGAATAGTTTCTTCATGTGTTTATTATAAGTTAAACATAACGAGCTACAAGTGCCGTGCGTAAACTTTGCGCAGCTACTTGTAGCTCGTTACCTGTAGCCTACTTGCTATCTGTTATTTTTTACCACTGTTCTTTGCTTCAATGCTTAATGTAGCATGAGGAACAGCACGCAGACGTTCTGCCGGAATCAACTTTCCGGTTTCACGGCAAATGCCGTACGTTTTATTCTCAATACGTACCAAAGCAGCTTGTAATCCTTGGATAAACTTCAGCTGACGTTGTGCCAGTCGGGTCGTTTCTTCCTTGGAGAGCGTATTAGCTCCTTCTTCCAATACTTTATACGTAGGAGATGTATCGTCGGTATCATTGCCGTCCAGTCCCATCAAACTTTTCTTCAACTGTTCATAGTCACGTTGTGCCAATTCCAGTTTCTCCATAATAATGGCACGGAATTCCTCGAGTTCCGCATCCGAATATCTAGTCTTTTCTGCCATAACTTTACAATTTTAAAAGGTTAATCAATATAGTATTAGTCTTTTATCACGTTCACAAACAATGAGAAGTCGTCAAACTCCAGCATTGTTCCGTCTTTCACTTCATCTACAAGTTCAAGAGATGTGCCTAAAACCTGGTTACAAATATAAGTATTATATTCATTTACCGCATCATCTGTTTGCGTATTTTTCGAGATTGTTATTTTTATTTTGTCTGTAATCTCGAAGCCGCTTGACTTACGTATATTCTGAATACGGTTCACCAGTTCACGAGCAATACCCTCGCGACGCAGTTCTTCGGTAATAGTCACTTCAAGCGCTACTGTCAGTTTGCCTTCGTTGGCAACCAACCATCCCGGAATATCTTCACTAAAGATCTCGACATCTGATGCTTCAATAACAGCTTCCGCACCATCCAGGTTTAATGTATACTTTCCGTTTTTCTCCAATTCACCGATGGCTTCCTGTGACATTTCTGCAACCGCAGCGGCTACTGCTTTCATTTGCTTGCCAAATTTCGGGCCTAGCTTTTTAAAGTCACATTTCACTTTTTTCACCAATACACCGGCTGCACCATCAACGAATCTGACTTCTTTTACGTTCACTTCATTCATAATCAGGTTCTTCACAGCTTCGATATGAGCTTTCTGCTCTTCATCTACCACCGGAACCATGATACATTGCAGCGGTTGGCGTACCTTGATATTCACCTTGCGGCGCAATGCCAACACCATAGATGTAACATCCTGTGCCATTTGCATGCGGGCTTCCAGTTCCTTGTCTATCATTTCTTCCTGATATTTCGGGAATTCGGCAAGATGGACAGAAACTACATTGTCGCGTCCTGTTGCCGTAATCAAGTCAGTATACAGGCGGTCTGCATAGAACGGAGATACAGGAGCCATCAGTTTGGCAACTGTTTCGAGACAAGTGTACAATGTCTGATAAGCAGACAATTTATCCTGTGTAAATTCACCACCCCAGAAACGTTTACGATTCAGGCGAACATACCAGTTAGACAAATTATCATTCACAAAATCAGAAATCAAACGTCCTGCCTTTGTCGGTTCATATTCATTATAGCATGTATCTACCTCCTTTATTAATGTATTCAATACAGACAAGATCCAACGGTCGATCTCCGGACGTTCTGCCATCGGTACATCCGCTTCTTTATACTCAAATCCGTCTACATTCGCATAAAGCGCAAAGAATGAATACGTATTATATAAGGTACCGAAGAATTTACGGCGAACCTCTTCCACTCCTTCAACGTCAAATTTCAGGTTATCCCACGGAGAAGAATTGGTAATCATGTACCAACGCAACGGGTCGGAACCATACTTTTCAATCGTAGTAAACGGATCGACAGCGTTATTCAAACGTTTAGACATCTTGTTACCGTTCTTATCGAGCACCAGACCGTTAGAAATAACAGCTTTATAGGACACACTGTCAAATACCATGGTAGCGATAGCATGCAAGGTAAAGAACCAACCACGAGTCTGGTCTACTCCTTCCGCGATAAAGTCAGCCGGATATACCTGACGGTTATCCAACAGTTCTTTATTTTCGAACGGATAATGGATCTGCGCGTATGGCATAGCACCCGAATCGAACCATACATCAATCAAGTCTGATTCACGCTTCATCGGTTTGCCATCTTTCGATACCAATATGACGTCGTCTACATAAGGACGGTGAAGATCAATCTTATCATAATTTTCTTCCGAATATTGACCCGGCACGAAACCTTTATCCTTGTATGGATTGGATTTCATAAATCCGGCAGCTACCGATTTCTCGATTTCATTATAAAGTTCTTCTACAGATTCGATGCATATCTCATCCGTATTATCTTCTGTACGCCAGATAGGTAATGGAGTACCCCAATAACGAGAACGGCTAAGGTTCCAGTCATTCAGATTTTCCAGCCACTTGCCGAAACGGCCGGTTCCGGTAGATTCCGGTTTCCAGTTGATGGTTTTATTCAATTCCATCATTCGCTCCTTGCAAGCGGTAGAACGGATAAACCAGCTATCCAACGGATAATAAAGCACCGGTTTGTCTGTACGCCAACAGTGCGGATAGTTGTGAACATGCTTTTCTATCTTGAAAGCCTTGTTGTCTGCTTTCATCATCATGGCAATGACAATATCCAAAGATTCGGCAGCTTGCGCAGCTTTCTCATCGTATTTGCCATCCACCATAAATTGAGGATCATAAGCATTTTTCACCCATGCACCCTGATATTCTTTGTATTTATCTACATCAACACATTCTTTTACGAAATTCTCATCCAGCTCATTCAACAGATAGAATTTACCAGTTAAATCCACCATCGGGCGAGTTTCGCCTTTCTTATTAATCATGAAAAGTGACGGGATTCCTGCAGCACGTGCCACATTCGCATCATCCGCACCAAATGTAGGTGCAATGTGAACGATACCTGTACCATCTTCTGTCGTTACATAATCACCCGGTATCACACGGAAAGCCTTATCACTAGGCTTCCAGTTGCCATCTTCGGATACCTCAACCGGTTTCACCCAAGGAATCAACTGCTCATATTCCATACCGACAAGATCAGTGCCTTTGTATTCGGCAATCACTTTAAACGGTACAAGTTTATCTCCGGCTTTGTAGTCCTCCAATTTCAGATCAGCAGCTTTTGCATTGAAGTGTACATTCAATAAAGCTTTTGCCAGAACAACCGTGATAGGTTCTCCGGTATAAGCGTTGTAAGACTGTACAGCCACATAGTCAATTTTGGGTCCCACACAAAGAGCCGTATTTGAAGGCAATGTCCATGGAGTAGTTGTCCAGGCGATAAAATAAGGAGTTCCCCATTCCGTCATTTCCGGTTTAGGATTCTTCATTTTAAATTGGGCAACGGCTGTTGTATCTTTTACGTCCCGATAACAGCCCGGTTGATTCAACTCATGTGAGCTCAATCCTGTTCCTGCAGCCGGTGAATACGGTTGGATCGTATATCCTTTATACAACAATCCTTTTTTATGCAGTTGCTTCAATAGCCACCATAATGTTTCAATATAGCGATTATCATACGTGATATAAGGGTGCTTCATATCCACCCAATATCCCATCCGATGAGTCAGGTCTTCCCACTCCTTGGTATATTTCATCACGTCTTTCCGACAAGCCGCATTGTAGTCGGCAACAGAGATTTTCTTACCAATATCTTCTTTTGTGATACCTAATGCCTTTTCTACACTTAGTTCCACAGGCAGTCCGTGCGTATCCCATCCGGCTTTACGCTTCACCTGATAACCCTTCATCGTTTTGTAGCGACAGAAAATGTCCTTAATGGTACGAGCCATTACATGGTGAATACCCGGCATACCATTAGCCGAGGGAGGTCCTTCGAAAAACACGAACGAAGGACAGCCATCACGTTCTGTCATACTCTTGGCGAAAACCTGGTTCTCGTCCCATTTCTTCAGCACATCTTTGTTCACCTGCGAAAGGTCAAACTGCGAATATTCAGTAAATCTCTTAC
>OGCV01000837.1_pt1 | contig 10712 bp, 10 predicted proteins | sample 1570201 | NCBI WGS metagenome assembly OGCV01 (sample SAMEA2582162, study PRJEB24529) | metagenome
TATTTTTTTCAGCTACACTTTCTGAAATAAAACATATTGAAACATTATGTTTTTTCCACATAAATTCTATAAAATCTTTTAAAATAAAAGACTTATTCTCTATCATTTTTTGATATTTCCTTTTCTAATTTTATAATTTTGTATTTTGCTATTTCTATATAATATTTATATTGTTCTTTATTGTATTGTTTTAAAAATTCTTGATAACATTTTAAAGCAGCTATATTTTGAGAAAGTTTCTCATAACTCATTCCTTTTAGAAAAAGTATTTCTTTTGCTTTATATTCTGGTAATTCTTCTTCTTTTAATTTTTTACAAATATTTAAAACTTCTTTATAATTATTTTGTTTAAATCTTTTTAAAATCAAATTATAAATCTCATCATTAGTAAATATTTCTTCTTCTGGTATTATTATTTTTTCTATTACTACTTCTTTTTCTCTATTCATAGAATTTTTTTCCTTGGATTTAAGTAATTCTCTATTTTTGCTTTGAATTGTTTGTATTTTCTCCTCCAAAGATATATTTTCTTTATTTTTTAAATTTATACCTTCTTTTAAAGTTATATTTTTATTTATGAAAAATATAACTATCCCAAGTAGAAAAATTTGTAAGAAATAGTTTATTTTTATTTTATTTTTTAACTTTTTACTATTAAAAAATGCTTCAAACTCATTATTTTTTTTATATGATGAATCTAATTTATTTAGTTTCATGTAATAATTATATGCAATTTTTATATTATTTTGATTTAAATAAAAAAGAGTAGCAATATTATATAAATCTACATTTGCAAATTTCTCTTCTAACTCTATAAAAAGTTTTTCTATTTCTTTAAATTCTTTATTTTCTTGAATTAATTTAACTAAACGATTATATTTAGGAATATATTCATTTTTTATTGTTTCTTCTAAATAAAATAAATATTCTGATATTTTTTCTTCACTATCTTCCAATTTAAAAAAAATTGAGTATGCTTTTTCAAATTCTCCAGAAATACAAAATAGCAATCCTAACAATTTTAAATTATAAGTATTTTTACTATTTTTTAATATTTCTATTCCATCTGATATTTTGTTTTTATTTATTAACTCTAGAGCTAATTTTAAGTTTTCACTTTCAGTCATTTTTACACCTCAAAAAGTATATCTGTTAAAGCTTCATCTAACTCTTTTAACTTTTCTAACTCTTCTTTATTTAAAGCTTCTTTCATATTATCTAAAATACTTTTTATTTTAGTTCTATTTGTATCTGAAACTGTTTTTAATTTTTCTTCAGCCATTTCCATTATAGTTTTATAATCTGAATAATAAGCAGAGTTTTTATAGTTTTGTTCTTTGGTTTTAGAATTATTTTTATTCATCTCAACAGAGATTTTTTTTCTTTCTCCTGTACTTACTATTTCTGCTTCTACCTCTAATATATCATTTAAACTGTAGCCAAATGTTATTTTAATATTTTCTGCTCCTGCTTCATTTTCAGGGATTCCATCAACATCAAATTCTGCTAAAAGAATATTCTCTATAACAAGTTTTTCTTCTCCTTGATAAACTTCTACATGAACAGATTTTTGATTATTACTACAAGTTGAATAAATATCACTTTTTGAACAAGGTAGACTAGAATGCTTAGGAATAATAACAGAATAAACCCCTGACATTAATGTTCCTTGATACATAGAAACACAACTAACACCTAAAGAATAGTTACAAATATCTGTTACTATTAACCCTTCTTCTGATGATATTTCTTCTGATTTTATTCCAGCTTGGACTGAAGCTCCAAGTGCTACAGCTTCTTGAGGATCCGCAAAACTTTTTATTTTATTACCAAATATTTCTTTTAATTTATTTTTAATTATAGGGATTCTTGTAGTTCCTCCAACTAATAAAACAACATCTATATCATCTTTATCAAGCTTAGCTTCTACTAATGCTTTAAAAATACAACTTATACTTTTATCTATTATTACAGTAATCAAATTATCTAATTCTGTTCTTGTAACTTCCATATCTATTTGGTATCTAGGAATTATTAATTGTGCTGTTTGGACAAAAGATAAATTCTTCTTAAGTTCTTCTACATCTGTTTTTATTTCTTCATCTAAAATATCATTTCTATTTATTTTAGATTTTATATATTTTAACAAAAGATTATCAATATCTTTTCCTCCTAAGTGATTATCTCCTGAAGTTGCAATAACATCTAAAATTCCTTCATCTAAATCTAAAATACTTACATCAAATGTTCCTCCACCAAAATCATAAACTAAAATTTTTTGATTTTCAGTTAAATTATCCAATCCATATGCCATTGCTGCTGCTGTTGGTTCACTAATTATTCTTTCCACTTTTAAACCTGCTAATCTTCCTGCTTGTATTGTACTTGCTTTTTGGGAAGCAGTAAATAAAGCAGGAACTGTAATAATTGCTTCTTCTATTTCCTCTCCTAAAAATTCTTCTGCATCATATTTTAATTTTTTTAAGATTTCAGCGGATATCTCTTCTGGAGTATAAGTTTTATTACCTAAATTTACTTTTCTATCTGTTCCCATTATTCTTTTAACTTCTTCAATTTTATTACCTATCATTCTTTTAGCAATTTCACCAACAATAATATTTTCATATCTGTCTATTCCTACAACTGAATCTGTAGTTCTTTTCCCTTCTAAATTTGGAATAATCTCTGGTTTTCCATTTTTTAAATAACTTACAGCTGATGTTGTTGTTCCTAAATCAATTCCTACTATTTTTCCCATTTTATCTTTCCTCCATTTATAATATTATTTTTCTTCTACAATAACTTTAGCTACTTTTAAAATTCTTCCTTCTTTTATATATCCTTGTGAAACAATTGATTTTATTATGTATATTTTATTTTTATCTAAAGAAGTATTTAATGCTTCATGATATACATAATTAAATGGATCTCCTACATTTGTTGTTTCTTCTATTTTCATTTTTCTTAAAATATTTAATGCTTTTTTCTTCATTAGATCTATTGTTATTTTTGTTTCACTATCTTTAACTAAATTATTTAATGGAAAATAAATATCTAAAATTTCAAATAAATTTTCTCTTAAGTCTTTTTTTTCTCTTTCTGATTTAAATAAATCTTTTTTTAAAGTATCATTTTCTAAATTTAAATTATTTATTTCTTTTTCTAAATTATCAAATTTTTTCTGCAATATTAAATTACTTTTTTTAATTTCTGTTTTTATAGAACTTTCTATTTTCCCTACATCATTGTTAAATTCAATGTTTTCTTCTATTGATAATTCTTTATATTTTATTTTTTTTAATTCCTCTAAAAAATTCATTTTTCCTCCCTAAGTACTATATTTTTATAAAACAGAAATAATAATCTATTATTTTAAAGAATACTATATTTAAAATTCATTGTCAATAATAAATTAAGTTTAAAAATTTATTTGTTTGGAAAATATAGTTTTAAAAAAAAAAAAAAGTTTATAAAAAATACAGTTATTTATTTTTCAAAACATGATTTTAATGTTTATAGTGTAAAACAATACCTCTTAACTTCATTATAATCTATTAAGAGGTATTATTCTATCTAATTTTATTTAACATCTATCATTTTACTAAATCCATTTAATAGTTTTAATTTAAACTTATCATCAAACTCCTCTTCTATTAAAACCTTTATATCTTCCACCATTCTTTTAAATAGTTTCTTATCAATATCATATTTTTGTTCCTCTAAAGTTTTAAATATCTTTACCATTGCAGTCAATGCCATATCTCTATTTGATCTCTTTTGTTTTAAAATCTTCAATAATCTTTCAAGAATAGCATTAATTGTAGTCTCTTCTAAATATAACATCTCATCTGTATTAAATGTTTCCCCTATTCCATAGATATATGGATTGATCTCTAAACTATCTATTGAAATTGTTAAGAAATTAGTTATTATCTTCTTATTATATTTGCTAACTTTTCCTAAAGTTCTTGCTAAGTTTTCATGGTAGTTTCTAGCAGCAGATTTATCTAACAATTTTTCAATCTCTCTTTCTTTAGTAGTCTCACCTATAGTTTCTATTGCAATAATAGCTTTGATTATATTATCCTTGTTATAGTTATTTAACATATACTCTAAACAAAGCATATTTTCACAAGCTTTCAAGAAATTTTTCTTTCCTTTTTCTGTCATATTAGAATATATGTGACTTCCAAGTTCAAATAAAATTCCCTTTAGCAATCTATTATTTTCCAATTTTCCTAATTCATCAATTATAGCATTTTCAAACTTTTCCTTATTTGTGCTGTTAATTATATCAGTTTTAGTTTGATCTATTTTAAATTTTGCATTGTTTAATTTTGAAGTTATATATGAATTTTTTTTAGTCCCATTATATTTCTTTCTAATATCTTCAAGTATCTCAGCAGATGATCTTAAAGTTTCCATCTCTGTTCCAACATTTAACTCTTTTGAGTCTGTAGATATAATTTTAGTAGCTTTCTCATCATTGTTTGATTTTGTTGTTTCCATTATCACACTGATTCTTTCATATTGATTATCTCCTACATATCCGTTGAAATATAGATTTTTATTTTCATCAATAGTTAGATTTAAAGTTATCGGTGTTCCTGGAGCATAAGTTTTATTTAATATTATCTTTCTAGTATTAATCTTTCTCATATGTGGAGAATCTGTTCTTGGTTCATTTCCTAGATATATTGGAAGTTCAATCTCTTTAGTTCCCACAGGTATAACTAAGTTTTCCAATTTTATATCTTTTACTGGCAATTTAGTTCCCTCTTTAACTAGAAGTTTTGCATGTCCCTTAGTTAATCCAAGATTTATAGTTTCATTTACAATTACATTTCCTAAAGTTAGACGAGTAGCTCCGCCATTATTTAAATTAGAACTATTTTTTATAATATCTATCTCTTTTTCAAAATTCTTTAGATTGTTCAACTCAACAATATTTTTTTCCTCTTTTCCCTCAGTTAAAATTGATGGTGTATTTTGAATCTTCTCTAAAAAATTTACTTTCTCACTACAGTATTGAAAAAACGCTGCCCCTTTTGCCACTGCTAAATCTGGATCATTTACAGTGATAGGCTCTATATTAAATAGCTCCTTTATTCTATCTTTTATCAGATAAAATTTAGTCATTCCCCCATTTAAAATAACTGCATCTATCTTTACATCATTTCCACCTCTTTTATATTTAGCTAAAACATCTAAAATTGGAAATACTATGTTTTTCATATTCTCATCAGATACAAGTTTCTCTATTCTATTTATATCATCTAAAGTTAAATGTCTACCTAAGATAGGCTCATAAACTTTTTCAATATCACTTTTAGTGAGATAATCTTCAAACTCCATTCCTTTATATATATCCATTTCAGAGATCTCAAACTCCTCATCATCTAAAACTTGAGATCCAGCAAATTTAGCATTGAAAACTTTATCACTTAACTCTAATTTTAAAAATTCTGCTCTACTCTCCATAAGTTGTGCCAACTCATCTAAATCTAACTCATCTGGAGAACAACCGTTATACTTGATAAAATCATCTACTAATTTTTTAGATAGTAACTCATCAAAACTATCTCCACCTATTTGAGTATATCTTCCAATAGCTAGTTCATCTATTATTGGAAAATTAAACTCCTTATTATCATATACACAATATAGAGCTACATCTAATGTTCCCCCTCCTAAGTCAAATACTAAGACATTTTTCTTTTCTGAAAAATCCAAAACATTTAAAGGTATCTCTTTGTTAGAGATCATATTGGCAATATTATATATAACTGCCTTTGGTTCACTTAATAGAATATTATCAAGGTAATTTCCGTTTTTATCCTTTACATTAATTCCTGCTATCTCTGCTGCCTCTAAAGTTGCACGACGTTGGTCTGGATCAAAGGACGCAGGGATAGTTATTATTATATTTTTAGGAGTTTCAGCTAATGATAATTTATCTTTTATTCCTAAAACTAGATGATTCAATATCTTAGCTGAAACATCTTGAGGTCTTTTATCCTCTATCTTTTCATCTAAAGGTAGTGTTACAATTTCTCCCATATAGTTTTTAACTGATTTCATAACACTACCATATTTTTTTCCAAACTGATTTTTTGCAAAATCCCCAATAATAGGATTATAGCAATTTTTTTCATATCATATTTATAGTATACTACAGAGGGAAGAGTCTCCTTTGCCTCTATTCCTCCCTCTCTCCCATATCTATTTATTTTACATACCTGTGTAGTAACTTTTTTATTACTATCTACATATCCATAAGCTATTGCTGAGTTTGTTGTTCCTAAATCAATTCCATAATATAAATTTTCTGCCATTACTCTTTCACCTCTTCAACTTTCGGAATAGAAATTATAATATCTTCATATCTATAACCAGGAGCCACTATTTTTAATAGTTTTGTTTCATCTCCTATAAACTCTTCACCTACATAATCCATCTCATCAATATCATCTACATCTCCCTCAAAAATTGAGTTAATCTCTCTTATTGGAGTGATTCCCTGATCTTTTAAGAATTTAATAATATTTTTAACTGATATCAATATTCTATTTATATCCTGCGATGGTTTTTGCTCTTTGTTCTTTCTAATATTTTTTAATGTTTCCTCAATCAATGGCATCTTATCTAAAAAATTTCCATATTGAGCTGAATTCAATGCTATAAAGAAATCTTTTAATCTGTCATTTATTGCATTATTTATCTCCTCTTCCATTGTCTCTAAAGTCTTTTCAAAATTTCTTTCACATAAGTTCAAGCTACTTTTTAACTGTTCATTTTCAAGTTTTAAAGTTTCTAGTGTCACACTACTAAGATTATTTTGAAGAGTAAGAGGAGTTGAAACAGTTAACTTTTTTATCTCATCTAATTTTGAAAATCTTCTTCTCTTTTTCATATCAAATTGAAAATCTAACTCTTTCTTTAAAATAGCTATATAGTATTTCACATCTTCTAATTTTATCTTTCTTAAAGTTTCAATTGTCCTATCATTTAATCCAAGATCATTATTTATAATCAATAGATTTAAAATGCTAAAAGGTAGATACTTTTTTAAAGTATAGTTTTCAGTATCAAAAGTTTTGTTAAAGATATACTCCTCATATTTTTCTTTAAATTCAAGGTACTTCTCTTTGTCACCATTACACCCTTGTAAAAATAGATCTGTTAGTTCTCTAGTTCTCTCTAAGAAAATATGTTTTCTCTCTATTGTATTTATTCCCAAGTGTTTTTGAATTTTAAGTATCTGATCTATTCCAAAATCTTTTTCATCTGTATCCCCTATTATCTCCTTAAAAAACTTCTTTCTAAATTTAACTATATCCTCTGGAGAAAAGGCATTATTTAATGTATACATTAAAATATTTGTCTTTATATCCTCATTTTTTAATAAAAGTTCAACTACCAATGTATATATTCTCACATTTATTCCATTTTTAACTTCCTCTAATTTATTATTTTCAATATATCTTTTTGTAGCTCTTTTTAATTCAAATTCATATTTCACTTTTCTTCCTCCCTTTTTAGAAATCATATATCTCTTCATTTTTTACATATTCACAATTAAAATACCCTAACTCCTCTAAATCTTTTATAAGATCATCTGTCATATTCTCCTCTGAATAGTGAGTTATTAAAGTCTTTTTAGGGTTCAAATTTAAGATTAACTCTTTTATCCCTTGATACGAACTATGTAAAGAGTAATTTAGATTCAATGCCACTATATTTTTTAGCTCCTCTCTATTTTTCAAACTGATATATATATCACAACTATCCCCCCTTTTATATCCTTGATATAAGTAAATATTTTTATACTCTCTCTTTTCTCCCTCCTTTAAAACTGAAAGCATCTGGTATACAGGTTCATCTACATATATTTTTATATTTTCATTTCCTTTGTTTTCTAATTCCTCATTGAGAAATATAGCTAGTTCCATTCCTTGATTTACATGATTTATTTTTAGATTAACTTTCTTGTATAACTTTATATGTTCCAACACTTTTTTTAATTGATTCTCTCCCAATTTCCAACTATCTATATCTTCCTTTCTATGAGCATATGTAGAATTAATAATTAAAAGATCAAGATTTTCAATTGTTGGAAGATTATATCTTTTTGTGATAGCATACTCCCTATCTGAAAAATCTCCTGTATAGAGTACTTTTTTCTCTCCTCTCTCTAAATAAATCATAGTAGCTCCAGGAATATGTCCACTATCATAGAGAGTAAAGTTATACTCTTTATTTGTAACTCTTTGATTGATTGGGCACTCCTTTATCATTCCCAAAGTTCTATCTACCATAACATCTTCATAGAGTTCATATTGTGGAATTCCCATTTTTTTCTTCAATATATTTAATTGAATCTCACTAAATTTTTTTGTATATTCACTACAAAATATATCTTTTTTCTCTACTAACTTTGAAACTAATAAAGGTAATGCTCCATTATGATCATAATGGGCATGAGATATAAAGATAGCATCTAAATCATTGACTCCATCTATAAATTGAAACTTTGAAAGCTCACTAAAAGCTGGATATCTTTTTCTATTTACATATCTCAACCCAGCATCTAAAAGAAAATTCATTCCATCAATATGAAGATAGTAACTAGATGCTCCTATCTCATTTCCTCCACCTAGACTTATAAAAAAACTATTCATTTAAACTAAACCTCCTTTCATTTGATTTTGTTCCTGCTTGTGATAGTAGTATATAAAATACCTTTACTTTTTTTATGTTAGGTTTTTACCTTTTTCTTTTGCTAGGATTCATGTTTCTTTATAAGAATAATATATAATTTTTTCTATACCCTATTTTTTAAATTTTTACCTTTTTATATTGGAAAATAATAGTTTAATTTGTTTTTTGGTGTTGTTGGTTTTAAAATATTTTTATTCAATAGATTATCGGACAATACTGTTAGCTAAATTTTTTCTTCTTTACTTATTTTTATGAATTATCGGATTTTTTTATTGATACTTTTTTCTTTTTTATTCCATAAAATTTTTTGTTATAAAAATCTTTTAATTCTATATCTTTTTTCTTTTCCTCTCCCCTCTCTTTATCAACATTGTACATAACTATTGTTACCCTCTTTTTATTTTTCTTACCCTGTTTAAATCAAAATTTATTCTTGACTTAAATGCTTTAGTAATATAAAATTACTTAGTAGTAATTTATATATTGTTAGTTTGATATAAAACTATTGTGAGGTGAAAAATGGAAAGAAAAAACAATTTAAAAGAGATTGTAGAGTTTAATAAAGATTTTGTTGAGTCAAAGGAGTATGAAAAATATAGAACAACAAAATACCCAGAAAAAAGCATGGTTATCCTTTCTTGTATGGATACTAGACTTACAGAACTTTTACCTAAAGCTATGAACCTAAAAAATGGTGATGCTAAGATTATTAAAAATGCTGGTGGTTTAGTTATTCACCCTTTTGGAAGTGCTATGAGAAGTATTTTAATCTGTGTGTATGAATTTGATGTAAAAGAGGTTTTCATAGTGGGGCATTACGATTGTGGAGTAAGTACACTTAATACAACTAAGATTGTAGAAGAGATGAAGGAAAAGGGGATTGAAGAGAAAACTTTAAATATCCTTTTAAACTCTGGAATAGATGTAAAAACATGGCTACATGGTTTTGACTGTATTGAAGAATCTGTTGAGCAAACTGTGGCTAAGGTTAAAAACCATCCACTACTTCCTGCTGATGTAGCAGTTCATGGGTTGATTATGAATCCAGAAACTGGTAAAATAGATGTTGTTATCAATGGATTTGATCAACTAAAAAATGATTTGTAATAGATGGAGGGAATTTCAACAATGTTAAAACTATTTTTTAAAGGGATAGTAATTGGTGTAGCTAATATTATGCCTGGAGTTTCTGGGGGAACATTAGCAGTTATTTTAGGTGTATATGATAAGCTTACTGAGGCAATTGGAAACTTTTTAACTGTTCCTTTAAAGAAAAAAATTGAATATCTTAAATTTCTTGGTATTATCGGTATAGGAGCAGGAATTGGAATAGGGCTTTTTGCTAAAATTATTGAGTTTTGTTTCACTAACTATCCTAAATCAACTGCTGGTTTTTTTAGTTTATTAATCATACCTTCTATTCCATATATTGTTAAGGGAGAGGATAAAAGCAATGGTAAAAATAGATTGTTCTTTATTTTAGGGGCACTATTTACTTTAGTTTTTGTTTTTCTTGATTACTTTCTTGGTGGAAATAGTGGTGGTGGAGAGCTGGTAAAAACTGTAACTTTTGGTTACTGTATCAAGCTTTTTATCTGTGGTTCTCTTGCTGCTGGGGCTATGATAATTCCTGGTATCTCAGGTTCACTACTACTTTTAATGATAGGTGAATATTACAATATTCTTGGATTTATCAGTGGTTTCTTTGATGGGCTTGTACACATTAGAGAGTATTCTTCAATGGCTGAGATTATCAACAATCTATATATTTTACCACTTGCTGTGTTTGCTCTTGGAGTGGGAGCTGGGCTAGTAGTTGTAGCTAAAATTATAAATATGTTGCTTTCATCTAAACATAGAAGTGTTACACTATTCTTTATAGCAGGAATTATAGTTGTTTCAATTTTACAAATTTGGGTAAATATCTATAAATAATTTTAAAGGGGCTGTTGCATTTTCTAAATAGCCTATACAAAAATGCTGAGAAGAAA
>OGCV01000856.1_pt1 | contig 10589 bp, 8 predicted proteins | sample 1570201 | NCBI WGS metagenome assembly OGCV01 (sample SAMEA2582162, study PRJEB24529) | metagenome
CTACACTGATGGGAAAGTACGGCGATGAAGGGGATAAACTACTCTTTAAGATTCAGAATTCAGGAGATTACTTTTCTGGGATTACTGACGAAGAATTGTTAAGCCGTAATGCTGCCAAACTGGCAAGCAAATTCTGTGAGAAAGGTTTGCGTTATGACTTGACAGTACCTTTTGCCCGTTATGTGGTGATGCATCGTGATGAGATCACTTTCCCGTTCAAACGTTATCAGATTCAACCGGTATGGCGTGCCGACCGTCCGCAGAAGGGACGCTATCGTGAGTTTTATCAATGTGATGCCGATGTTGTAGGAAGTGATTCGTTATTGAACGAAGTGGAATTGATGCAGATTGTTGATACTGTTTTCAGTCGTTTCAATATTCGTGTATGTATTAAGATTAACAACCGTAAGATTCTTTCCGGTATTGCCGAGATTATCGGTGAAGCTGATAAGATTGTCGATATAACCGTAGCCATAGATAAGCTGGATAAGATTGGTCTGGACAACGTGAATGCCGAACTGAAAGAGAAAGGGATCAGTGATGAGGCTATTGCCAAATTGCAGCCTATTATTCTTCTTAACGGCACGAATGCGGAGAAACTGGGTACATTGAAAGAAGTGTTGTCAGCCAGTGAAGTAGGATTGAAGGGAGTGGAGGAAAGTGAGTTTATTCTGAATACATTGGAAACAATGGGGCTGAAGAATGAAATTGAACTTGACCTGACATTGGCCCGCGGATTGAACTACTATACAGGGGCTATTTTTGAAGTGAAGGCGTTGGACGTACAAATCGGCAGTATCACAGGCGGTGGACGCTATGACAATCTGACCGGAGTATTCGGTATGTCGGGGGTATCCGGTGTCGGTATCTCTTTCGGTGCAGACCGTATCTTCGATGTGTTGAACCAGCTCGAACTTTATCCGAAAGAAGCTGTGAACGGAACAGAAGTGTTATTCATCAATTTCGGTGAAAAGGAAGCGGCTTTCTCTATGGGTGTTTTGGCAAAAGTGCGTGCAGCAGGTATCCGTGCCGAAATCTTCCCGGATGCCTCCAAGATGAAAAAACAAATGAGCTATGCCAATGCGAAGAATATTCCGTTTGTCGCTATCGTAGGTGAAAACGAGATGAATGAGGGCAAAGTTATGCTGAAGAATATGGAGACAGGGGAACAGAATCTTGTTTCGGCAGAAGAATTGATTGCTGCTGTAAAGAGATAAAAGAACATTGATTATAAAAAGATAAGGTGCCGTTGACATTCGATCAGCGGCACCTTATTATTTGGGAATAGTACTCCTGTTTACCGGGAGTTACAAATGACGTTCGGGATACATCTCATTCCACCATTCCGGGCGATCCTGCAACCAGCGTGCAAACCATGCCATAATAGAATTGTGCCATTTGATACGCTTGTCGTAATCTGAAATAAAATGATTCTCACCGTCTACTGTGATGAATTCAACAGTCTTTCCTAATATCTTCAAGGCATTGAAAAGCTGTATACTTTCACCTATGGGTACATTGGTATCTACGGTTCCGTGCAACAATAGCAATGGAGTGTTGATCTTGTCAGCATTGAATAAAGAGCCTTGTTTGGTAAACAGATCCGGGTTTTTCCAGGGGTAGCTGTCGGCAGCGGCAATCGCATTGTATGAATAGCCCCAGTAACCTTCTCCCCAATAGCTGGTCACATCGCTGATACCTGCATGAGACACGGCAGCGGCAAAGATGTCAGTTTGAGTTTGCAGATACTGCGTCATGAATCCTCCGTAGGAAGCACCGAGACATCCGATTCGTTTTTCGTCTACAAACGGGTGTTCCTTGCAGAACTGTTTTGTTCCTTCAATAATATCGTCAGCAGTACGTTTTCCCCACGCGTTGACGTGGCGTGCAGAAAATTCCTGTCCGAAACCGATAGTACCGCTAGGCTGAATCACATACACTACATAGTCGCGTGAAGCGAACAGTTGGGCACAATACGGATTACTGATGCCACGTGTCGTAGGAGTGGTTCCGCCATAGTAATAAACAAGCATCGGATACTTCTTATTCGGGTCGAAGTTGGGCGGCAGACACATCTTTCCAGTGATTACCGTTCCGTCCGAGGCCGTAAAGTTCCACGGTTCGGTTTTACCTAATTCTATCTGGTCGAGAATTGGCTTCAATGGGTCGGCCAGTAACCGGGAAGTTTTTTTCTTCATGTCATACAGATAGGCAACTCCGGCATTATGGTCGGATTGACCGATATAAGCGGCGATTCCCGGATTGTATTCCGATAAGGTGAAAGCACTGGTAACATCCGTTTCCAGGTTCAACTTCTCAAAACTGTTGTTTTTGGGCGAGTAGCGATAGATGTTTTTGCAGTCGCCATCGTCCGTATTGAAATAAATACATCCGTCCCCGCGATTCCATTGCAGAGGGCTGACAGTCGGGTTGAAGTCTTTAGTAATCGGCTGTATCTTGCGGGTAGCCAGGTCCATGATAAATGCCTGTGTGTCGAAATCATTGGCAATAGGATGATTACCGCAATTCTTTCCGATTCCGCCGAAGGCCTCGGGACTTGCTGTAAGCAATAACTGCTTGCCGTCCGGTGAATAGCTGGCACCTCCCAGGAAGCGTTCGTCGTGGAAAAGAGTGTCAACCTTCAACGTTTCCAAATCTACCAGGTAGAGAGAAGACAGAGAGAACGGACGTTGAGTGATGTTTTCTTTCGATGTACTATATATCATAAATTTCCCATCGGGAGAAATATCCTGTAAGTAAGTGCTATGGTTACCATAAGTCAACCGTTCGGAAACACCGTTGGCTATGTTATATTTAGCCAGGAAGCTTCGTCCGCGAGTGTTGGGAATACGGTCTGCCGGGCTGACGATACGGCGGAGAGCACCTTGTTCTTTTTCTCCTTCTTCTCTGGGGTAATAGATCAGGAAGTCTTCGTTGGGCGACCATGTAAAGCTCTGTTCGGGAATCCCTTTCAAGAGAGTTTCTTCGTTCAGTGTAGCAGGGTCGAGCGTGATAACGTCATTTCCGCTAAGCGCTGTTACGGTATAATAGAGTTTGTCGCTTTTGGGCATCCAACGCATACCGTCTCTTGCATTATCCAAAAGAACCTTTCCGGTTTTCAGCTCCGTGAGCTGACAGTATGTACGCGAGCGTTTGGCAGCATGGTTGTTCCAATAACGGGTCAGCAGGTATTTTCCACTCGGAGAGATCGCAACGGAGATAACACGGTTGCCGTACACTGTATTATCCAGTGAAAAACGCTTCTTTGCATTCGGATCTAGTGTGCAGGCGATATCTTTGAATTTATTGTCCTTGATAAACTCGCATTTCAGGGTAGGAGCAGCTTTGTCTTCTGCGGTGGAAAGCAATTTGATTGTGATTTCATAATCTCTTTCCGGTTCCAGAGTAAGAGCTATATCCCGAGAGGAGGCAGAACTGATACTATCTTCGGCGGCGTCCTTTGTCTGCTTGGAAACTTCGTCGATAAAGACTTCCCAGCGGACGGGAGAAGTAACTTTCAATTTTCCTTTCAGGAAACGTTCCGCCCTGATCTGTGTTTTAAGTACATAAATCTTGCTGTTTTTGTCAGCCTTATCCAATGTTAGATACCCTGCCGTGTCAACGGTCAGTGATTGCAGGGGCGCATCAGGGAGGTCGAGTACTACCGGAGTTTTAAGCAACATCTTGGTTGAATGCTTTTCTCCTTTCGGGTTGATACTGTCGTTCATGATAGGTGTACGAACCTCAATAGCGTCGCGGACTTTGTATTGTGTCACTCTTTCCTGCGCCTGGAGAGTGAGTCCGGTCAACAGAAAAATGGCTAAAGCCACTTCTTTCTTTTTCATGTGTTGTGTATTAAATTAAATAATATGATTAATTAGGTAGCAAATGTAAACTTAATGTTCTTAGTATACAACCAAAACAGCTCTTTTTTTAGTATTCAATCCGATCTAGTATCCCATTGAGGAAAGCAATGGCTACTCCATAGTTTGTCATGGGAATATTTTGCTTTCGGGCTAACTCGATACGGCTGAGTACATATTTGCGGTTGAACATACATGCCCCACAGTGAATCACTAAAGAATAAGGTGTCAGGTCTTGTGGAAAGTCTGTTCCGCCCACGATGTCTATTTGCAGTTTCTCACCGATACGTTTTCTCAGTAAGCGGGGAAGTTTCACCCGCCCGATATCCTCGGAAAGAGGGGCATGGGTACAGGCTTCGGCTATTAGCACACGTGATGATTCGGTCAGCATCTCGATAGCGGCCGCACTTCTCACATAATAATGAATATCTCCCTTATATCCGGCGAAAAGCACAGAAAAGGACGTAAGTTTGCTCTCTTCCGGTTTTTGCTCGTAGACTGTTTTGAAAACCTGCGAATCCGTAATAATCAATTTGGGAGGATGAGCAAAGGCGTGTAATGTTTCCGGCAACTTGTCGGTGGTACAGGTGGCAATCAGACATTTCTTGTCCAGCAATTCACGAATCGTCTGTACTTGCGGCAGGATGAGCCGGCCTTTGGGAGCCTGTATGTCCTGTGGCATTACGAGAAGTACGAGGTCATTCTCTGCGACTAACGTTCCGGTGATACTTTGCTGGCCGAAATCCGGAGGGAGTTTTTCCAGTATAGTCCGGCGGATCTGTTCGATCCCTGTTTTCTCTTTTGCACTGATTAGGACAGGAGTATCTCCGAAACTTTCTCTGACTTTGATAGCCAACGCCTGTGAATCTTTCCGTATATCTGTTTTGTTTATCAGCAGAATCGTCGGAATCCCTTTAGCCTTTAACTGTTCCAGCCAGTAAAGTTCTTCTGTAAAATCGGGCTCCTTTGTCTCCTTTGAAAGCCCGGCAGACGTATCGCCTCCACAAAATAAGATAGCCATATCTGTTTTCTCTACCGCTTTCCATGTGCGTTCAATACGCATTCGCCCAAGTTCGCCTTCATCGTCGAATCCCGGTGTATCGATAAACAGGCACGGTCCGATCCCATGAATTTCCATGGCTTTCGCTACCGGGTCGGTGGTTGTTCCCGGAGTATCCGAGACGAGCGCAGTGTCCTGTCCTGTCAAAGCGTTGATAAGAGAAGACTTGCCACTGTTTCGTCTGCCGAAAAGAGCTATGTGAAGCCTGTTGGCGTTAGGGGTATCTGTTAAACTCATAATCGAAAATCTCTTTTGCCTTCGGCGATTGCTTTTAAGTTACGTATGGCGATTTCTCTGATTTTGGGATTCGGAATATGTTCCGTTTCCTTTTCAATCAGTTTCAGCCCTTTTTTCCGGGTGTCTTCGGAGGCATAATCTTCCAGATACTCTTTCAGTGTCATTAAGGCATTCGGGGCACAGCAGTTTGCTATCTGTCCGGATTTGACGAGCGACATGAAACGGTCGCCCGTTCTTCCTTCGCGGTAACAGGCAGTACAGAAGCTGGGGATATGCCCGAGATCGAGCAGCCAGTTGACAACCTCGTCCAGTGTCCGTGTGTCACTGACATCAAACTGTGCGGAATTGTTCTCCGGCAGTTCTCTTTCCGCATACCCTCCGACACTGGTACGCGAACCGCCGCTGATTTGTGAAATGCCCAGTTCGAGGACCTTCTTGCGTGACTCCTGTGATTCGCGGGTCGAAATAATCATTCCGGTATATGGAACGGCTATCCGGATAACGGCTACAATCTTGCTGAATATCTCGTCCGAGATAGCATTGGGGAAATCCCCTGCATCAATATCATCTGCCGAGCAGATGCGCGGAACGCTGATCGTATGCGGACCTACGCCGAATCTGGCTTCCAGATGTTCGGCGTGCATCAGCAGTCCGGTAAAGTCATAACGGTATGTATTCAGTCCGAAGAGAACGCCTACCCCTACATCGTCAATACCCCCTTCCATAGCACGGTCCATGGCTTCCGTGTGGTAGGCATAGTTGCTTTTCGGTCCGGTGGGGTGGAGGGCTTCGTAGTTTTCTTTATGATAAGTCTACTGAAACAAGATATAAGTCCCGATACCTGCCTCTTTCAACCGGCGGTAGTTTTCTACCGTAGTGGCTGCAATATTTACGTTCACCCGGCGGATAGCCCCGTTTTTATGTTTGATACCGTAAATCGTCCGGATAGATTCCAGAATATATTCTATCGGATTCAGGGTGGGATGTTCTCCTGCTTCGAGTGCCAGGCGCTTGTGCCCCATATCCTGTAAGGCAATCACTTCCTGACGGATCTCTTCTTGTGTCAGTTTCTTGCGGGCAATCGTTTTGTTCTTGGCATGATACGGGCAGTAGGTACAGCCGTTGACGCAATAGTTCGAGAGGTACAGCGGTGCAAACATTACGATACGGTTGCCGTAAAACTTTTGTTTGATTTCTTTGGCGAGATGAAAGATGTGTTCTATCAGATCGGGCTGGTCACATTCCAATAGGACGGCTGCTTCCCGATGTGTCAGTCCTTTACATAGAGCAGCTTTTTCAATCAGTTGTTCAATCAGTGCACGATTGTCTTTGTTGGTCCGTGCATATTCCAGTGTTTCCAGAATTTCTTCATGGTGGATGAATTCTTCTGCTTCAGGTGAATCTACTTTGTATGTCATAATCTATTCTAAACTTCTAAGTTCCAACTAACTGACTTCTAACTGTCAACCGTTTTAAAATCTCCTCTGGAGAAAGAAATCTCGTAGCCGATGTTATGTAATTGTTGTTGCAATATCCTGATTCCTTCTGCCGATTCAGCTCCGAGGGAGGCTTTGTTATTATATAAGGTATACTTTTTCCGTTCCTTCTGTGGCGACAGATTGGGCATGACTACATTTGCTCCTGCCAATATCCCCCGTTCCCGTCCGTCGGGAGTCAGTGTAGCCAGAGCTGTTGTCGATGGAATCAGTGCCGATGGGTGCATCAGGCGGAAGATAGACAATAAGAGCAGTGTCTGTTCGAGCGTTCCGCTGGAATATCGGGCAAAAGGCGTATCCTGATGAGGCAGAAAAGGACCGATGCCGATCATTTCAGGACGGAGTTTTTCGATAAACAGAATGTCTTGAATCAGATGTTCTACAGTCTGTCCCGGACTACCGACCATAATTCCCGTTCCGGTTTGATACCCTGTTTCTTTTAAGTTTTGCAGGCATTGCAGGCGTTGCTTGCCGGACATTCCGGCAGGGTGCAGTTGGCTGTAATGCGTCGCGTCGTAAGTTTCGTGCCGTAACAGGTAGCGATTGGCTCCAGCGTGAAAGAAACGTTCATACGCTTCGCGTGACTTTTCGCCGAGTGATAGCGTAATGGCACAGTCCGGATAATGCCGCCGTATGGCGGCAACGATTGTCTCTATGCGGTCGTCCGTCAGTGCAGGATCTTCTCCCCCTTGCAGGACAAAAGTCCGGAATCCCAGTGCGTATCCTTGTTTGCAGCAATCCAGAATACTTTCCGGACTCAGCCGGTAACGTGCTACGTGCGGATTACCTTTCCGGATGCCGCAGTAATAGCAGTTGTTCCGGCAGCAATTACTTATTTCAATCAGTCCACGGATATAAATCCGGTTTCCGAAATGCCGGAGGCTGACCTCCCGTGCCTGTTCGTTAATGATTCGTAGGGAGTCCGCGTCACATCCGGTCAACAGTTGCCGGAATTCTTCGGGTCGAAGAGTTCTTTCCTGCCGTAGTTTATCTATCCATTGTTTCATAGCTCTCTTTTCGTTTGAGCAGCTCTTGTGCCAGTTGGCGACGTCCCGAAACAATGTCATTGTGCGTGCTCGGTCCGGTGATACAACCACCTTCGCAAGCCATGACTTCAATAAATTGTCCGGCTGCCTTTCCGGTCTTGGCACAGGCACGCAGCAGGGCTATGTTCTTCTTATTGATATCCGACACTTGGATCGCGTTTATCTTTTCCGCTTCTTCTTTCAGGTATGCTTTGACAGCTCCCATTACACCGCCGGCTTGTGCGAAACCGTGTGCTTCGCGGACGGAAGTATGCAATATGGAGAAAGCCTGTGTCTGCTCCAGTTGGATGTCCAACCCGTCAAGAATGGAACCCACCTCTTCGAATGTCAGGATATAATCTACGGCCTCGTCGCGGCGCACCTCTTTACGTTTGGCTACACATGGACCTACGAATACGATTTTTGCATCCGGGTGCTTCTCCTTGGCGATCCGTGCCGTGTAATACATCGGCGAACCGGTGGTGGAAACGTATGGTTTCATCCCCGGAATATGTTTTTCTACCAGTTCGATGTAAGAAGGGCAGCAGGAAGTAGTCATGAAACTTTGTCCTTTTTCCAACTTCTCCAGTAACTCGTGTGCTTCGTTGCTGGTAGTCGACATTGCTCCTTCGGCCACTTCAATCACATCGGTAAATCCTATTTCTTTAAAAGCTCCATATACTTGTTCGATCGAAGTCTTGAACTGCCCGAGGATAGACGGAGCAATAATAGCCACCATTTTCTCTCCTTTACGGATTCGTTGCAAAACGTCGAATGTCTGTGAAATCTCGAAGATAGCACCGAACGGACAAGCATTCATGCACTTTCCGCAATATATACATTTGCTTTCGTCGATATGCTCTATTCCGTGTTCATCTTTACTGATAGCTTTCACCGGACAGGATTCTTCGCAAGGCACAGGAATATAGACGATGGCATGATACGGGCAACTCTTATGACAGATACCGCAACTGATACACGTCTCATGGTCGATCATTGCCTGACCGTTTTTCTTGAAACGTATGGCATCTTTGGGGCAGTTCATATAGCAACTACGGGCCACACATCCGCGACAAAGGTTGGTTATTTCATAATTAATCTGTATGCAGGAAGAACACGCTTCGTCAATGACGCACATTATATTTTCTTTATCCGGTTCGGGACGGCTCAATGCTTGCTGCGCATATTCGGAGAGAGGAGTTACTTCGTCATGTTCGTCTGTCATGTCCAGTCCCATTAGGGGGAACATCTTGTATCTCCACACGGCTCGTTCTTTGTGTACACAACAGCGTCCCAGAGGCTTTGACTTGCGTGGGCTCAATTCAATAGGTAGCCGGTCTATTTTTTCTACTAACTGGTCGTTTTTCCAGAGTCTTACAAGGTCAGCCAGTAACTTGTGCCGGACAATCATAATGTTATTCGTAAATGCCATATTGTAATTAAGGGGTTGTTAGCGGATGCAAAGATACGAACACTATTTCAATATTTAAGCTTTTTGAAACATTCTTGTAAATTTTTTGTAGCCTTTCTGCGTTATCTTTGCAGTAGGTAAAATTAAGAGGAGGAAGAGGTATGAATAGCAGCATTTTAGAACAAAGAAACCGTTTCGCTTTGATTGGTGTACTAATGACTATTGTCAGCCTGATGTTTTTATTCTATATGGGAAGTTCTTTGGTTAGTTCGACTAAGAAATATCTGGAACAGATCCGGATGATAGAGATAACTTGTGTGGACGAATAAAAGAGAAAGCTGTAAAGCAAGATATCCGGAGGAAATCATTACTTTTGCCGGAAGAAAACAAGAAACCTTATGGAAGAGAAAAACAAAGCATGGAAAACGGTGAGCAGCAAATACCTGTTCCGCCGCCCGTGGCTGACCGTTCGTTGTGAAGATATGTTGCTTCCCAATGGAAATCATATCCCCGAATATTATATTCTTGAATATCCCGACTGGGTAAACACGATTGCCATAACCAAAGAAGGCAAATTTGTATTTGTCCGCCAATACCGTCCCGGCATCGGCCGGACTTGTTATGAACTTTGTGCCGGTGTGTGTGAAAAGGAAGACGCTTCGCCATTGGTATCCGCCCAACGCGAATTATGGGAAGAAACCGGCTACGGAAATGGCAACTGGCAGGAATATATGTTGATTTCCGCCAATCCGAGCACTCACACCAATCTGACGTATTGCTTCCTTGCAACCGATGTGGAACTCATCGACCACCAACATCTGGAAGCTACCGAAGATCTTTCCGTGCATCTGCTCACCTTGGAAGAGGTGAAACGGCTGCTGGATAACAACGAAATCATGCAAGCGCTGAACGCTGCTCCGCTATGGAAGTATATAGCTAGTTTATAGCTTTCGCATACATACATTCCCTTCACACATAATCAGGAGGTTTGGGCTGCAAAGTTCAGACCTCCTTGTTTGTTTTCCTGGAGACATATAGATAAGTTTCACTTCATCCTTTGCAAACTTCCTCTATATAGAGCGTAAAGTTGCTCTTGCTTTATCATAATCTATAAACGAAACTTCCGTTTATAAAAACGCAAGTTTCGTTTATATAATCAAAGCCTTCATTTATAAAAACGCAACTTCCGTTTTAAGTCTGAAACGGGGCGGAAAGAACTTTGTGGTAAAGGGAAGGGAAGTTTGCGCCCTATGGGGAGTAACTTCTTTGTTAATACTATGAAGGTAGGGTAGTGGTAGCTCTCTCTTTTTGCCATAAGAGGTGAACTGTCAGTCATTTTGTCAGTCAATTTCTGCCAAACAATCATTCTTTTGCTTTGGCACGCTTTTCGCAATGTCTTTAACGGTTCGCCTGCAGAACAGGCGGGTGACAATTAATATTATAATGTATAACTAAAATATAACAAGTAACTATGAACATTAAACCATTAGCAGACAG
>OGCV01000873.1_pt1 | contig 10418 bp, 7 predicted proteins | sample 1570201 | NCBI WGS metagenome assembly OGCV01 (sample SAMEA2582162, study PRJEB24529) | metagenome
GTCTTTTTCCGCAGCTCCACGTTTCGCTTGTTCAGCAGCTTCACGCTTCGCTTGTTCTGCGGCCTCACGTTCAGCTTTTTGTTGCGCCTCGCGTTTAGCCGATTCTTCTGCCTCACGACGGGCTTGCTCTTCCGCTTCACGCTGCGCTTGCTCTTCCGCTGCAAGGCGTTCAGCCTCTTGCGGATCGCGTTTCACAAAGGTGCGTTTCTTGCGGACTTCGATTTGTACCGATTTGCTTTTTCCACCGGTACCAGGAATGTTAAGGGTGCTGCGTGTTTTACGTTGCAGCGTCAATTTGTCCGGGCCTGAATTTTTCTGATTCAGGTGGTCAATCAAAGTCTGTTTCTCTTGTGCAGACACAGAGTCGTCAGCAGACTTCCGGATACCTGCATCAGCAAATTGCTGTACCAGGCGTTCCACGGAGGTCTGTCGCTCTGCGGCCAGCGTTTTAATCGTTACATCTGTCATGCTGTTCCTTCCTGCTACAGTTTATTACGCTTCGTCACCGAACCAGCAAATATTACGGGCAGCCATAATCAGTGCTCCGGCTTTTTCGTCGGTCAACCCTTCGATATCAGCCAGATCATCAATGCCCTGTTCGGCGAGATCTTCCAGCGTACAAACGCCACGGGCGGCCAGTTTGAATGCCAAATCACGATCTACCCCTTCAAGGTTCAGCAGATCGTCAGCCGGTTTGTTATCACCGAGGCTTTCTTCCTGGGCCTGTGCAATGGTGGCCAGTGCATTTTTAGCACGCTCGCGCAGTGCTTCAACGGTCGGCTCATCAAGGCCTTCGATTTCCAACAGCTCTTTCATCGGCACATAGGCCAGTTCTTCCAGCGTCGAGAACCCTTCTTCTACCAGAACAGTCGCGAAGTCTTCGTCGATGTCGAGATATTTGGTGAAGGTGTCGATAGCTGCGTGCGCTTCCGCCTGATGCTTAGCCTGCAGGTCGTCAACGGTCATTACGTTAAGTTCCCAACCGCTCAGCTGCGAAGCCAGACGCACGTTCTGACCGTTACGGCCAATCGCCTGCGCCAGGTTACCGGCTTCAACGGCGATATCCATGGTGTGTTTATCTTCATCCACCACGATAGAAGCAACGTCTGCCGGTGCCATTGCGTTAATCACAAACTGCGCCGGGTTATCATCCCACAGGACGATATCGATACGCTCGCCGCCCAGTTCAGTAGAAACCGCCTGAACACGCGCGCCACGCATACCTACACAGGCACCTACCGGATCGATACGTTTATCGTTGGTTTTCACCGCGATTTTCGCACGAGAACCCGGATCGCGAGCCGCTGCTTTAATTTCAATCACTTCTTCGCCGATTTCTGGCACTTCAATACGGAACAGTTCGATCAGCATTTCCGGCTTGGAACGAGTGACGAACAGTTGCGCGCCACGCGCTTCCGGGCGAACGGAATAGAGCACGCCACGAACGCGGTCGCCAGGGCGGAAGTTTTCACGCGGCAGCATATCTTCGCGCAGGATCACGGCTTCAGCGTTGTTGCCCAGATCCAGAGAGATGTTGTCGCGGTTTACTTTTTTCACCACGCCGGTGATGATTTCACCTTCGTGTTCACGGAACTGATCAACCACCATCGCACGTTCGGCTTCACGCACTTTCTGCACGATAACCTGTTTTGCCGTCTGGGTGGTGATACGGTCAAAGGTAACAGACTCAATCTGATCTTCAACGTAATCGCCCAGGTTCAGGCTTTCATCTTCATAACGTGCGGCTTCAAGGGTGATTTCCTTGGTCGGCTGGGTGACTTCATCAACAACTAACCAGCGACGGAAGGTGTCAAAATCACCGCTTTTGCGATCGATCTGTACGCGGACGTCGATCTCTTGTTCATATTTTTTCTTTGTTGCTGTCGCCAGCGCGCTTTCCAATGCTTCGAAAATCTTCTCGCGAGGTAGCGCCTTTTCATTGGATACGGCTTCAACTACAGCCAAAATTTCTTTGTTCATCGCGGGCTTTTCACCTCATCCAGACTATTAAAAGTGGGGAACCAGGTTCGCCTTCTGGATATTACTCAGCGCGAACACTTCATCTTTACCTTCGACGGTAACTGTGATCATTTCACCGTCTACCGCTTTGATAACGCCCTGCCATTTACGACGGTTTTGTACCGCCATACGGAGAACCAGAGTCACCTCTTCTCCGACAAAACGGGCGTAGTGTTCAGCCGTGAACAGTGGGCGATCGAGACCCGGTGAGGAGACTTCCAGGTTATAAGCAACGGTGATGGGATCTTCAACATCCAGCACAGCACTTACCTGGTGGCTCACATCAGCACAATCATCAACATTGATGCCATCTTCACTATCAATATAGATGCGCAGTGTGGATGTGCGACCGCGAATAAATTCGATGCCAACCAGTTCAAAACCCAGGGCCTCAACTGGCGCAGTAATCATCTCTGTTAATTTTTGCTCTAATGTGGACAAGCCCACCCCCAAGACATAAAAAAAGGGCCTAAAGCCCAGTTATTCTGTAGTCAGATAACAAAAAACCCCGATAAATCGGGGCTTTATATAACTGAACCCTATAACCGCAACTGCGGTCTGGAGCACTTTCCAGAAGGATTTTTTCAAATCCCACTACGAAGGCCGAAGTCTTCACAGTATATTTGAAAAAGGACTCTAAGGGAAAGTGGTTGCGGGGGCCGGATTTGAACCGACGACCTTCGGGTTATGAGCCCGACGAGCTACCAGGCTGCTCCACCCCGCGCCTGAAACGTGGCAAATTCTACTCGTTTTGGGTAAAAGATGCAAATACTGCTGGGATTTGGTGTACCGAGACGGGACGTAAAATCTGCAGGCATTATAGTGATCCATGCCACATTTTGTCAACGTTTATTGCTAATCACGTGAATGAATATCCAGTTCACTTTCATTTGTTGAATACTTTTGCCTTCTCCTGCTCTCCCTTAAGCGCATTATTTTACAAAAAACACACTAAACTCTTCCTGTCTCCGATAAAAGATGATTAAATGAAAACTCATTTATTTTGCATAAAAATTCAGTGAGAGCGGAAATCCAGGCTCATCATCAGTTAATTAAGCAGGGTGTTATTTTATGACGACGATTCTCAAGCATCTCCCGGTAGGTCAACGTATTGGTATCGCTTTTTCTGGCGGTCTGGACACCAGTGCCGCACTGCTGTGGATGCGACAAAAGGGAGCGGTTCCTTATGCATATACTGCAAACCTGGGCCAGCCAGACGAAGAGGATTATGATGCGATCCCTCGCCGTGCCATGGAATACGGCGCGGAGAACGCACGTCTGATCGACTGCCGCAAACAACTGGTGGCCGAAGGTATTGCCGCTATTCAGTGTGGCGCATTTCATAACACCACCGGCGGCCTGACCTATTTCAACACGACGCCGCTGGGCCGCGCCGTGACTGGTACCATGCTGGTTGCTGCGATGAAAGAAGATGGCGTGAATATCTGGGGTGACGGTAGCACCTATAAAGGAAACGATATCGAACGTTTCTATCGTTATGGTCTGCTGACCAATGCTGAACTGCAGATTTACAAACCGTGGCTTGATACTGACTTTATTGATGAACTGGGCGGCCGTCATGAGATGTCTGAATTTATGATTGCCTGCGGTTTCGACTACAAAATGTCTGTCGAAAAAGCCTACTCCACAGACTCCAACATGCTTGGTGCAACGCATGAAGCGAAGGATCTGGAATACCTCAACTCCAGCGTCAAAATCGTCAACCCGATTATGGGCGTGAAATTCTGGGATGAGAGCGTGAAGATCCCGGCAGAAGAAGTCACAGTACGCTTTGAGCAAGGTCATCCGGTGGCGCTGAACGGTAAAACCTTTAGCGACGACGTAGAAATGATGCTGGAAGCTAACCGCATCGGCGGTCGTCACGGCCTGGGCATGAGCGACCAGATTGAAAACCGTATCATCGAAGCGAAAAGCCGTGGTATTTACGAGGCTCCGGGGATGGCACTGCTACATATCGCTTATGAACGTCTGTTGACCGGTATTCACAACGAAGACACCATTGAGCCGTATCATGCACATGGTCGTCAGTTGGGCCGTCTGCTGTACCAGGGGCGTTGGTTTGATTCCCAGGCGCTGATGCTGCGTGACTCTCTGCAACGCTGGGTTGCCAGCCAGATCACTGGTGAAGTTACCCTGGAGCTGCGCCGTGGGAACGATTATTCAATCCTGAATACCGTCTCAGAGAACCTGACCTACAAGCCAGAGCGTCTGACGATGGAAAAAGGCGACTCGGTGTTCTCGCCAGATGATCGTATTGGTCAATTGACCATGCGCAACCTGGATATCACCGATACCCGCGAGAAACTTTTCGGTTATGCCAAAACTGGCCTGCTCTCCTCCTCTGCCACTTCAGGCGTGCCGCAGGTGGAGAATCTGGAAAACAAAGTTAAGTAATATCATAGCTTTCGTGCTAAAGGCCGCAAATGCGGCCTTTTTTTACGGCTAAGAGAATGTGACTGCGTTTAGGGGCCACCATGTCCGAATTCGGAATTAAAGTAAAAGTTAAATGAAATAAAGTAAATTTCAGCGCATTCTATTTTTACTTTATGTTTTTATGCTCAGTAAAAGGAATGACCGATGAATGGTGAATATTTTGTACGCCTCGCATTACATACTCTGAAATGCACTCAAAAAGATTTAGCAAGCCACTTAGGTGTTTCCTCAACACAAATTAGCAAGTGGAAAAAAGGGGAACACATGTCCGCTGATATGGAAAAAAAGTTCAGAAATATTACACAAATAGGAGATTATTCTCCTCAACTAGTTGAATGGACAGGCTCAGTCGCGAATGCTGAGAAATGGGATCGACTTATCCATTTTCTTGCTCGACGAGCTATGGACGATGCTGAAACGGGTTATATAACACAACTTCTTACTGACGAAGATGGTTTTTTGGTTGAAGAAACAATTGATGTATTAAAGCGAATAGGTTTTCCTACACCTCTTTCCTTTCCTGAAGGACTTAATATTGACGACGATAATGCTGATGAAGAAGAGGCTTTTTGGGAGATATTAGAGAGCAATGCTCATTGTTCTGTAATTAATGATATTTATCATGCTCTGAATGATGTTTATGGTTTCTACATAGCATATGTTGATGAGTTGATTCAGGACGACGATTTAGATGTCTATTCAAGCGAAGCCATCAATATTCAGAGTTCATTGATATCACTTGCTGCATGCAAAATTGAAATTGATACTCCTGTTGCGTCAAACTTTAAAGAATTTCGTTATAGAGTTAAAAAAGACTACGAAAATTGGTTGAATCAACTCAAGATGATGGCATTCAGGGCGGGAATTCCGTTAAGAGCCGAACTTCTGGAAATGGTTTATAACACCGCTGACCAACTTAGCGTTGCAGCAGAAGCCGAACGTTTCGATTTCAATAAATCTCGCATTCATCCAGATATATACATGAACGAGATCCTTACTGGCATGAGAATAATTCACCAAGTGCTTCCGGTAATAATGCAAAAGTTAGAAATTACAGATTTCAAACTAGATGAAACAGATTTATGCCTAGGTAAATAGTTATCAAATTAAGAATACTTAACCTGGCTTATAAAACGAAAAAAGACGCTTTTCAGCGTCTCTTTTCTGGAATTTGGTACCGAGGACGGGACTTGAACCCGTAAGCCCTATTGGGCACTACCACCTCAAGGTAGCGTGTCTACCAATTCCACCACCTCGGCACGGATACTACTTTTTAGTTCGGGATATCGCTGGTCGGCTTAGCCGGAGCAGCTGGCTGAGTTTGTTCGGTTTTCGCCGGTGCACTCAGATTTTCCCATTCGCTACCTTTATTGGTTTTGTTGCTATTGATGTTACCCAGCACCAGACTGATGATGAAGAATAACGTTGCCAGCAGCGCCGTCATGCGGGTCATGAAGTTACCAGAACCACTTGAACCAAACAGCGTAGCGGAAGCGCCTGCTCCGAAGGAGGCTCCCATATCAGCGCCTTTACCTTGCTGCAGCATGATCAGACCAACAAGGCCAATTGCCACAATAAGGAAAACTACCAAAAGAGCTTCGTACATAATCAACCTGTTCCTTGCGGAGTTGCCGCGTACCAATGCTTCAACCAATAAAGCGGGAGTTTTTAATCTTTCCCACTGAAGCGGGTGTGAATACTAACCAAAGCGAATGACCTTCGCAAGGGCAATTTTATCGCATTGTATCAACTGCGGAAAAAAACAGCAAAACCGATGTGTTCGCTGAGAAAAAAGGCGACAATCGCCGCCTTTTTAGCCAGTCATTTATCGCTTTAAACGGCTTTTACTGCATCGGCGATGCGGTGTGCAAATTCAGTCACCTGCGCTTCGTCTTCGCCTTCCACCATCACGCGAATTAACGGTTCGGTGCCGGATTTACGCAGCAACACGCGTCCACGGTTGCCCAGCGCAGCTTCAACCTCTGCGGTCACGGCTTTAACTGACTCATGCTCAAGTGGATCGCCGCTACCTGCGGTGTAACGTACGTTAACCAGAATCTGCGGGAACATTTTCATGCCGCTGCAAAGGTCGTGCAGGCTCATATGGTTACGTGCCATCGCCGCCAGCACCTGCAAGCCAGCAACGATGCCGTCACCGGTAGTGGTTTTATCCAGCAGGATCACATGACCGGAATTCTCTGCACCGATACGCCAGCCTTTCTCCTGCATTTTTTCCAGTACGTAGCGGTCACCCACTTTCGCGCGCGCAAATGGAATTCCTAACTGTTTCAGCGCCAGTTCAAGCCCCATGTTGCTCATCAATGTACCCACAGCGCCACCACGCAGCTGGCCCTGACGAAGACCTTCACGCGCGATGATATACATGATCTGATCGCCATCGACTTTATTGCCTTCATGGTCAACCATAATCACGCGATCGCCATCGCCGTCGAAGGCAATACCGAGATCCGCTTTTTCAGCCAGCACACGAGCCTGGAGCGCGCGAACGTCGGTAGCCCCCACTTCGGCATTGATGTTTACACCGTTTGGCTCACAACCGATAGCGATAACGTTCGCCCCCAGTTCGCGCAGCACGTTCGGCGCGATGTGATAAGTCGCACCGTTTGCACAATCCACCACAATCTTCAGTTCACTGAGGCTAAGTTCGTTCGGGAACGTGGCTTTGCAAAACTCGATATAGCGACCCGCGGCATCAACGATACGGCTGGCTTTACCCAGTTCTGCCGAATCAACGCAGCTGATCTCCTTTTCCATTTCCGCTTCGATGGCCTCTTCTACCGCATCCGGCAGTTTGGTGCCGTCGATAGAGAAGAATTTAATGCCATTATCGTAGAACGGGTTATGCGATGCAGATATCACAATTCCGGCCTCTGCGCGGAAGGTACGCGTCAGATAAGCCACGGCCGGTGTTGGCATCGGGCCAGTGAAGAGTGCGGAAAGGCCCGCTGCCGCCAGACCCGCTTCCAGTGCTGACTCCAGCATATAGCCAGAAATACGCGTGTCTTTACCAATAATAATCTTACGGGAGCCGTGGCGCGCCAGCACTTTACCCGCGGCCCAACCCAGCTTAAGCACAAAATCAGGTGTGATCGGCGCATCCCCTACACGACCACGAATCCCATCGGTACCGAAATATTTACGATTACTCATAGCGTTTGTTTTCCTTTGCAGACAGAGTGGCTTCCACCACCCGCATCGCTTCTACGGTTTCTTTGACGTCATGAACACGAATGATGTGCGCGCCTTGCATTGCGGCAATGACCGCACAGGCCAGACTACCGCTCAGGCGCTCGGACGGCCCCACGTTCAGCAGCTGCCCAATCATCGATTTTCGCGACATACCTACCAACAGCGGCAGGTTGAAATGGTGAAATTCAGCCAGGCGCGCCAGTAATGAATAGTTATGGGAGAGATTTTTACCGAAACCGAATCCGGGGTCGAGCAACAATTTCTCTTTTGCGATACCCGCCTGCTCGCAACGTGCTATTTGCTCAATAAAGTAGCGATTCACTTCTGCAAAGACATCGTCATACTTCGGGGCTTCCTGCATGGTTTTTGGATTTCCCTGCATATGCATCAGACAAACCGGTAAACCGGTTTCTGCAGCCGCCTCCAGAGCGCCAGGTTCGGAAAGGGAGCGGATATCGTTAATAATGTGAGCGCCAACTTTTGCTGACTCACGGATGACTTCTGGTTTGGATGTATCGACCGAGATCCAGACTTCGAAGCGTTGAGCAATTGCCTCAACCACAGGAATAACACGTTGCAACTCTTCTTCAACGCTAACTTCCGCCGCCCCTGGCCGCGTGGACTCGCCACCAACGTCAATGATCGTCGCGCCAGCGTTGATCATCAGATTCGCATGTTTCACCGCATCTATCAGCGAGTTATGCGTGCCACCATCCGAAAAGGAATCAGGCGTGACGTTGAGGATCCCCATTACGTGAGGATGGCTAAGGTCCAGTGAAGTACCCTGGGCAAAGAGTTTCATGATGTTATCCCTGGTATGAATTGATAAGAAAAAACCCCGGAGCACGCCCCGGGGTTTTCGGTACAAATACAGTCATCTGATGCGGGAACTTACTTGTCGCCTAACTGCTCTGACATGGTGTTACCCGGGTTCGGCGTACGCGGTTCATCAACCGGACGAGGAGCCTTTGGACTACCATTGTCGCCAGAATTGTTAGAAGCGCCTGGTTCTTCCCAGCCCGCTGGCGGACGTACATCGCGACGTGCCATCAGGTCATCAATCTGCGGTGCGTCGATAGTCTCATATTTCATGAGAGCATCTTTCATCGCATGCAGAATATCCATATTGTCGGTCAGAAGCTGACGCGCACGATTATAGTTACGCTCAATCAGTGCTTTCACTTCCTGGTCGATGATACGTGCAGTTTCATCGGACATATGTTTCGCTTTCGCTACGCTACGGCCGAGGAACACTTCGCCTTCTTCTTCCGCGTACAGCAGTGGACCCAATTTCTCAGAGAAGCCCCACTGAGTCACCATGTTACGTGCCAGGTTGGTCGCAACTTTAATATCGTTGGACGCACCGGTAGAAACATGTTCCGGCCCGTAGATGATCTCTTCTGCCAGACGACCACCGTACAGCGTAGAAATCTGGCTTTCCAGTTTCTGACGGCTGGCGCTGATTGCGTCGCCCTCAGGCAAGAAGAAAGTCACACCCAGCGCACGACCGCGTGGGATAATCGTCACTTTGTGCACCGGATCGTGCTCCGGCACCAGGCGACCGATAATCGCATGACCCGCCTCGTGGTAAGCCGTCGATTCTTTCTGCGCTTCCGTCATCACCATGGAGCGACGTTCCGCACCCATCATGATTTTGTCTTTCGCTTTCTCGAACTCAACCATCGACACAACGCGTTTGTTGCCACGAGCAGCGAACAGTGCCGCTTCGTTCACCAGGTTCGCCAGGTCAGCACCGGAGAAACCAGGAGTACCACGGGCAATGATTGCCGCGTCGATATCGGGTGCCAATGGTACGCGACGCATGTGAACTTTCAGGATCTGCTCACGACCGCGAACATCTGGCAAGCCGACCACAACCTGACGGTCGAAACGGCCAGGACGCAGCAGGGCCGGGTCGAGAACGTCCGGACGGTTAGTCGCGGCGATAACGATGATACCTTCGTTACCTTCGAAGCCATCCATCTCAACCAGCATCTGGTTCAGAGTCTGTTCACGTTCATCGTGACCACCGCCCAGACCTGCGCCACGCTGGCGGCCTACGGCGTCGATTTCATCGATAAAGATGATGCACGGTGCCGCTTTCTTCGCCTGTTCGAACATGTCACGAACACGGGATGCACCCACACCGACGAACATTTCTACGAAGTCAGAACCGGAGATAGTAAAGAACGGAACTTTCGCTTCGCCTGCAATCGCTTTCGCCAGCAGCGTTTTACCGGTACCTGGAGGACCGACCATCAGGACGCCTTTCGGGATCTTACCGCCGAGTTTCTGGAAGCGGCTCGGCTCGCGCAGATACTCAACCAGTTCAGCAACTTCTTCTTTTGCTTCGTCGCAGCCCGCAACGTCAGCAAAGGTCGTTTTGATCTGATCTTCCGTCAGCATGCGCGCTTTGCTCTTACCAAACGACATGGCACCTTTGCCACCGCCGCCCTGCATTTGACGCATGAAGAAGATCCAGACACCAATCAGCAACAGCATCGGGAACCAGGAGATGAAGATAGAAGCCAGCAGGCTTGGTTCTTCAGGCGGTTCACCGACAACCTTGACGTTCTTGGTCAACAGGTTATCCAGTAATTTCGGATCCTGAACCGGAATGTAAGTGGTATAACGGTTACTATCTTTCTTGGTAACGTTGATTTCACGTCCGTTGATACGCGCTTCGCGAACCTGGTCCTGATTGACCTCTTGCAGGAAGGTAGAATAATCCACCT
>OGCV01000885.1_pt1 | contig 10273 bp, 5 predicted proteins | sample 1570201 | NCBI WGS metagenome assembly OGCV01 (sample SAMEA2582162, study PRJEB24529) | metagenome
TCCAGAAATTCTCTGATCCTGTCTATAAATATATCAATGAAACAGTATCACGTGTACCTATCAGTGACTGGCACCATACAGACAGCGGTAAATGGGTAGGATTCAGAGCACGTTCAGTAATCGGAGGATACTGGATGAAGGTATTAATGGATAAAGTTCAGAATAATCAATAATTTAAATCTAGTGTATTATGAAATGTAAAACTATGAGACATGAGATCATTGAATTTCAATGGATGACTCTATTATTACTCTTTACGATTTGCTTCAGTAGCTGTAAAGATGATAAAGATGCGTCTGCGGAACCTTATGATCCCAGCCAACCGGTGACTGTGACGGATTTTGCTCCCAAAGCAGGAGGAGCAAACACTCGAATGATTATTTACGGTAGTAATTTCGGTACTGATTCCTCTATTGTCTTTGTGAAAATAGGCGGGAAAGAAGCAAAAGTAATTAATGCGAAAGGTAATAGTTTGTACTGTATTACCCCGCAACAATGTTACGAAGGAACTATTGAAGTAAAAGTCGGTGAACAGGATGTTATAGTATCATCAAAATATAAATATGTTCCACAAAAGGTCGTATCAACTTTATGTGGATATGTAGATGAGAAGGGTAATGGAGAAATTATAAAGGAAGGTCCTTTTAGCGACTGTGGTAAAATAGATTTTCCTGCATGGTTCGAGTTTGACCCGAAAAATCACGATATCCTGTATTTAACTCAGGATGCAGAAAATAATGGTAATGGTAAGCCGATGCGTATATTGGATTTGAAAAATGAAAGAATATACACTGGAATAACCGGTAGTTCGGAAGGAGCCGACCGCTTGCGTAGCATGTCATGGACTTTAAGTAAAGATACTATGATTATAGCATGCTCAAAAGGAGCTGATAATGCTGCAAGTAATATTATGTTAATCCGTAACCAAGACAATGATATGGTTGATGTTACAGATTTCCAGAATCCTGTAGTAAAACGTCTGACCACAAGTAGAGGGTGTCAGAACTCAATGATACACCCAGAAAATGGTGAATTATACTATAATTTCTTTGGTTCAGGGGCTGTGCTCAGATATGATTTTTACCAATGGGGGGCAAATGATAATAAAGCTCATGCAGAAGAACTGTTTACGATTCAGGATGCCAACTGGGAATTTAACTTTATCGTTCATCCATCTGGTGATTATGTTTATATGATGGTACAGAATCAGCACTATATTCTCCGTTCAAATTATGACAGAGTTAACAAGCGGCTTACAACTCCGTATATCGTTTGTGGACAACCCGGACAAGCGGATTATAAAGATTTGGCAGGAACAAAAGCACGCTTGAATAAACCCGGACAGGGAGTCTTCGTATTTAACAAAGAGTATGAGGATGCGAATAAAGAGGATTGTTATGACTTCTATTTTACGGATCGTAATAATCACTGTATACGTAAATTGACTCCGGATGGAGTAGTCTCTACTTTTGCCGGAAGAGGAAGCACAGGAATGAATGTACATGCTAATGGATATGTGGATGGCCATTTACGTGATGAAGCACGTTTTAATTATCCTTATGCTTTAGCTTATGATGAAGATACAGAAACTTTTTATGTGGGTGATGTGAACAATCATCGTATCCGGAAGATAGCATTAGAAAAGATTCCTGAAGCGACAGAAGAACATCCGGAAGAGAGTCAACCGGAAGAGGGAGAACAATAACCGAATAAAAGAAAAAACACATGAAAATAAAGAATTTTATCACCATTTGTTTGTTACTGGTTTCTGTTGCCACTTTTGCGCAGAAAAAAATTGAAGTAACGGGAGTAGTGACGGATACGAATAAAGAGCCACTGGTCGGTGTCAATGTAACAGTAAAAGATCAGGCTGGCTTAGGAGCAATTACGGATATTAACGGACGTTATAAAATTAGTATTGAAGAGTTTTCAAGACTAGTATTCTCGTACATAGGTTTTGATAAACAGGAAGTATTAGTGAAAAGGCAGCAGGTAGTCAATGTAATTATGAAGGAATCTGAAGCAAGTGAGCTTGATGAAGTCGTTATTACAGGAACCGGTGCACAAAAGAAGTTAACTGTGACTGGAGCGGTGACTACCGTTAATGTAAATGATCTGAAAGCAAATCCGACAGCAAATCTTTCAAATGCTTTGGCTGGTAATGTGGCAGGTGTTTTAGCTATGCAGACATCCGGTCAGCCTGGAAAAAATACTTCGGAATTCTGGATTCGTGGTATTTCTACTTTCGGAGCTGATAACTCGGCTTTAGTGTTAGTAGATGGATTTGAGCGTAGTCTCGATGAAATTAATATTGAGGATGTTGAATCGTTTACTGTTTTAAAGGATGCTTCTACTACAGCAATTTACGGTCCTCGTGGTGCTAATGGTGTAGTATTGATTACAACAAAACATGGTAAAGCTGGTAAAATCAATATCAGTGCTAAAGTGGAAACATCTTATAACACACGGACTATCACACCGGAATTTGTAGATGGGTACACTCATGCTAGAATGATGAATGAAGCACGTATTACTCGTAATCAAGAACCGATCTATCAGAATGACGAATTGGAAATTCTACGTTTAGGACTTGATCCTGATCTTTATCCAAATGTAGATTGGAAAGATGTATTATTGAAAGATGGAGCAATGACTTATCGTGCTAATGTGAATATGAACGGCGGTGGTAATACAGCACGTTATTTTGTTTCGCTTAGCTATATTAGTGAAGAAGGTATGTATAAGACAGATGAAGCAGTTCGTAAAGATTATAATACCAATCCCGGAAGTCAACGATGGAATTATCGTTTGAATACCGATATTGACATCACAAAAACAACTCTTGTGAAAGTCGGTGTTTCCGGTTCTTTAAAGAAACGTAATGCTCCTGGACAAGGTGGAAATGTATGGGCATCGTTAATAAATCAAAGTCCGATTAGTATTCCAGTAATGTATTCCAATGGTTATGTACCAGCATTTGGAAAAGAAGATGATCGTTCCAATCCATGGGTATTGGCAACACAAACTGGATATTTTGAAATCTGGGAAAATAAGGTTCAGACTAATATTTCTTTAGAACAGAAGCTGGATTTTATTACTAAAGGATTGCGTTTTGAAGGTCGTTTTGGTTTCGACACTAACAACACAAACGAAATTAGCCGTAAAAAAATGCCTCAAACATGGCGCGCAGAACGTTTTCGAAATACTGATGGGGAAATTACTTTTAAAGAACAGCGAACCGAAGAAAAAATGACTCAAAGCTCTATTTCAACAGGTAACCGGACTGAATTTTTAGAAGCAATTTTACACTACAATCGTGCATTCAAAGCGCATCACGTAGGTGGTACTTTAAAATATAGCCAAGATGCTTATCGGACTACAGTAGATATTGGTACAGATATAAAGAATGGCATTGCCAAACGTCATATGGGCTTGGCAGGACGTGCTAGTTATAACTGGAATTATCGTTACTTCATAGATTTTAACTTCGGTTATAACGGATCAGAAAACTTTGCCGATGGACATCGATTCGGATTCTTCCCCGCTTTTTCTCTGGCTTGGAACATTGCAGAAGAGAAATTAATTAAGAAACATCTGGAATGGATGAATATGTTCAAGCTGCGTTACTCTTATGGTAAAGTAGGTAATGATAAATTGGGTGAACGTTTTCCTTATCTATATACAATTGCTAAGTCATATAAAGAAAATGATAAGGACGTAACCTTTCCTGGTTGGAATTGGGGTGATTATGGTTATGGCAATTCTTATGATGGTATGGCATATACTCAATTAGCTTCTGAAAACGTTACTTGGGAAATTGCAACAAAGCACGATATAGGTGTAGACCTTTCTTTGTTTAATGATAAGTTTACGGCCACTGTAGACTATTTCCATGAACAACGCGATGGTATTTATATGGAACGTAAATATCTACCTGGTATAGTAGGAATTGTGAGAAGTAATCCTAAAGCAAATGTGGGTAGTGTACGTTCGCAAGGTTTTGATGGCCATTTTGCCTATAAACAGAAAATAAACAGAGTGAACCTCACGGTTCGTGGTAATTTTACTTATAGTAAAAATGAGATATTGGAGAAGGATGAAGAAAATACTGTTTATCCTTACCAGACAGAAGCGGGTTACCGTGTAAACCAAGCTAAAGGTTTGATTGCATTAGGTCTTTTTAAAGATTATGATGATATTCGTAACAGTCCTCAACAGACAGCATGGGGAAAAGTACAACCGGGTGATATTAAATATAAAGATGTTAATGGAGATGGTGTAATCAATGATGGTGACAAAGTAGCTATCGGTGCGACTACCAAACCGAATCTGATTTACGGATTTGGTATCTCTGCACAATGGAAAGGATTTGATTTCAATGTCCATTTTCAAGGAGCAGGAAAGTCTTCATTCTTCATTAATGGTTCTACGGTATTTGCCTTCAAGGATAGTCAGTGGGGAAATGTTTTGGGAAATTTAGTAGCTAATCGTTGGGTTGATGCAGACACAGCAGCTAAACTTGGAATTCCTGCTAATGAAGATCCGAATGCTTCTTATCCACGTCTTAGCTATGGTGGAAATGATAATAATCAACAAAAGTCCACTTTCTGGCTAAAAAATGGTTCATATTTACGTTTGAAGACTTTAGAAGTAGGGTATACATTGCCTAAATCAATTGTAAATAAGATTAAGTTCAATAATATACGTGTATTCTTTATTGGTACCAATTTATTGACATTCGCTAAATTTAAAGAATGGGATCCGGAATTAGGAAGTTCCACAGGGGCGGAATACCCACTGTCTAGGGTAATGACTTTAGGATTGACTGTTAATATCTAATCAATATGTGTGAAATGAAAAAGATATATAAGTTTTGTATAGGTGCCCTGTTAGGGACAATCACCGTTTCGTGTGTAGACCAGCTGGATTCGGATAAAAATTTTAAAGACCGTATGACGCTGGAAGATGTATTTACTAATGAAAAATACTCGGAAGAATGGTTAGCTCATGCTTATTCCTATCTTAAAGGAGAGAATATGGATGTTGGAACCAAAGATAATATACTGTGGTGTTTTGCCGATGATATTTATTTTGGTGACCGTGATATTTATAACACCTTTAAAACAGGGACTTATAGTGAAGGAGACCGACAATCATGGGGAGCCAGTTATAAAGGCATTCGTCAGGCATCCATTTTCATTCAAAATATCGACATGAATATGGAGTTTACAGAAGCTGAAAGAGCTGACCTGAAAGCACAAGCCCGTTTTGTACGCGCTTACTATTATTGGTTATTACTCCGTAAATATGGCCCTGTTCCTTTATTGCCGGAGGAAGGACTCGATTATACAGCCAGCTATGATGATTTGGCTTGTCAACGCAATTCCTATGATGAATGCGTAGAATATATCGAATCAGAAATGCGCTTGGCGGCTAAGGACTTACCTTTGGACAGGGGAGCGAATCATACCTCTCGTCCTACTAGAGGGGCCGCATTAGCAGCACGCGCAAAAGTTCTATTATACGCGGCAAGTCCTATTAATAACCCTCGTCCTGAAGATACCGAAAGATTTACAGATTTGGTAGATCATGACGGAAGATGTTTGTTAGCACAGGAATATAATGAATACAAATGGGCCAAAGCCGCTGCAGCAGCAAGAGACGTTATGGAACTCCCGGGAAGCAATTATGGACACCGTTATGTGTTACACACTGTGAAGAAAAGAGATGAAGCCGCTGCAGGTTATCCGAAGACACTTCCTCCTTATTCTGATAATGATTTTGAAAATGCTGATTGGCCAAATGGATATCGGGACATTGACCCCTTTGAATCCTATCGACAAGTTTTTAATGGAGCCCTGTCTATGTTTGATAATCCTGAACTTATTTTTAGTCGTGGACAAAATCAGGGTGACCGCAATCTTGCAGATATGGTATTACATCAATTGCCTACCAGTGCCAATGGCTGGAATACACATGGTATGACACAAAAGATGTGTGATGCTTACTATATGTATAATGGCTCTGAGTTTAACAGACAGACATTTTTGGACACTTGCCAAGTTGAGAACCGTTTTGTGTCTGAAAAGGAAGGGAAGGCAGGAACATATCCTTATTTAAAGAAAGGAGTATGGAAAGAGTATGCATGGCGTGAACCACGCTTCTATGCTTCAGTTGCTTTTAATGGTTGCGTATGGCCTCTATTGAATAATTCAACGCTTAAAGATCCTAAACCCGTAGAGCAACAGGTATTTTATTATCGTGGTAATGGTAATGGATATACTAACTCCAATTTTTGGCTTCGCACTGGTATTGGAATCATGAAATTTGTTCATCCGGACGATACCTCTGCGGCAAAAGGTAATAAGGACTATGTCAAACTAAAAACGGAACCTGCTATTCGTTTTGCTGAAATCTTATTGATTTACGCTGAAGCTTTGAATGAGTTGGAAGATGGCTCTTCATACGACATTCCATCTTGGGATGGCTCTGCCAGTTATTCTGTCAAACGTGACATAAATGAAATGAAAAAAGGTATTCGTCCTGTTCGTTGCCGTGCAGGGGTTCCCGATTATACATTGCCAGAGTATCAAGACCGGAATGTATTCCGTAAGAAATTGAAGCATGAGCGACAGATAGAGCTCATGGGAGAAGGACATCGTTATTTTGATCTCCGCAGATGGAAAGACGCTCCGATTGAAGAGTCAATGGAAATATATGGTTGTGATGCTCTTATGACTGAAGAAAATAGAGCAGCGTTTCATTCACCAATTGTAGTCAATGAACTTCCAACTGCTTTTTCTCGCAAATTATATTTCTGGCCTATCAGTCATGAGGAGTTGAAACGCAATAAGCTGTTGACACAAAATCCGGGTTGGACATACAATGATTAATTTTAAAATGATATAAGTATGAAAATTATATATAATTGTTGGTTTGCATTATGTATGTTGCTCTTGATCACTTCTTGTAATGATGAGTGGAAAGATGAGCAGTATCGGCAATATATTTCTTTTAAAGCACCTATAAAAGATAAAGATAATGGGGTAACTCCAATATATGTGAGATACAACCCTGATGGAAAAGTACGCTATCAGTTACCGGTTATAGTTAGTGGGTCAACTACGAACGAACAAGATATAGATGTCCATGTAGCACTATATGAGGATACCTTGGAAATATTAAATAGAGAACGTTTCAGCGGGCGTACAGATTTATGGTATACGCTATTGGAGGAAGATAAATATGAATTCCCGGAAATAGTTCATATTCCTGCAGGAACATGTGTGGAACAACTAAATATTGATTTTGATTTGAGAGGAATCAATATGACAGATAAATGGGTGTTGCCTCTAACTATCGTTGATGATGCTTCTTATAATTATCAAGGTCATCCACGTAAAAACTATGCAAAAGCATTATTGCGTGTAATTCCTTTTAACGATTATTCCGGTTCATATAGTACAAGTACAATGGAAGTGTATATTCGAAATGCAAATGGAAGTACTGATAATAAACCGATGGTAACCAATAATCGTACAGCATATGTGGTAGATAATAATACTATTTTCTTTTATGCCGGTTTAATGAGCGAAGATTTATCAAGAGATGAACGGGAACTTTATAAAATATATATACGCTTCAATGAAGACAAATCATTGAGTATGTGGGCAGATGACGAAGAAAAGATTGGATTTAAGCTATACGGTACTCCTGCTTACAGCGTAACGGAAACTATGGATGCTACACGACCTTATCTAAAACATCGCTATGTTTCATTTACTATTGAATATGATTTTAAAGATGTAACTTCTCGAAATCAAGAAGTTCTTTATAAAGTTAAAGGAACAATGCTACTGGAACGAAATCTCAATACTCAGATTCCAGACGAAGATCAGCAGATTGAATGGTAAATAATGAAAAATTAAGAACTAGTCTGATAATCTAATTATATTTTATGGATTAGCAGATAAATACCATAAAATAAGAGAATAAGTTAGGCGTGATTCAGTAAACGACTTACGTGATTGAACCACGACAATAATTTAATATTCAATATAAGATAAATAATTAAGTAGCCTGTCATTGTCTAAATCGAGTTCAATGACAGGCTGTTTAAATTGCTTACAGTATGCTGCGGATATGATAATAAAGAATTTGATATAAATAAAAGGCTTTAAGTTAAGAAGAATGAGTATCTCTTATTAATTCATTCTTTAAGATTAAATTTACAAATAACAAAAAAGTAGAAACAGTGACGATAGAACGAGTATTGGGATCCAAGCTAATTGAATTGCTGTAACTGGGGATTTTTAGGGATAATCGCGTCATCTTATTTACATAAAGTTACATGTCTTCTAATCCTAAGACTCGTGTTTCAATATCGTATTTTGCCATCTCTTTGTGCCTTAAATGTTCCACTTTTTCCATGAACGTTGAATGAACATAATTATTCTCTGGCATCCGTTTAACTTCTGCTATAAGGGCTTTTTTTCCACTTGATTTAAGAGCTACAATATCAATTTCATAAGAGTTTAATCGTTCTTTGTTTGTAGAACTTTTAGTTTCCCACCAGGAACCAATTTCTTTAAACCCACCTTCTTCTGCTAATTTCTGTTTAAAATAGTTTTCTAACACTTTGCCTGAATAAGTCTGATAATCAGCCTTTGCTAGTTGACGCAGGTCTTCAAAATTCTGTAGTTCAATATATGAACGATTCCGTTCGATGTATTTAAACCAGAAATTTAGAAAATTATCTCCAATAATATATCGTACATTTTTCTTAGTACCTGGTTTCGCAAAAATAGGCCGTTCGCGAGTTATCAAATTATACACATTTTCTAATTTACTTAAATGACCTCCGATAGATATCCCCCCTAGTACTGACTCTATTTCCCCTTGTGTATAATGCCCATTTGCTATTTCTAATAAGATGGAAAAGTAAATGCCATAATTTTTTCCAAATTCAGTAATCAACAAATTACGTCCTTCATCTATAAACAAGGAATTTTCTGAAAAAACGAAGTCATATATCCGGTCAACAGAAAGTGCTTGATTGTCACAGAATAACTCTACATATTTAGGGATTCCTCCAGTCAGTGTATACAAAGCTAATAGGTCATCATTACTATATCCGGGCGCAAAATCTTCCATAATTTGTTTTAGCACTTTTGTATTGAAGGACCGAAGACATAAAATATTGTCAGCACGTCCGAATAATGGTTCTCCATGATCCGTGAATATCTTTTGCATCAATGAATATACAGAGCCGCTAATTACAAGATTTATTTTAGTTTCTTGCCGATATTCATCCCAAAGATTTTGCATATCACTAAAAACATCGGGTCTGATATTATAAAACTCCTGAAATTCATCAATAACAATATTAAAAGAACGTGTTTTTCCTATTTCGAAAAGATATTGTATCAAAGTAGTAAAGTTGGATATGCCATCCGGAATAAAAATAGATAATGTCTCGCGTACTATTTTTATAAAATCTGCGACTAATATACTCTCTGCTTTTCTTCCAATGAAAAAATATACAGTAGGTGTTCCCTTCAGAGCTTGTTTTATAAGACTGGTTTTTCCAATACGCCTACGGCCTGTTACCACAATCATTCTGGAATTTTGACCAAATGCAAGCTCTTGTACACGCTTCAATTCTGCAATTTCTTTCTCTCTATTATAAAACTTCATAATCAATAAGTTTTTCTCAACGGCTGTTGAGTCAACCGTCGTTGCAAAAATATGAAATAAATTAAGAACAACCAATTTTGCAATACTTATTATTGATGTTTTCGCCATTTTTAGAGTTCATCCGAAAGAAAATAGAATAATAAAATAATGAAAATAAGTGACTTTATTGAGAGAAAAATCACTTTAATTTTACTTGAAAAAGATGTAAAGCACAACACAGTAACAATACGCTAATTTATAATATTCAGATTATCAAATAGATACAGTAATGTTTGTTAGTTTGGACAGGACCCGGAAAACCAACTTTGCACGGATGATTTTGCCGGACATTGGGCACACAATGCCAATCTTTCTGTAAAAGCGATCATGGGAGTGGCCGGATACAGCGAGATGGCTCGGATGCTCGGATTGAATGATGTAGCAGACAAATATGCGGCTATAGCCAAGAAAATGGCGGTGAAATGGGAAGAAATGGCGAATGAGGGAGATCATTACCGTCTGGCTTTTGACCGTAAAGATACCTGGAGTCAAAAATATAACATGGTTTGGGATAAGTTGTGGAACCTGAATTTATTCC
>OGCV01000902.1_pt1 | contig 10135 bp, 8 predicted proteins | sample 1570201 | NCBI WGS metagenome assembly OGCV01 (sample SAMEA2582162, study PRJEB24529) | metagenome
CGTTAAATCATATCAGGCGTAATACCACAACCCTTAAGTTAGCGCTTATGGGTTTCGGCCCCGGTTCTCTTTTATTTCTGCTTCGTTAACGTGTCATAACTGGTCATCAAATTACGATAATCAGGAATGTGGTTAGAGAACAACGTCGCCAGTCCTTCAATATCATTACGCCAGTCACGGTGCAGCTCGCACGCCACGCCGAACCATGTCATCAATTGCGCACCAGCTTGCGACATGCGATCCCATGCCGAATGCCGGGTAATTTCATTAAAGGTCCCTGACGCGTCAGTCACGACAAAGACGTCAAACCCTTCTTCAATGGCTGAAAGCGCCGGGAATGCCACGCAAACTTCGGTTACCACACCGGCAATAATTAACTGTTTTTTACCTGTCGCTTTGACTGCTTTTACAAAATCTTCGTTATCCCAGGCGTTAATATTTCCCGGGCGAGCAATGTAAGGTGCATCGGGGAATTGTGCTTTCAGTTCTGGAACTAATGGGCCGTTAGGACCGGTTTCAAAACTGGTGGTAAGAATAGTTGGTAAGTTGAAATACTTAGCCAGGTCACCCAGCGCCAGCACGTTATTTTTAAACTTATCGGGTTCGATATCCCGTACAAGGGAAAGTAAACCAGCCTGGTGATCAACAAGCAAAACGGCAGCATCATTTTTATCAAGACGAACATACGGTTTGGTCATCCTCTTCTCCTTTCGAGAGTCAGTGGTACGTCTGAAATCGATCAGACGCGATGCATTGCTCTGAAAGCATAGACGGGAAATATGAGTTTGCTGTGACCATGAAATTTTTCGACTGAACGAAGCGTATGAAATTTGTGTTAGTTCAATAAAAACAATCAGATGAGACTAATCATCTCTTCAGCATTAGCGTTATGAATGAGTAATATAAATCGATAATACCGCCGCTGGGATATCGCGTATTTTCACCCATTGACAATGTTTTTGGCGGTGGCATGATGCGCATGAAATTTGAACTTCCTCACGGTTTTAATTCATGTCCACGTATACCCGGCCTGTCATGCTTTTGCTGTCTGGCCTGCTTTTGTTGACTCTGGCGATTGCGGTGTTAAATACACTCGTGCCGCTTTGGCTCGCCCAGGAACACATGTCCACATGGCAGGTAGGCGTTGTCAGCTCATCCTATTTTACCGGCAACCTTGTCGGTACATTGCTGACAGGGTATGTCATTAAGCGCATTGGCTTTAACCGCAGCTATTATCTGGCCTCCTTCATTTTTGCCGCTGGCTGTGCCGGCCTTGGCCTGATGATTGGATTCTGGAGCTGGTTGGCTTGGCGTTTTGTCGCGGGCGTCGGCTGTGCCATGATTTGGGTGGTTGTTGAGAGCGCGCTGATGTGCAGTGGGACGTCACGTAACCGTGGGCGTTTGCTTGCTGCGTATATGATGGTTTATTACGTGGGAACGTTTTTAGCCCAGTTACTGGTCAGCAAAGTTTCAACCGAGCTGATGTCCGTATTGCCGTGGGTTACAGGTTTGACGTTGGCAGGGATCTTACCGCTGTTGTTTACGCGTGTGCTGAATCAGCAGGCTGAAAACCATGATTCGACGTCAATTACGTCAATGCTAAAACTCCGTCAGGCGCGGCTTGGCGTGAATGGCTGCATTATCTCAGGAATCGTTCTGGGATCTCTATATGGCCTGATGCCGCTGTACCTCAATCACAAAGGGGTGAGCAATGCCAGCATTGGTTTCTGGATGGCGGTACTGGTCAGTGCGGGTATCCTTGGACAATGGCCGATTGGACGTCTGGCGGATAAGTTTGGTCGACTGCTGGTGTTGCGTGTTCAGGTCTTTGTCGTCATTCTCGGCAGTATCGCGATGCTTAGCCAGGCGGCGATGGCCCCAGCGTTATTCATCCTCGGTGCCGCTGGCTTTACGCTATATCCGGTGGCGATGGCATGGGCTTGCGAGAAAGTTGAACATCATCAACTGGTGGCGATGAACCAGGCCTTACTGTTGAGCTATACTGTGGGAAGTCTGCTTGGCCCGTCATTTACCGCTATGCTAATGCAGAATTTCTCCGATAATTTATTGTTTATCATGATCGCCAGCGTATCGTTTATCTATTTGCTGATGCTGCTGCGCAACGCCGGTCATACGCCGAAACCCGTTGCTCACGTGTAAATGAATTCAAGCAGAGTGTGAACTTACTGTTTCACACTCTGCTTTTTTGTTTCTTCTATCTGACTTGCTTTATTCCAAATTTTATTCGTTTAAAAATAAAATGTGCAGCAGGTTATAATTTTGCATTTCGCTATTTCCGCACTTCTTATTTGCCGCGCATAATCCCTCGTTTTACAGATGCCCCTTTAATTTTGGCGAAGGATTTGTCTATGGCTGGGAATGTTCAGGAAAAACAGTTGCGATGGTACAACATTGCGCTGATGTCTTTTATCACTGTCTGGGGTTTTGGCAACGTTGTTAATAACTATGCCAACCAGGGGCTGGTGGTTGTTTTTTCATGGGTGTTTATCTTTGCACTCTATTTCACACCTTATGCGCTAATTGTTGGTCAGTTAGGCTCGACCTTCAAAGATGGGAAGGGCGGGGTCAGTACCTGGATTAAACACACGATGGGACCCGGACTGGCTTATCTCGCCGCGTGGACCTACTGGGTGGTGCATATTCCCTATCTGGCACAAAAACCCCAGGCAATTCTGATTGCGCTCGGTTGGGCGATGAAAGGCGACGGTTCGCTAATCAAAGAATATTCAGTCGTAGCGTTACAGGGGTTAACGCTGGTGCTGTTTATCTTCTTTATGTGGGTTGCTTCACGCGGTATGAAATCGCTGAAAATCGTCGGTTCTGTGGCAGGGATTGCGATGTTTGTTATGTCGCTCCTGTATGTGGCGATGGCGGTAACCGCGCCTGCGATTACTGAAGTGCATATTGCGACCACAAACATTACCTGGGAAACGTTCATTCCTCATATCGACTTTACCTACATTACCACTATTTCAATGCTGGTTTTCGCGGTTGGCGGAGCAGAGAAGATTTCTCCTTACGTTAATCAAACGCGCAACCCAGGAAAAGAATTTCCAAAAGGGATGCTATGCCTGGCGGTGATGGTTGCGGTTTGTGCCATTCTGGGCTCACTGGCGATGGGCATGATGTTTGACTCGCGTGATATCCCGGATGACTTAATGACTAACGGTCAGTATTACGCCTTTCAGAAGCTGGGCGAGTATTACAACATGGGTAATACTTTAATGGTGATTTACGCCATTGCGAATACCCTGGGACAAGTAGCTGCGCTGGTATTCTCGATTGATGCCCCGCTTAAAGTGCTATTAGGCGATGCTGATAGCAAATATATTCCAGCCAGTTTATGTCGTACCAACGCTTCTGGTACGCCCGTTAATGGCTATTTTCTGACCCTGGTGCTGGTGGCAATTCTGATTATGCTGCCGACTCTCGGCATCGGTGATATGAACAATCTCTATAAATGGCTGTTGAATCTTAACTCGGTAGTGATGCCGCTGCGTTATTTATGGGTATTTGTTGCATTTATTGCAGTCGTTCGCCTGGCGCAGAAATATAAACCAGAATATGTCTTTATTCGTAATAAGCCTCTGGCAATGACCGTCGGGATTTGGTGTTTTGCCTTTACCGCCTTTGCCTGTTTGACGGGGATCTTCCCGAAAATGGAAGCCTTCACTGCAGAGTGGACCTTCCAGTTGGCGCTGAATGTTGCAACGCCGTTTGTGCTGGTAGGATTAGGACTGATTTTCCCGCTGCTGGCGCGTAAAGCGAATAGTAAATAATTATTGTGGTCGGTGACGCTGACTCTGGCAGATCTGACCCGTTTTTACATAATCGAGAAATGCGCGCAAGCCGCAGGACATATACTGGCGGTTTGGATAATAGATCTGGAAGCCTGGACGCTCTGTGCTCCAGTCTTCCAGTACACATTCTAAACGACCAGTATCAAGGTACTCCTTGATCTGTTCATAGAGCAGATACCCGATACCAGCACCCATCAAAACGGCCTCCAGTTCAGCATCAACATCATCCAGAATGATATTTCCTGCGACAGCAATTTCCAGCTCCTTTGCAAATTGCCAGTGGAAAGGTTTGCCGCTGGGATAACGAAAAACAACACATTGATGATTAAGCAGATCATGAGGATGGCGGGGTTTGCCATATCTTGCAAAGTACTCTGGCGTTGCTGCTACACATAATTTCACTGGCGGGCCGATCGCCACGCTGATCATATCTTTTTCTACGATTCCACTAAGTCGAACGCCAGCGTCAAAGCCCTGCTGGACGATATCGACAAGAGAGTCGTCAGTTGTGAGCTCGACTTTAATATCAGGATATTCACGTGTGAAACCAACCAGTAAAGGCATTAAAAATATACGTGCAGCTACCCGGGCGGCATTGATTTTGAGCGTTCCTGTTGGTGTCAGACGAAAATCATTCATCTCATCTAACATGATCTGAATTTCGTCGAAAGCTGGGCGCAATCGTTCATAGAGATTAGCACCCGCTTCCGTTAACGATACGCTTCGGGTTGTCCGATTGAATAAGCGAATTTTAAGACGTTGTTCCAGTGTTTTAATACTATGGCTAATGGCGGACGAGGATAAGCCTAACTCATCGCCCGCTGCACGAAAGCTTTGATTACGGGCCACAGCAAAGAAAGTGGCAAAGTCAGACATATTCATCCGCATTAGTGAAAATCCTTCATTAACTCATCCTGAATCATCACGTTTACAGGATTATGCCGCCTGCGTAAAGTGCGCTCCAGAACTTAACGTGGAGGTAAAATTATGCAGTCTGAACGTATTTATTTGGTATGGGCCCATCCTCGTCATGATTCATTGACCGCACATATTGCTGATGCAATCCATCAGCGGGCAATGGAGCGGAAAATACAGGTGACGGAACTCGATTTATATCGGCGTAATTTCAACCCGGTGATGACGTCGGAAGATGAACCAGACTGGAAGAATATGGATAAACGTTATTCTCCAGAGGTTCATCAGCTTTATTCAGAGCTGCTTGAGCATGACACGTTAGTGGTGGTTTTTCCTCTCTGGTGGTACAGCTTCCCGGCAATGCTAAAAGGATATATTGACAGAGTATGGAATAATGGGCTGGCTTATGGAGATGGGCACAAATTACCATTCAATAAAGTTCGTTGGGTGGCGCTGGTTGGAGGAGACAAAGAATCATTTGTCCAGATGGGCTGGGAAAAAAATATAAGCGATTATTTGAAAAATATGTGCAGTTATCTTGGTATTGAAGATGCCGATGTCACTTTCTTGTGTAATACAGTGGTATTCGATGGGGAAGAACTTCACGCGAGCTATTATCAGTCGTTATTATCTCAGGTACGGGATATGGTAGATGCACTATAAGATGTGTTAAAAACGCTGTAGCAGAATGAAGCGCGGAATAAAAAAGCGGCAACTCAATAAAGTTGCCGCTTTACGGGGAAATTAGAACATTACCTTATGACCGTACTGCTCAAGAATGCCTTTCACGCGTTCCATGGTCTCTTTCTTAGGTGGTTTAACACCGTCGAGTTTGTACTCTTCACCCATTGCCACCCATTTGTGTTTGCCCAGCTCGTGGTAGGGGAGGAGTTCGATTTTCTCAACGTTGCCCATATCACGGGTAAATTCACCGAGGCGATGCGCTGAATCGTCATCGTCAGACCAGCCTGGGACAACAACGTAGCGGATCCACACCTTCACATTTTTGTTCGCCAGATATTTGGCGAACTCCAGCGTGCGGTGGTTGGAAACTCCAACCAGATTTTGGTGGATCTCGTCGTTCATCTGTTTGAGATCGAGCATTACCAGGTAGGTTACTTCCAGCAGTTCATCAATCACCGGATCGTAACGACGAACAAAACCGTTGGTATCCAGACAGGTATGAATGCCTTCTTTTTTACAGGCGCGGAACCAGTCACGAACAAACTCAGCTTGCAGGATTGCTTCACCGCCGGATGCGGTAACGCCGCCGCCGGAAGCGTTCATAAAGTGGCGATAGGTCACCACTTCCTTCATCAAATCTTCAACGGTAACTTCTTTACCGCCATGCGTGTCCCAGGTGTCGCGGTTATGACAATACAGGCAGCGCATCAGGCAGCCCTGGAAAAAGGTGATAAAGCGAATACCTGGGCCGTCTACGGTTCCACAGGATTCAAAGGAGTGAATGCGACCAATAACTGACATTGCGGTGTTTCTCCAGATGTGGCCCATCTGAGGCCGTGTTGGTGCGCAGCTCGAAGGCTACGTCGAGTCTGTTTTGGCAGTCACCTTAGAGTATAGATAGCTGACAAAAAAGGCTCTCGTGCTAAAAAAGGCCCCACTTTCGTGGAGCCTTTATTGTACGCTTTTTACTGTACGATTTCAGTCAAATCTAATTACATAGATTGAGTGAAGGTACGAGTAATAACGTCCTGCTGCTGTTCTTTAGTCAGCGAGTTGAAACGTACTGCGTAGCCAGATACACGGATGGTCAGCTGCGGATATTTTTCCGGGTTTTCCATCGCGTCGAGCAGCATTTCACGGTTCATCACGTTAACGTTCAGGTGCTGACCACCTTCGATGGATGCTTCGTGGTGGAAGTAACCATCCATCAGACCAGCCAGGTTGGTCTTACGAACTTCGTCGTCTTTACCCAGTGCGTTCGGAACGATAGAGAAGGTGTAGGAGATACCATCTTTAGCGTAAGCAAACGGCAGTTTAGCAACGGAAGTCAGAGACGCTACAGCACCTTTCTGGTCACGACCGTGCATCGGGTTAGCACCCGGTCCGAACGGCGCGCCAGCACGACGACCGTCTGGGGTGTTACCAGTTTTCTTACCATACACAACGTTAGACGTGATGGTCAGAACAGACTGAGTCGGGATAGCGTCACGGTAGGTATGCAGTTTCTGAATTTTCTTCATGAAACGTTCTACCAGGTCAACAGCCAGGTCATCTACACGCGGATCGTTGTTACCAAACTGCGGGTATTCGCCTTCGATTTCGAAGTCGATAGCCAGACCGTCTTCGTCACGAATCGGTTTAACTTTCGCATATTTGATTGCAGACAGGGAGTCAGCAGCAACGGACAGACCAGCGATACCACACGCCATGGTGCGGATAACGTCACGGTCGTGCAGCGCCATCAGAGAGGCTTCGTAGCTGTACTTGTCGTGCATGTAGTGGATGATGTTCAGCGCAGTGATGTACTGTTTAGCCAGCCAGTCCATGAAGTGATCCATGCGCTCCATCACTTCATCGTAGTTCAGGAGATCGCCTTTGATCGGCTCAGACTTCGGACCAACCTGCATTTTCAGTTTTTCGTCAACGCCGCCGTTGATTGCGTACAGCATGGTTTTCGCCAGGTTTGCACGCGCACCGAAGAACTGCATTTGTTTACCAACGATCATCGGGCTTACGCAGCAAGCAATAGCGTAGTCATCGTTGTTGAAGTCCGGACGCATCAGGTCATCGTTCTCATACTGCAGAGAAGAGGTGTCGATGGACACTTTAGCGGCGAATTTCTTGAAGTTCAGCGGCAGTTTTTCAGACCACAGAATGGTCATGTTCGGTTCCGGAGACGGACCCATGGTGTACAGGGTGTTCAGGAAACGGAAGCTGTTTTTGGTAACCAGGGTACGACCGTCGAGGCCCATACCACCGATAGATTCGGTTGCCCAGATCGGGTCGCCAGAGAACAGTTCATCGTATTCCGGAGTACGCAGGAAGCGAACCATACGCAGTTTCATGACCAGGTGGTCAACCATTTCCTGCGCTTCTTGTTCGGTGATCTTGCCAGCTTTCAGGTCACGTTCGATGTACACATCCAGGAAGGTGGAGGTACGACCGAAGGACATTGCAGCACCGTTCTGAGACTTAACAGCAGCCAGGTAGCCGAAGTAAGTCCACTGGATAGCTTCCTGAGCGTTGGTAGCCGGACCAGAGATGTCGTAGCCGTATTTCGCAGCCATTTCTTTCATCTGACCCAGAGCGCGGTGCTGTTCAGCGATTTCTTCGCGCAGACGGATAGTCTGTTCCAGGTTTACGCCGTTTTCCAGATCAGCCTGCAGAGAGGTGAACTGAGCGTATTTGTCTTTCATCAGGTAGTCGATACCGTACAGCGCAACGCGACGGTAGTCACCGATGATACGGCCACGGCCATAAGCATCTGGCAGACCGGTCAGAACACCGGATTTACGGCAACGCAGGATGTCCGGAGTGTAAACGTCGAACACGCCCTGGTTGTGAGTTTTACGGTATTCAGTGAAGATTTTTTTGATCATCGGGTCCAGTTCGCGGTTGTACGCTTTGCAGGAACCTTCGATCATTTTGATACCACCGAACGGGATAAGAGCACGTTTCAGCGGAGCTTCAGTCTGCAGACCAACAACTTTTTCCAACGCTTTGTTGATGTAGCCAGCGTCGTGAGAGGTGATGGTGGAAGCAACAGCGGTGTCAAAGTCAACTGGCGCGTGAGTGCGGTTTTCCAGTTTAACGCCTTCCATTACTTTGTCCCACAGGGTGGTGGTCGCTTCAGTAGCGCCAGCCAGGAAGGACTCGTCACCCTCGTACGGAGTGTAGTTTTTCTGAATGAAGTCACGGACGTTTACTTCATTCTGCCAGTCACCTTTGGTAAAACCTTCCCAGGCTGTGGCTAACTTTTCATTAAGCTCGGACATGTAACACCTACCTTCTTAAGTGGATTTTTTATTTACTGCGTACTTCGACAACCATTAATGGTGATCGTTTTCACGCAGGTAAATGACCCAGTATGTCAACCCAACCAACAAACCACCGCCGATAATATTACCGATCGTAACCGGAATCAGGTTATCAGTGATGAAGTTCATCACGGTCAGGTGAGAAAAATTTTCCGGTGCAGAACCGACAGCGGTCCAGAATTCCGGAGATGCGAAGTCGCGGATTACAATACCCATCGGGATCATAAACATGTTTGCGATACTGTGCTCAAAACCGCTGGCAACAAACATCGCGACCGGCAGCACCATAATGAACGCTTTGTCCATCAGGCTGCGGCCAGAATAACTCATCCATACTGCCAGACATACCATCAGGTTTGCCAGGATACCAAGACAGACGGCCTCAATAAAAGTATGGTGCACTTTGTGGTCGGCGGTTTGTAGGACGTTTAGTCCCCATTGACCATTTGCGGTCATATACTCGCCGGAAAGCCACATTAAAAGTACAAACAGCAGTGCACCGACCAGGTTGCCAAAATAGACATTTAGCCAGTTTTTAGCCAACTGACCCCAGGTGATGCGCCCACTCGCCTTAGCAACAACAATCAACACTGTGGAAGTAAAGAGATCGGCTCCGCAGACAACACAAAGAATCAGCCCCAGAGAGAAGCAAATGCCGCCAACCAGTTTTGCCATGCCGAAGGGCATTGTGCCTGTGCCAGTGGTTGCTGTGATATAGAAGACGAATGCGATTGAGATGAAAACACCGGCGGTAATCGCCAGATAGAAAGTCTTAAGCGGATGTTTCGTTGCTTTATAGACACCCGCCTCTTCGGCCACTTTGGCCATTGCAGCAGGAAGTAAAAGATCAAAAGGGTTGTCAGCTTTCACACTAACTCTCTCTTTATTAAGTCGGCGACGAGATACTAACAAAGCATTATAGATGAGAAATTGATATAGATCATATCTCGCCTGGCTTATAGGCCCGTAACTCGCATGGTTTTTATGCAAATACGGAGTAAATATTTGATTATCCAAATAAAAATAAATTTTAAAAATTAACAAATGAGTTGAATTTTTTCCGCATCCTCCGCTAAAACAGTTAATTAAAAGGGAGCACCAGGCGAATAAAGTAACAATATCGATCGTATTTATTAAATACAAATTACCGATATTTAACCTTATAATTACAATTATTTTATTAATGCAAATATATGTAAAGCGGGGCATTAAAAAACGCCCCGTAATATAACTCAGACGAATCATTAAGCCTACATTGCGTAGGCTATTTGATTTTATTTTGCCCAGAATGCTGCTTTGGCGCGCTGCAGCTTTTCGTAGGCCTTCAACAGCGACTGATGTGCAGCAAACGCGTGCAGATCGCTATCTACTGGTTGCAAGCCATAAAAAGCCGCTTCG